>Ga0172379_10007440_pt1 | contig 14227 bp, 14 predicted proteins | sample GrowelOW334metaG_FD_119756 | JGI IMG/M metagenome (GOLD analysis project Ga0172379, IMG submission 119756) | Groundwater microbial communities from an aquifer near a municipal landfill in Southern Ontario, Canada - Groundwater well OW334 metaG | ecosystem: Environmental > Aquatic > Deep... | reverse complement strand
CATTATTGCTGACGATATCGACGGTGAAGCTTTAGCCGCCTTAGTGGTTAATAAAATTAGAGGCACTTTCAATATTTTGGCTGTCAAGGCCCCAGGTTTTGGTGACAGAAGAAAAGCCATGCTTGAAGATATTGCTGTTTTAACCGGTGGTATGGTAATTTCAGAAGATTTAGGAATTAAATTTGACACCGCCGAGCCTCAAGAATATTGTGGTCACGCCGATTCAGTCACTTCTGACAAAGATAAAACCAGAATTATTGGTGGCAGTGGTTCTGAAGCCGAAATTAAAGCTCGTGTTTCCCAGCTTCGCGCCCAGCTCAGTAAAACCGACTCTGATTACGATAAAGAGAAATTTCAAGAAAGAATTGCCAAATTAGTTGGTGGAGCCATTGTCATTCAGGTTGGCGGTGCCACTGAAGTCGAAATGAAAGAAAGATTAGAAAGGGTCAAAGACGCCATCGAAGCCACCAAAGCTGCTGTTGAAGAGGGAATTCTCCCCGGTGGTGGAGTTGCATTACTCAAAGCCTCTCTTAAACTCGATTCTATTAAGACCGATTCTACCGAAGAACAGGTTGGAATTGATATTTTAAAATATGCTCTCGAGCAACCAGTCAGAATGTTAGCCCAAAATTCTGGTGAAGACGGTGGTTACATTTTTAATTTAATTAAAGATAAAGTTTCAGCCGATTCCAAATCAGATTATGGTTACAACGCTGCTACTGGAAAAATGGGTTCCATGATTGCCGCTGGAATTCTTGATCCAGCCAAAGTTACAAAATCAGCTCTTACCAATGCTGTTTCTGTCGGCCAAATGATTTTAACCACTGATGTGTTAATTACAGATGCTCCAGAAAAATCTTGTAGTTGCAGTTCCTCATCTCCTGATATGTCCGGAATGGGTGGCATGGGCGGTATGATGTAGTTTATTCTTGAAGTTGGGGGCGGACCGATGTGTCCGCCCTTTTCGTTTAAAAAAATAAATTATTATTTTTTTTGATAAAATAGGCTTACTCTAAATCCGACGCGGTAGTCAAGCGGTTAGACAGCAGTCTGCAAAACTGCGTAGATGGGTCCGACTCCCATCCGCGTCTCAAATTAAACTTCATCCTATAATTGATTTTTCCCATAATTTTTAATAGAATTACTCGTATTATTATTTAATCTATTGCAGACTAAATAAATAATATAGTTCCTTTAAAAATCAGTAAAACTATGTGAAAGGTGGTTCACCAATGTCAAGAAAAATAGAAACATCTAAAACAAACTCAACTCTATATCAAGCCTTACACCCAACTTATACCCCAATTAGGGTAAATTATATCGCCCACACTGAAGACGGAGTCTTACATCACGTAACCGAATTTGGGGAAAATGATCACAGTATAAACTCCATTGATGTTCTCGCAAAAATTGGTAATTCTTCAAAGAAAGAATTAAATTTTTCTATTGAAGTTCAAAGCCTGGTAATTAAAAAGACATTTTGGATTAAATTTTGTCTTAAAAAGAACAATTTAGAGTATCAAGAAAATAATAAAGAAATCGTTCTACCATTTCGAGTATTTTTTATCTTATTTTGTAAAAATATAAAAATGAAAATACTTAAAGCGATTTAAAATTTCAACAGTTTTATTGATTTTTATTTTAAACCGGGCAGGTCAATGCATTTTTTTAAATGTATACTTGCCCATTCTTTCCGTCAAAATTTTTTACAAACATTATTTGCCCACATTCCAACTTTTCTCTCTTTTGCTATTTTTTCAACCTCTTTAAATTCCGTCTGAAATTTATAAGCAGTTTTATAAGTAAATTCTTCAGCCATTCCTTCTTCTATTAATTTTTTATTAACCAAAATTCCATCATCCAAATAAACATATCGCAATAATCGATCATATTTATCTTTATCATCCTGACTATTATCGGCCTCTAATTTTATTTTTTTATTACCAATTAATTCTTTTATTTTCTCCGCCGATTCCTTTCCAAAACATTCATTTGTTTCCGGAGTATCAATTCCAATCAATCTTATCGATTTTTTATCGCCATTAATTTTTATTATTATAGTATCTCCATCAACCACTCTTATTAATTCGACTAAATCTTTTTCAACTATTTCTGTCGGTGTTATTTCAATTTTATTTTTAATTAGAATACTTTCTTTAGTTTTGTCGACTAAACATTTAATTAAAAATATTATTAATCCAATTATTAAAATTAATAAAAACAATCCGCCAAATTTTTTTATAAACTTCATTTATTAAAAATTATATCTTTTTTACGATAAAATCAGCCTATGATAAATTTACACATCGCCACTTCTCATGGTTTTTGTTTCGGTATCAATAGGGCTATTAATTTAGCCAAAGAAACATCAGAAAAATATTCAAAAAATATTTACTTTCTTGGAGAAATCGTCCACAACCAACATGTTGTTGATTGGTTAGAATCAGAATTGGACATAAAAACAGTTCAATCAATTAATGATATTCCCAAAGGTTCAGTTGTAATTATTCGTGCTCATGGTGCTCCACCATCAACTTTTAATCAAGCTACCACCAAAGGTCTTACTATTATTGATGCCAGTTGTCCTCTTGTTTTAAAATCACACCAAACTGTTATTAATCTTAAAAATCAAAATAAAAAAATAATTTTTGTTTGCAATAGTATTACTCACGATGAAACAATTGGTGTTGTAGGTGAAGATCCTTCTTCTGTCATTCCAATTACGATTAAAGACATCACCAATTTTATAATTGATGACCCTATTAATTATGTCGTCATGACTCAGACCACTCTTTCCACATTAGAAACCAAAAATGCTCTAGATTTTCTTAAAAATAAATATCCAAAAGTCACTATTTTACCCCACATTTGTCAAGCCACCACCGATCGTCAAAACACTATTATTAAATTAAGCCAAACTTGTAGCCTAATTATTATTGTCGGTTCTTCTACTAGTGCCAACTCCAACAGTCTTCAAAAAGTTGCTAAAGAAAGTGGCACTGTTAGTTATATTATTGACAATGTCTCAGAATTTAATCCAAAATGGCTTCTTGGTCACCAGGAAATTGGCATTAGTTCTGGTGCTAGTACCCCCGAATCAATTTTAGAAGAAGTTATTCAAGAAATAAAAAAATATGCATAAAAAATATAAATCAAAAGAAGTTAAGGTTGGTAACTTAATTCTTGGTGGTGATAACCCAGTTCGAGTTCAATCCATGTGTAACACACCCACTAAAAACATTAAAGCCACCGTTGCTCAAATTCTAGAATTAGAAAAAGAAGGTTGTGAAATTATCAGAGTTGCTATTCCTGATATAGAATCCGCCCGTACTATTGGTGATATTAAAAAACAAATAAATATTCCCCTAGTTGCCGATATCCATTTTGATCATTTACTCGCACTAGAAGCCATTAAACAAGGAATTGATAAAGTCCGAATTAATCCAGGTAATATTGGATCAGAAGAAAAAGTTAAATCAGTTGTCAAAGCTTGCCAAGAAAAAAATGTTCCAATTAGAATTGGTGTTAATGTTGGCTCAATTGAAAAAGAATTATTAAGTAAATTTGGCCCCACTCCAAAAGCCGCTGTAGAATCATGTTTAAAACATGTCAGAATTTTGGAAAAGTTAAATTTCAAAAATATGCTTCTTTCTATTAAATTTAATGATGTCCCTCAAATGATTGAAGGTTATCGACTTTTAGCCAGCAAGGTCGATTATCCACTTCATCTCGGTGTTACTCATGCTGGCACTGCTTTTATGGGTAGTATTAGAAATGCCATTGGTATCGGCACTCTTCTTCAAGAGGGAATTGGCGCTACTTTACGTGTTTCTTTAACCGCTCCCACCAGTGAAGAAATTAAAGTTGGTTGGGCCATTTTACGCAGTTTAAATTTAAGACAGCGCGGCCCGGAATTAATTTCTTGTCCAACCTGTGGTCGCACTGAAATTGATTTATTTTCCCTCGCCAACAAAGTTGAAGAAGCTTTAAAAAACATTGAAACTCCCATAAAAGTTGCCGTTATGGGCTGTGTTGTTAACGGTCCTGGTGAAGCCAGTGAAGCTGATATTGGCGTTGCTGGTGGAAAAAATTGTGGTGCTATTTTTGTTAAAGGACAAATTATTAAAACTGTCCCAGAAAATGAAATATTACCAAGTTTATTAGAAGAGATTAAAAAACTAACGAACTAATCTCCCATCACTTGCACCAAAACTTTTCTCGGTCGACAACAATCCAATTCAATCGCAAAAATTCTTTGCCACACTCCCAACATTATTTTTCCGTCAATAATTGGAACAGTCTCCGAATTTCTCATTAATAAATGAGTACAATGTGAATGACCATTCAAACAATCTGAAGCTGCCGATTGACAGACCAAATTTTCAGTTCTCACCGATAAATCATTGTGCTGATAATAATCATTTTTAGGGATTAATTTTCCCATTAATTTTTTAAAATCGGATACAATACCTTTCTCTTTTTCATTAATACAAATCGCCAAAGTTGTATGAGTCGAATAAACTAACACATTTCCATTTTTTATTTTTACTTCTTTTACAAATTTTTTTACATCATCTGTCAAATCCTTAAATTCAAAATTTTCTTGACTAACATATTCGATTGTCATGTTTTTAATCATAACAACTTAGTCGAGACCTATTTTAAAATCATTTACTTCTCATCACTCTAATTATCCAGTACCCCAAATATGCCAACAAAAAAAATTCAATTCCACTCACTATCAAAAAAAATATTCCCACTCCATTAATAATTAATCCAAATCGATAATAATCCCAAACAACTCTCGCCATATAATAAACCAAAAACGGCATCAAAAAAACTATTCCTACTAAAAACATTTGCGATTTATCTCTATCTTTCACAATTAATTTTTTAAACGTCAAAAATGGCTCTTCAATCATATGATACAAATTACATAATAATTTCCAAATTTGTCGGACAATTATCAAAAAAATTAATTCTGTTATTTTTTTAATCCTTTTCTTGATCATAAACCCAAGCCTCCCTGAATTTTTTCTTAGCTCTAATTAATTTTGATTCCACCGCCTTACCTGTCAATTTTAAATTTATTGCAATTTCATTTATTTTCATTCCTTCTATATATTTTAGTCGTAATATATCCTTATATCCTTTACTTATTTCTGCCAAAGTTTTTTTAATTTCTTCTTTTAATTCATTTTTAAGGACATCTCTTTCTGGAGTTAACGCCTTATCAGCAATTTCTTCAAATTCAGGTGAAAACGAGAATAAAATTGTCTTCAATTTTTTCTTTCGATAATAATCAATTATTTTATGCTTAGCAATACTACATATCCAGCTAAATTCATTACAATCTCCCTTAAAATTAGACCGACACATCATTGCCGCCATCATAATATCATTAGTTAATTCTTCTATAACTCCTTCATCGTCAATCTTTTGACTGACAAATTTTTTCACCCCCAAATAATATTTTTTATAAAAATTATCCATCGACATTACTATTATAACTTATATAAACTTCTCCCTTTATTAAGGGGAGATGTCCCGCCACTGGCGGGACAGAGAGGATTAATCTATACTTAATTAATGTTCCCGTTTATTAATACCAATCCACTCCAAAAAATCAGTCAAAATTTGCGTCATGATTTATTGGATATGGTCTACAAAAACGGCGGACACATCGGCGGGTCATTATCATCAATCGATTTAATTACTACCGTTTATTTCGGGAATCTCTTTAATTTAAAAAAAGATCATTTTATTTTATCCGCTGGTCACTTAGCTCCGGCTCTTTACACTGTTCTCGCCAATGCTGGTTATTTCGATAAAAAATTACTCGACACTTATTCAAATTTCACATCCATTTTACAAGGTCATATTTCCACCGAAGTTCCCGGAGTTAATTATTCTTCCGGCGCTCTTGGACAAGGTCTCTCTTTTTCTTGTGGTTTGGCTCTGGGTGATCCAAAACATACCACCATTTGTCTCACCAGCGATGGTGAACACCAAGAAGGTCAAATCTGGGAATCATTGCTTTTCGCCAAAAAGTATAAATTAGGCAATTTAATTAATATTGTAGACTTTAACCAATTTCAAATCGACGGTTCAGTTTCTGAAATTATGCCTCTCGACAATTTAGCTGCCAAATATATTCAATTTGGTTGGACAGTTACCACTGTCGACGGTCACAATTTTAATCAAATAATTTCTGCCTTAAAAAAAGCTGTAGAGACGCGCCATGGCGCGTATCCTGTCTGTATTATTGCTAAAACAACCGTTGGTAAGGGAATCTCCTTTATGGAAAATAATTTTAAATATCATGATGTTAAAAAACTTTCCGAAAGTTTATATAATCAGGCCAAATCAGAACTATGATAAATTCTATTCGCCAATCATTTGGTGACACCCTCACTAAATTAGCTAAAAATAATAAAAATATTTTTGTTGTTAATGCCGATTTAAAATCATCACTTTTTCTAAATGATTTTGCTAAAAAATTCCCTCGTCGTTTTATTGAGTGCGGCGTTGCCGAAAACAATGCAGCGGCCGTTGCTGCTGGTCTTGCTCAAACTGGAAAAACTGTTTTTTTAACTTCTTTTGCCTGTTTTTCTCCCGCCATTAATTGGAATACCATTAAACAATCAATTTGTTACAACAATTCTAATGTCAAAATTATTGGTTCCCATGCTGGTCTTATGAGTACTGATCTTGGCGCCACCCATCAAATGCTTGAAGATTTAGCCTTAATGCGCTCTCTTCCCAACATGGAAGTTTTTTCACCTCTTGATGCCCTTGAAACTGAAAAAATTATTAAAACCATTTCCTTTAGTAAAAAACCAGCTTACATTCGTTTAGTTCGTCCCTCAACCCAAAATCTTTTTGATCCAAAATTCGATTTCACCATTGGCAAATCTCATATTTTACAATCTGGCAAAGACATCACCATTATTGGTCATGGGCCCATTTTAGAAGAAGCTTTTCAAGTCCAGGCTAAACTAAATTTAGACAATAAATACAAAAAAATTTCTCTCGAAATTATCAATTGTTCATCTATCAAACCTCTTGATACTTTCACCATTTTAAAAAGCGTTAAAAAAACTGGACACCTAATTTGTCTTGAAGATCATCAAAAAAATGGAGGGCTAGGGGAGGCAGTCGCTTCTCTAATTCTAACCAATAATTTTTCTTGTAAATTTATTCATTTGGCCGTCGATAATAGTTTTGGCCGTTCAGCTAAAACTTATCAGGAGCTGTACAATTATTATGGCATCGGCGTTAATGATTTACTTTCCGCCGTTACTTCTCTCCTCGTTAAGGAGAGATCCGGTTTATCCGGAAAGAGGATTTTAAAATAAAATGAAAACATTACGTCAACTTTTAACCGAATATCGCGCCACCGGCAAAGCCATTCCCGCCTTTAACATCGACTCATTTGAAATTTATCAAGCTGTCGAAGAATCGGTCAAAGAAACCGGTTTGCCTTGCATTGTTCAGCTTTCCGCCGGCGAAGATAAATTTATTCAAGCAGAACGTCTTTTTGTTTTAGTAAAAAAAGCTCAACTCGATGGCTTGCCGATTTATTTAAATATGGATCACGCCTTCGACCAAGTTCGTTTAGAAAAATTAATTAGTCTTGGTTTCGATATGGTTCATTTTGACGGTTCTAAAATGGACTTTTATACTAATTTAGAAACCACCCAAAAATTTATTCATACTCTCAAAAATCATTACCCACACACTCTTTTTGAAGTCGAATTTAATAAAATTAATTTAGTTGACACCCAAGTTTCGGAAAACAGTTTTACTGATCCAAATCAAGCTTACGAATTTATAACTCAAACTTCTGCCGATCTTCTGGCTGTTTCTATCGGCAATCTTCATGGTATCAGTTTAAAACTACCAGAGACCATCGATTTAAATTTATTAGCCAAAATCAAAAATAAAATTCCCGAAGATCGATTCATTACTCTACATGGCGGTTCCGGTATTAGTTCAGACCAAATTACTCAAGCCATTCAACTCGGTGTCGTTAAAATTAATATCAATACCGAATTAAGAATTAATTTTAATCAATCACTCGCCAAAATTTATTCCCAAGAGGTTAGTCAAAAAATTTACGATAATTTCTCTCCCGCCATTGATGAATTAAAAAATATTATCAAATCAAAATTACTTCTTTTTTCCACTTCTAAATATGCTTGATGTTATTTCCATTGGCGGCGCCACCATCGATATTTTTGTTAAATCTCCACAATTTATCGTCGACAATAATTTATTATCTTTGGAATATTCCTCCAAAGCCGAAATCAGTCAAAGTTTAATTTGCAGTGGCGGCGGAGCCACTAATTCCGCTGTTTCTTTTAGTCGTCTTGGCTTAAAATCAATTTGTATTTCCCTAATTGCCGATGATCATTTAAGCAATTACATCATCGACGATTTAAAAAAAGAATCAGTCAACACCAATCTTTTAATTAAAAATAAAAAAGATACCACTGATTTTTCTATTATTTTAGTTGCTCCTGATGGTGGTCGGTCTATCCTTACCAATAGGGGAGACACTCGACTCGAAGAAAAAAACATTAATTGGGATAAAATCCCTAAAACCAAATGGTTTTATATTACTTCCCTTGAGGGTAATCTTGATTTATTAGAAAAATTAATCGGTTTTGCCAAAGAAAATAACACTAAAATTGCCCTAAATCCAGGCAATCGTGAATTAGTCCAAAGAAAAAAACTTCTACCTTTATTAAAGCTAGTTGATTTTTTACTTTTAAATAAAACCGAATCGGAAACTTTAGTCGGTCTTAATATTGATGATAAAGATTTTTGGACTCATCTAGTTTCTCTTTCACCACCCACCACTGCCGTTACTAATGGTCGCAATGGTGCTTTTGTTTTTGCTGATGGTAAACATTATTTCTCTCCTATCATTAATGTTAAACCAGTTGATGAAACCGGCGCTGGTGACGCTTTTGGTTCTACTTTTGTCAGTGCTCTAATTTACAAAAACACTCCTCAAGAAGCCCTCTTTTGGGCCATCAAAAACTCCGCCTCTGTTGTGTCCGCTCTCGGCGCCAAACCCGGTCTTCTTACTCTTAAACAAATTAAAAAATAAACCCCATGCTTCCTAAACAAGAAAAAATCAAAAAGAAACCAGACACTGAACAGCCTGGTCTTTTTGATAAAGTAGATGAAAAAAAACGCCTTGCTAAAAAAAGAAAATTTATTTACATTGCCATGATTTTAACTGTCGGCCTCAGTTTGTCTTTCTGGGCCTATCGTTCGATTAAAAATTTTAAAATGCCAACTTTAAATATCCCAGTTTCTTCACCAAAAACTACTTCTATAAAAACCACCAATAGCTTTACTTTACCAAAAGACACCAATTCAACTTGGTCTTTTTTCTTAAAAAGAATCGATACTAATTCCGTTATTTATCAAAACAACCAAGATATTATTTTTTCCACTCAAGATCAAAATTCTATTTTAAATAAAATTAATCAAACCGATTTTATTACCCCAAGCCTTTATTCTTCTACTCTCCCTCAAGGTCTTAAAATAAAAGAAATTGTCGAAGAAAATGATTCTACTTTTTCTTATTTTTCTACCATCACCACTCCTGCGCAGCAATTACTTTTAATTATTAAAATTATTGATTCCAAAGATTTGACTCAAGCTAAAAATTCAATTCCCGATTTAATTAATCAACTGTATTGGTATTCTCTTCAAAAATAATCTTATCATCAGGTAATGAAACTGTTGATCCCGTCCATTGTTCATCAATTTTATTTTCTAAAATTTTGGTCATAATTCTATTCCAAATTGGCGTCGCCCCGCTCACTCCTGAAGCCACCCAACTCATTGGGGTTGCGTTATTATTTCCTACCCAAGTCGCCACCAAATAACTAGGCGTCCACCCAATACACCAATTATCTTTTAAATTATTTGTCGTTCCGGTTTTTACCGCCACCGTTTTTCCTTCAATTTTTAGTTTTGAATTTAATCCAAAAATAGGCGATCTTGCTTGGTCATCACTCAAGATACTATCAATTGTTAATACTAAATTAGGATTCACAATTTGTTCCGATTCTTTTTCTTTGGTGTAAATATTTTCTCCCAAATAATTATCAATTTTATAAATCGGATTAATTTCAACTTTATCTCCCAAATTAGCAAATATGGTATAGGCCTGAGCCAGCTCTGTCATTTTAACTTCACCGCTTCCCAATGCCAGTGACAACCCATATCTGTTTCTGTCTTTCCATGTAGTTATTCCCATTTTTTCGGCTAAATCAATCATATTATTCACTCCATTTTCTGCCAGCAATTTCACCGACGGCACATTTAAAGATGATGCTAATGCTGTTCTCAATGTCACTTTACCTAAATATTTACCGGTATAATTTTGTGGTGAATATGGTTTTTGTCCCGGCACATAATAACTCACCGGACTATCATCAATATAATCTTCTGGATTTTTCCCTTTTTCAAATGCCAATAAATAATTAATTGGTTTTATTGACGATCCTGGCTGCCTTAACGAAGTTGTCACGTTCACATTGCCATCAATATCAGTCGCGTCATAATCCTTTGATCCCACCATCGCTAAAATATCGCCATCTTTTACTCCCACTACCAACGCTGCTCCGTTTGATATTTTTAAATTTTTCACTTTGTTAACTTCATCTTTAATCACTTTTTCCGCTTCTTTTTGAATATTCAAATCTAAGCTGGTGTAAATATTTAACCCCTGTCTTTCCATATTTATATAACCATATTTATTTTCCAATAAATTTTTAATATAAAAAACAAAATGGGGAGCTTCTATTTTTTGTTTATTTTTAGCAAACATCAATTTTTCGGCCAATATTTTTTCACCATCTTTTTTGAAAATATATCTAGCCGATATCATTTCTTCAACCACTCTTTTTTGTCGTGAAATTCCTAATTCTGGATCACTGCCAAAAGGGGAGTAAGAACTTGGAGCTGCCGGCAGTCCCGCTAAAAATGTCATTTCTTCATCCGCCAAATCCCAAACATTTTTCCCAAAATATTTTAAAGCCGCTTCTTGGACACCATAAGCTTCACCCCCATAAGACACTTGATTGAAATATCTCTCCAAAATTTCATCCTTAGTCAATTTTCTTTCCACCCTCAGAGTCAAAATTGCTTCCTTAATTTTTCTTTTAAAAGATTTTTCATTAGTTAAAAATACATTTTTAACTAATTGTTGGGTAATTGTTGAACCACCTCGTAATTTCTCATCATCAGATTTTTTAAAGTTATAAATAAATGCCTTTAAAATTCCCTTCAATGACAATCCGCCGTGTTTATAAAAATCTTTATCTTCAATTGATAAAGTTGCTTCAATAAATGTTTTCGGGATTTTATCTAAACTTATCCAAGTTCTATTTTCTTCTTCGTAAAAACTATAAAGCAGATTTCCATTTCGATCAAAAATTTTAGTTGATAATTTTGGTGGATTATAGATTAAATTTATATCCGGTATTTCTTTATTTAGAAATTGATAGCCGTTATAAGTAAATATAATTAAAATAATTATTATTAAAAAAAATTTTATTTTTTTCCAAACCCAAAGAGTTAACCTTCCCGTCGCTATCAAAAACTTAATTAATTTTTCCAGTAAAATCATCTCAATTAACAAAGGCAGATGACGTATTAGGACTTGTATCTCCCACTAATGGGCAATCTAAACACACTTTAACCCCACTAACATCGGTCACCACCATATGATCCTGCCATTCCGCATTTGGTGTCTCTTCATTATCTTTCACGATCCTACCAGTGTCTTTATTAATTAATACATTCATTCTCAAACCGGCCGCCGCTGGTAAAAATTTTTTATTAAAATATTCATAATGAGAATCACAACCGCCTTCTGGAACCGCCCCACCAGTTAAATTACAAACATTCATTCCAATCACATCGGTTGGCATCACTGGTTTTTTAACAGTTTTGTCTTTTAATAATTCAGTCATTATTTTATTCCAAATTGGTGCCGCTCCACTTATTCCCGAAACCACTCCGCTCATTTTTGAATTATCATTGTTTCCCACCCAAGTTCCAACCACATAATCGGCTGTGTAGCCATAAGTCCAATTATCCCTCAAATCATTCGTAGTGCCAGTTTTTACCGCCACCTCTGGGTGGTTTTTAATATTTAAAAGTGATCCTCTACCAAATACCATACTTCTCGCTCCATCATCAGATAAAATATTTTGAATAATATACGAGGTTTCTCTCGACAACACTCTTTCTCCAATGTTTTCTTGGAATTCTTCCAAAGTTTTTCCATCTTTATCCTCAACTTTTAATATTGGTATCAAATTTTGTTTAACTCCCATATTAGCTAAAACACCGTAAGCCGTGGCCATATCTGTCATATAAACTTCGCCACCACCTAAAGTTAGTGATAATCCATAATTTGATGGGTCTTTTAATGTAGTTAATCCCATCGCCGATGCTGATGCAACAAAAGTTTCTACTCCATTTAATTTTAATACTTTTACCGCTCCAATATTTAAAGAATTGGCCAAAGAATTTCTAATTGTTTGTAGCCCATGATAAGCATTTCCATAATTAGTTGGGCAATAGGGCTTTTGATTCTCCAGTCCAAAACAAGTTGGGTCATCATCGATTATTGAAGCCGCAGTTATTTTTCCCAACTCTAAGCCAACAGCATAATTTAAAGGTTTAATCGATGATCCTGGCTGCCTTAATGCCGTCGCCACATTATATTTACCATCTATATCATTAGAAAAATAATCAATCGATCCAACCATTGCTAAAATCTGTCCAGTTTTTGGTTCAGTTACCAAAGCCGCACCATTTGTCACATTCGATTTTTTTAATTTTGCCACTTCAGAAGCCACCACTGTTTCTGTTACATTTTGCACATCCAAATCCAGTGTTGTTGTAACTTTCAACCCTCCTTCTGTTAATTTTTTCAGACCATATTTTTCCGCCAACTGTTCTTTAACATAAAAAACAAAATGAGGTGCCAAAATTCCAGTTTTATCTAAATAATAATTTAATTTTTCTGCTTTGGCTTTTTCCATTTCCTCTTTAGTAACAAAACCGACCTCATTCATTCTTGTCAAAACCATTTCTTGTCTAGTTTTGGCCATTTCTGGATGACTAAATGGATTATATTTTGTTGGCGATGCTGGTAACCCTGCAATCAATGCTGCTTCAGCCAAATCCAAATCTTTTACATCCTTATTAAAAATTCCTCTTGCTGCTGCTTGAGCTCCCCACAAAGTTCCACCATATGGTGTCTGATTAAAATACATCTCTAAAATTTGGTCTTTACTATAAAGAGTTTCTGTTGCCACGGTTAAAATTGCCTCTTTTACTTTTCTTGAAATTGTTCTTTCTTGTGTCAATAAAGCATTTTTAACCAATTGTTGGGTCAAAGTTGAACCACCCTGTAATCGTTTTTCAACTATAGTTCTATAAAGACCTCTCAAAATTCCTCTAAAATCAAAGCCGTTATGTTTATAAAAATTAACGTCTTCAATTGCCAAAGTTGCTTTTTTTAAAGCATCAGGGATCTCTCCAATTTTAACCGGATTTCTTCTTTTATCTGAATAAATTTCAAACAATAATTGACCTTTTCTGTCTAATATTTGCGAAGATTGAGGATAATTACCGTTACTTAATTGAGTTGGGTTAGGTATTTCCTTAACAATATAAAAAATTATCAATACCAACAACACTAATATTAATATCAACACCAAAAGCCATTTCTTAAAAAACTTCCTTTTAATTCCTTTCATTATTTTCCCTATTTTTTTGATTCCAATATTCCAACTCATTTATAATTTTATTTATTTTTTCACTTTTATAATTGAATGATTTTACTATATCTTCATAAGCTAAACCAGCCTGATCAATTTGCAATTCAATTCTAAAAAAATCAATATCTCTTTTATTTTCTTCAAAAAGATATTTTTTAGCCTCCATTAAACTATAAATTGAATTATATAAAGTTTCTGAGATTAATTGTTCACTCTTTTTATTATCAATTAATTCAACTGTTTCAAACATCCTTTTATCTGCCATAAGCAAATACACTTCAGCTTTTTCCTTTGGTGTTCGACTCAGTAAAATCCACAGTTCATCCCGAAATTTCTTTAATGAATATCTTATGTCTCCCGGTTCAATATTACTTTCAGGAACTTGATAAGTTTTTAAAATTTTT
>Ga0172379_10007439_pt1 | contig 14229 bp, 14 predicted proteins | sample GrowelOW334metaG_FD_119756 | JGI IMG/M metagenome (GOLD analysis project Ga0172379, IMG submission 119756) | Groundwater microbial communities from an aquifer near a municipal landfill in Southern Ontario, Canada - Groundwater well OW334 metaG | ecosystem: Environmental > Aquatic > Deep... | reverse complement strand
CCACCGTCCACGACGATGGTCTGCCCCTGGATCATGGCGGCCAGCTCACTGCATAAAAACAGGGCGACATTTGCCACATCCTCGGGGGTGGTAAGCCGCCCCAGGGGGGTGCGTTGCAGGGCGCCATCGAGAATCTGTTCCCGGTTGGGAAATTTTTTCAAGGCCTCGGTATCCACGGCTCCGGCGCTGATGGTGTTGACGTTGATCCCCATGGGCCCCAGCTCCACGGCCAGATGGCGGACCAACGACTCAAGCGCTGCCTTGGAGGCGCCCACGGCCGTGTAATTTTCCACGGCCCGCACCGCCCCCATGCTGGAAACCGCCATGATCCTGGCCCCCTTGCTCATGAGCGGCACGGCCTGCTGGGTGAGGGAAAGCAGGGCCCGGGCATTGATCTCCATGGCCCAGTTCCAGTGACGGCTGCTCAGTTCCAGCGCCGGTTTCAAGACCCCGGAGGCGGCATTGCTGATGAGAAAATCAAGATGACCGAACTCGCTTTTGATCAGGGCAAACATGGACTGCAAATCCTCGTCGTTGGCCACGTTGGCCTTGACCACCAGGCAGCGCGCCCCTTTTTCCTCGATAAGACGGGCGGTGGCCTCCGCATCCTGCCGGTGGCGCACGTAGTTCACGATCAGATCAACCCCGTTTTCCGCAAGCCGCAGGGCGATTGCCTTGCCGATCCCGCGCGAACTGCCGGTTACCAAGCCCACTTTTCCCCGTAAATTGTACATAACCTTTACTCCTCTCTCTATGACTGCCCCGTAAAGGGTTTATGAATATCAACCGTGCCGGCCACGATAAAATTTTCAGGCCGGAAAGTAAAGAAGACTTTCCCACACTTCAGGGTCCGACTCTCCGCATCTTACCTGGCCATAATCCTTTTCATGGCGCCCAACAAAAGCCGCCAGGGATGAAAACTCACCGGTCTCAGGCTGACAGGGGGTTGAAACCCCTGGACCGCGATCTCTTCCGGCCTGGCAAGCGGGAAAGACAACTCCAGAAGTATGCTCCCGGCAAGATTCCGCCGCCGGCATTCCCGCCAGACAGGGCTTGCCTCCTGGGGAAGACCAAGCACGGCCATCAAGGCCGTGTCCAGAGCCACGGGATTGAGACCGCCAGCCAGCAGATGCAGGGGAAAAGGCTTACCGCCCACAGGACCGTCGCAATGCATGGCCACCACCCCGTCAGCCAGGGTAATCCCAGCAGGCAGCACGGCGAGAAGATCGACCAGCATGGCCTCAAACCGGTTATCGATATCGCCATACCGGGCATGGAGCCAGGGCTTGCGAAACCCGACCACCGCCCCGAAATAGTTCTTCACGGCCAAGCTCAGATACAGCTGACCATGGGCCTTGATCTTCGGGAGGTTGACCAGCAGATCGCACTCGCCAACCTCCCGCGCCACCCCGAGGGACAGCCCGGAGGCGAGGCGAACCGGTTGTACCGCTTCAAAATTGATCATGGTCACCGGCAACCCCTTAAGAGCTTCGCTGATCCCACAGGTCGCCATGACGCCCAGTGCCGTGCCGAAAGCAGGAGAATCACCAACCCGCACCTTGGCCCCTTGGTCGAGAAACCACTCCGCCACTGCAGCGACAACCTCGGGGTGAGTGCAGGCCAGACCCTTGTGCCGCACCGCAGTAACCAAATTTGGCTTGAGCAGCACCCTGCTCCCCGCAGAAACCCTAAGGCCCAAGGCGTTGCACAGCGCCTCCACCTGCTCTTTCAGCAACCGGCGGTCATACTGGCGGCAGGATGCCAGACCAACTTCACACGCACTGAGTTCCATGCCCCCTCCTGCCAGCCTCCATGGCTATCGCACCCATTTGGCAAAAAAACCGGATCTTTTGCTGGCCACGCCGCATTACTCCGTATCCATCATGCATTTCTGCTAATCTCCAATGCTTTTTTGACGCTGAGCCCGGTTGATGTCAAAATTATGACGAAAGATTCTCGACATCGCTGTCCAAAAAAAGACCGCCCCACCTGGCTATTTTCCAGAAATACATTGAATTACCGATAATTTACATATACTGTTATACACAGTAAAAGCCTCGCGGCACAATGCTTGCTTTACAATCAAATCCAAGAGAGGGCTCGGGACTTTTCCGACCTTCTTTTTTCCTCGAGGAGACACAACCATGGCTGCGGAAAAAGACCCACCAGCAACAGAGCAGGCCCCCAACAAAAAATCCAAGATGGGTTTTTTCATCATCCTTGGCGTAGGCATCCTCGTCCTCGGCGGCGGAGGTTTTTTCGCCTACACCAAATTTCTTGCCCACAAACCAGCGGTTGAAGAGGTTGCCAGCCAGGAGGCAAAAAAAGAAGCTGCACCGGTGATCGGGGAAATGCTGGTCATGGAACCCTTTGTCGTCAATCTGGCCGATCCGAAAGGCAAGCGCTACCTCAAGGTCAAGATCGAGCTCGAGCTTGAAAGCAAGGAGGCCGTGGACAAGGCCACCAAGGTGTCGCCCAAACTGCGCGACATGGTGATTATGATGCTGACAAGTCTTGGTTTTGAAGAAATTATGACCCCAGAGGGCAAAATTCGGGTACGCGATGAGTTACTGGAGCGTTTCAACGAGATCATGCGACCCGACCATATCAAAAATATTTATTTTACGGAATTTGTCGTGCAGTAGCCGCAGGGCTCCTTCACACTAACGCAAAAACAGCACACGACACCCAGTAAAACGCCATGGAACAGATTCTCAGCCAGGACGAGGTTGACGCGCTACTCAAGGGTATTTCCGGCGGCGAGATTGAAGAGCCGGAAGAACCCATAGACGCTGACGCCCTGGGCTACCAGACCTATGACTTTACCCGGCAGGAAAGGATTGTCCAGGTCAAGATGCCGGCTATGGAGGCAATCTCCGACGCCTTCATGCGGGCGGTTCGCACCTCGCTTTCCACCACCCTGCGCCGGATCATCGACCTGACCTCGGCCCCTCTTGAGCTTGAGCGTTTTGGAGCCTTTGTTCGCACCCTGCCTGTGCCGAGTAGCCTGCAAATCTTCCGGATGGCGCCCTTTCGGGGCAACGCTCTCATCGTCCTCGAGCCCAAATTGGTCTTTACCCTGGTGGAAAACTTCCTGGGTGGGACCGGCACCAGAAATATCCGTATTGAGGGCCGCGATTTCACGGCCATCGAACAGCGGCTCATCCGGCGGGTGGTGAATCTCCTGCTCAGCGATTTGGAAAAGGCCTGGTATTCCTTGCAGCCCCTCAAGGTCCAGTACATCCGAAGCGAGATCAATCCCCAGTTCGCCAAGATTTGCCAGCCAGAAGACGTAGTGATCATCAGCCGCTACGATGTAGACATGGACCGGGCCGTGGGCAGCATCACGGTCTGCATTCCCATGAGCAATCTGGAATCGGTCAAGAGCAAGCTGCTGACCACCTTCCAACGAGAGCAGAGTGACGAGGATATCAGCATCAAACGCGTCCTCTCCGAAAACATCAAGAACATCCCGGTGGACTTTGTTGTGCAACTGGGCCGCGCCACCATTTCCGCAGGCGATGTCATGGAACTGGTGGTCGGCGACATCATCCAGCTGGAACGCCGCACCGACGACCTCCTGCCGGCCTTTGTCGCCGGAGAAAGAAAGTACATGGGAACCCCTGGCGTGCATCGCGGCAACAATGCGCTGCTCATCAAGAAAAAGGTTCTTGACCCGAACAGAGAATAAGCAACACCCGCGTTTCTCTATGAATGCCGCACAGCGCCTGTACAAGAAAAGATCACCCGAAAAAGGAGCAACACCATGGCTGACGACCCGTTTGACGCCGCCGATACGAAGGCAGAGGGAGCCGGTGATGATTGGGCTGCCGCTTTGAGCGAACATGAAGGTTCCGGAGGGGCTCAAGCCCCGGCCTTTGCCGAATTGGGAAATACCACAACCACCGCCTCGGCCGGCAACCAGAATCTTGACTTTCTGCTGGATATCCCCCTGGACGTCACCGTAGAATTGGGGCGAACCAGCATGATCATCAACAAGATGCTGCAACTGACGCAAGGGTCGGTGGTCGAGCTCGACAAAGCAGCCGGCGAACCGGTGGAAATCTTTGTCAACGACAAGCTGCTGGGCAAGGGAGAAGTGATCGTGGTCAACGAGCGGTTTGGTGTTCGGATCACCGAGATCATCAGCCAGGCGGACCGGATCAAGAACATCGGCTAAGCGAGGGAAACCTCTTGCCGACTCCTGCCGGCAAGACTGTGGACAGAACCATTATGAAGATCTGGCAACCATCATCCACATCAGGACCATCCCGGAGAAAAGCACTGACCGCTTTGGGGACAAGCCTGCTGTATCATCTCTTTTTTCCGCTCATGCTCCTGGCCGCCGAACACCTCGGTGGTGACGGAACCGGTGAAGACGGCGCCCTCCCTGCGTCCCCTGTCGGCCTCACAGGCAACCAGGAAACTCTTTCCCTGACCACGGCCATCTTCAAAACTCTCGGCTCGCTTGTTATTGTAGTGAGCCTTATGCTCCTCCTGCTGTTCTGGATCAGGAAAATGGGCCTGGTCCGGGGCGGCGCCAGACAGGAAACCCTTATCACCGTTCTCGACAGCCAGATGCTGGCCCCCAAAAAACAGGTGAGCGTTCTGGAGGTAGCAGGCACCTATCTGGTGGTCGGGCTCTCCGAGCAGCAGATTTCTTTGCTTGCCACCCTTGCCCCCAATGACCGCCTCACGGAGGCTGCGCATTCCCGGAAAACATTGCCACCCCTGCCGGCCTCTTTTGCCTCCATGCTCAACAAGGCTGCCCAGGGAATCTCCGACCTGAAGCAAAAAAAGAAAGGGTCTGCCAATGCGGAATAAAGCGCCATCCTGGCCCATACTCCTCGGTCTACTCGCAGGACTCATCCTCGCTTGCCCCGCCACCAGCAACGCCGTGACCCTGCCCACCCTACAGATCGGCGTGGGCGAGGCCCAGAACCCCAAGCAGGTTTCCGCCCTCATCGAGATTCTCCTGCTGTTCACGGTGCTCTCCATGGCTCCGGCCATTCTGCTGATGATGACCTCCTTTACCCGGCTGGTGATCGCCTTTTCTTTTCTGCGCCAAGCCCTCGGCACCCAGCAGGTGCCGCCGACCCAGGTTCTGATCGGCCTGGCTCTCTTCCTGACCATGTTCATCATGACTCCGGTTTTCACCGAGGTCAACACCACCGCCATCAAACCCTACATGGCCGAGCAGATCAATGCGGAGCAGGCCCTTGAGGCTGCGACAAAGCCGGTGCGCGCTTTCATGTTCAAACAAACCAGGGAAAAAGACCTCGAGCTCTTCCTTTCTCTGGCCAAGACCCCCAAGCCGAAAAACAAGGAAGAGGTCTCCACCGCCGTACTCATTCCGTCCTTCATGATCAGTGAGCTCAAAACCGCTTTTACCATCGGCTTCGTCCTCTTTTTGCCCTTTCTGATCATTGATATGGTAGTGGCCAGCATCCTGCTCTCCATGGGAATGATGATGCTGCCCCCGGTCATGGTCTCCCTGCCCTTCAAGCTCCTGCTTTTTGTGCTGGTGGATGGCTGGTACCTGATTGTGGGCTCCCTGGTTAAAAGTTTTGTGGTGTAATTTATGACCCCCTCCGAAGCCATCTCCCTGACCCAAAACGCCGTTACCCTAACCCTGCTGCTTTCCGCTCCGGTGTTGCTGGTGGCCATGGTGGTCGGCCTGCTGATCTCTCTTTTTCAGGCGGTCACCCAGATCCAGGAAATGACCCTGACCTTTGTCCCCAAGATCGTGGCCGTCTTTGCAACCCTGCTGTTTCTTTCCTCCTGGATGATCAACAAGCTGATGGATTACACCCATGAGCTGATCGTGAACCTCCCGAATATCATCCGTTGACTTAAGAGCCTGCACCTATGCCCGAAGCCGCACTACTCAACTGGACCCTGACCCAACTCCTGTCCATGGTCATTATCCTGACTCGGGTGGCGCCGCTTTTATTTTTCATGCCCGTCCTCGGCTCAACAAGCGTGCCGGCTCAAGTCAAAATCATCCTGGCCCTGATGACCGCCCTGGTCCTGCTGCCGGTAGTTCACGTAAACCCACGCCTGATAAGTGGCCCCCCCCTTGGCTTTGTCATACTTGTCCTCACCGAGGTCCTGCTGGGCGCAACCCTGGCCGTTTTTGCCCGCTGTGTCTTTGCCACCACGGAAATTGCCGGACAGATGGTCGGCATCCAAATGGGCATGGGGATAGCCGGCGTCATGGACCCCCAGTTCGGCACTCAGGTCTCGCCGGTGGGCATGCTCTGGAACCTCACCGCCATCCTGATTTTTCTAAGCATCAACGGCCACCACATGTTTTTTTCCACCCTGGTGGAAAGCTTTGAGTGGCTTAAGCCCGGCACCGCCACCATTACCAAGGCCACCTTCGAAGGACTCATGCAAGGGGCTTCCCACATGTTCGTCCTGGCCGTCAAGATCATGGCCCCTGCCGGAGCCGCCCTGTTTTTTACCCATGTGGCCATGGGTATCGTCGCCAAAACCGTTCCCCAAATCCCGATCATGATTGTCGGCCTGCCGATCACCATTGGGGTTGGCCTGATTTTTGCCGGGTTGTCCCTGGCGTATCTGATGCCGTTGATGATCACAAATTTCGAAATGCTGGCCCGGCTCATGCCCAGGCTGGCCATGGGCATGGGGGGCTGAAAAATGGCGGACGAATCCTCCGGACAGGAAAAAAGCGAGGCCCCCACCTCCCGCCGCATCCAAGATGCGAGAAAAAAGGGGGATGTGGCCAAGAGCATGGAAGTGCCTTCCGCGGCAGTCCTGCTCGCCGGCTTGCTCACCCTGTATTATTCAAGCGATTTCATGCTGGGGCAATTTTTCCTCCTGCTCAGATATTACCTGGGCAACCTGCACAGCATTTCGATAACCCCGAACAATATGACCGTACTTACCAGGGAAAGCATGCTCCAGACCGGGATTCTCGTCGCTCCGGTCATGGGAGTCATCTTTATCACGGCCCTGGTCGCCAATTATGCCCAGGTGGGCATCCTGTTCACCACGGAAAAACTGGCGCCGAAATTCGACAAGATCAACCCATTCCAGGGTTTTGCCCGCCTCTTTTCCAAGCAGGCCCTGGCCAATGTGTTCAAGTCCGTGGGCAAACTGCTCATCATCGGTTACGTTTCTTACACGGAGGTGATGAAGGCGCTGCCCGGCATCTTGCCGCTCATGGATCAAGAACCCATGCCCATTCTTGCCTTCATGAGCAGGGTCGCCTTCTGGATTTTCCTAAAATCGGCGCTGATCATCGCAATCCTCGCCGCAATGGACTATGCTTTCCAGCGCTGGCAGTTCATGGAAAAAATGAAAATGACCAAGCAGGAGATCAAGGACGAAGCCAAACAGACCGAGGGCGACCCCCACGTCAAGGGGCGCATCCGGGCCATCCAGATGCAGATGGCCCGGCAACGGATGATGTCCGAGGTGCCCAAGGCCGATGTGGTGATCACCAACCCCACCCGCCTGGCCATCGCCCTTCGCTACGATGCGCTTGCCATGGCCGCGCCTACGGTGCTGGCAAAAGGCGCCGGGGTTATCGCCCAAAAAATCCGGGAAATAGCCGAAGAACATGGCATCCCCCTGGTCGAGGACAAGCCCCTCGCCCAGGCCCTGTACAAAAGCGTGGGCCTGGGCGATGCCATCCCGGAAAACCTGTTCCAAACCGTGGCCGAGGTTCTGGCCTATGTGTACAGCGTCAAACGAAAAAGGGCCTGATGGCAATGAATACGGCAATGTTACAGGTACAACCTAAATCTGCCCTTCTCACTCTTCCAATTGCGGAGCCGCTTACCCATGGCAGATAGCACCGGTGCTGCAACAGGGCTAAAAGCAGTCAATTTCGAGATGTCGGGCCTCTTCGTGGCGCTCGGGGTCGTGGCCATCCTCATGGTCATGATCATCCCGCTGCCCACCATTATTCTCGACCTGCTGCTCTCCTTGAATATCACCATCGGGCTGGTCATCCTGCTGATGAGCATGTACAATACCAATCCCTTGGATTTTTCCTCCTTTCCGTCCCTACTGTTGCTCACCACCTTATTTCGCCTGGCGCTGAACATCGCCTCAACCAGGATCATCCTGCTGCACGGCCATGAAGGCCCAGGCGCGGTGGGCGATGTCATCCAGGCCTTTGGCAATTTTGTGGTGGGCGGTAATTTTGCCGTGGGCATGATCATCTTCCTGATCATGGTCCTGATCAATTTCATTGTTATCACCAAGGGCTCCGGCCGTATTGCCGAGGTGGCGGCCCGCTTCACCCTAGACGCCATGCCCGGCAAACAGATGGCCATTGACGCAGATCTCAATGCCGGCCTGATCAACGAAGGGGAAGCGAAACGCCGCCGTTCGGAAGTCAGCCGCCAATCGGAATTTTACGGAGCCATGGACGGTGCCAGCAAGTTCGTGCGCGGCGAGGCCGTGGCCAGTCTCGTGATCATGGTCATCAATATCATCGGGGGGTTCTTCATCGGCGCCCTGATGCAGAACATGCGGGCTGCCCAGGCGGCTGAGACCTACACTCTGCTCACCATCGGCGACGGGCTGGTCTCCCAGATCCCGGCCCTGGTCATCTCCACCTCCGCAGGTATTATTGTCAGCCGGGCCGCCTCCGATGTGAGCATGGGCAAGGAGTTCATGAAACAGTTCGGGCACCAACCCCAGGCTCTGGCGGTTTCTTCCGGAATCATCATCCTCTTCGGCCTGGTGCCGGGGTTGCCGCATCTCCCCTTTATCGTGTTGGGCATGGCCATGGGCGCCATCTCCCTGATGGCCTTCAATAAAAGTGCTGCCGACAAGGAAGAGCTGAAGGTCGAGGCAGAAAAAGAAAAGAAGGCAGCCACCCCGCTGTCCGGCGCACCGGAAACGGTGGAGAGCTTGCTTCCCCTTGATGTGTTGCAGCTTGAAGTTGGTTACGGCCTCATCCCTTTGGTTGACGAGGCCCAGGAGGGCGATTTGCTGGAACGGATCCGAGCCATTCGTCGGCAGTTTGCCATGGACATGGGCATGATAATCCCGCCCTTGCATGTGCGCGACAATCTCCAGCTCAAACCCGACCAGTATGTCCTACTCCTCAAAGGGGTGGAGGTCGCCAGGGGCGAGATCATGATGGGCCACCTGCTGGCCATGGACTCGGGCATGGCCAAACGGAAGATCGAAGGGATTCCCACCATGGAACCCGCCTTCCAGCTGCCCGCCCTCTGGATAGACCAGGAGAAGAAAGACGAGGCCCAGGTGGCGGGCTACACCGTGGTTGATCCCTCCACGGTCATCGCCACCCATCTCACCGAGGTGCTGCGCACCCACGCCGACGAGCTGCTGGGCCGCCAGGATACCCAGAAACTCTTGGACAATCTGGCCAAAACCCAACCCAAGGTGGTGGAAGAACTGGTGCCCGGGTTGCTGCCCCTGGGCTTGGTCCAGAAGGTTCTCCAAAATCTCCTACGGGAGCGGGTATCGCTGCGCGACCTGCTGACCATCTGCGAGACCTTGGCCGACTTCTCTCCCATGGGCAAGGATCCGGATATCCTGACCGAATATGTCCGCCAGAAGCTCGCCCGTTCTATTATCAGCTCCTTCACCGATGACCAGGGAACATTGACGGTTCTCACCCTGTCCACCCAGGTCGAGGATCTGATCCGCGAATCGCTGCAAAAAACCGACCAGGGGGTGTTTCTCAATCTTGAACCGAACCTGGCCCAACGACTTCTCGCCTCGGCAAAGACCATGGTGGAAAAGGTTTCCCTCGACGGCTATCAGCCCATTATCATCTGCTCCCCGATTATTCGCCGCCATTTCCGGCGGCTCATGGAACGGTTCATGCCCCACGTCATGGTCCTTTCCCATAACGAGTTGACCTCGCAGACCCAACTGCAATCCCTGGGGACAATCGAACTCAACCCCAAGAAATAGGAGTGAGGAGCAGCGATGCGAATCAAACGTTTTGAAGCCTCGGACACCTACAGCGCCATGGCCATGGTCAAGGAAGAACTTGGGGAAGATGCGGTTATTCTTTCGACCCGAAACCTTCCCGGAAAAAGCGGCTCATCCAGAGGCGGACCGAGGATTGAGGTCGTGGCGGCCATGGAATATGACCCGGAACCGGAGATTACCGTGCCGCCCCCGGAAGCACCCGGCACAGAAGGCCGACGGCCCAAAACGGTGGGATACGGATATCAGTCCGTACGCCAAGCCCAGCCAAAGGGTACTCCACGCCAGGCAGCACCGGAATCGACCACACCTCAACCCGGCTTTAACAGCAGACTTTCCACCGCGCTTTCCGCCCGCACCCTGCCAGCCGAAAAGGCCGACAAGGCTGCCAAAGCCGCAAAGGTCCATTTTGAATCCAACGACCTCCGGCTGCGTTTTGCCAATTTCCTGCGGCGTCAATACTGTGCCAAAGAAGAACTTGAAGGCCGCGCCATCTCGGGGCAAGGCACAGGCAAAGCCGCCCAAAAAAGCTCCCGGCCCGACCCGAAACAGGTTGCCCAATGGCGGGACAAGATCATCGACCAGTTACAGATAACCCCTCTTAGCATCGGCATCAGCAAGACCCCCACCGTGGTAGCGCTCATCGGCCCCACCGGGGTGGGCAAAACAACGACCGCCGCAAAGATCGCCGCCTGGTACAGCATTCATGAAGGCTTGAAGGTGGCGCTCCTCTCCATGGACTGTTACCGGATCGGCGCCACGGACCAGCTACGGACCTATGCCAAAATTATGCGGTTGCCCTGCGAAATTGCCCTGCGCAAAAAGGATCTGCAGATGGCTCTGCTTCGCCACCAGGACAAAGATCTGATCATCATCGACACTGCGGGTAAAAGCCCTTATGATCCGAACCACATCCGGGAGCTTGACGAATGGTTTTCCCTAAAAAATGGGATAGAGCCGTATCTCGTCCTCAGCGCCACCTGCAAAAAAGAAGACCTGCAACAGATTCTCACGACCTATGAGCCCCTAAGAGTCAAGGGGCTGATTCTCTCCAAGCTCGATGAAACCAGGGCATACGCCACCCTGTGCCAGTTGCTGGCCGGGACGGCGCTGCCCATCTCCTGCCTATGCACCGGGCAAAGGGTTCCGGAGGATTTTCTCCTTGCCTCCCGTGAGTTCTTGCAAACCCTGTTCGGGCAGGGATGGCAGGCAGCCGCCGGTGAGCTTGCCACCGAAGCCCAAGACAGGTGGACCCAATGAAAAACTCCGTGGTGATCTTATGAATCAGGCAGAAACACTGGAACGGATTATGACCCACTCACAACCCCAAAAGAAAAAAATGGCGGCGCCCCGCAACAGCACCGAGCCCCAGCCACGGGTTATCTGCGTGACCAGCGGCAAGGGCGGGGTCGGTAAAACCAATATCGTCACCAACCTCGGCTATAACCTGGCAAAGGCCGGGAAAAAGGTACTGATCCTTGATGCGGACCTGAATCTGGCCAATGTCGATATCCTGCTGGGCCTGACCCCGCGCTACAACCTCCACCACGTTTTCATGGGCGAAAAAACCCTTCAGGAGGTTCTGGTGCAAGGCCCGGAGGGGTTGCTCATCCTGCCGGCCAGTTCCGGCATCATGGAACTGGCCGACCTTACAGAACAACAACGGTTGTACTTCCTGGCTGAGATGTCCGCCTTGGCGCAAAAAATCGATATCATGCTGATCGACACCGCCGCCGGCATCAACAATAATGTGATCTACTTTAATCTGGCCGCCAGGGAACGCATCATCATCCTGACCCCGGAACCAACCTCCCTGACCGACGCCTATGCGCTGGTCAAGGTTCTCTCCACCAGGCATGACGTAAAAAGATTCCGCATCTTGGTCAACCTTGCCCGTTCCGAAAAAGAGGCCCTTGCCGTTTTCCGGAAGTTGAGCATTGTGGCCGACCGTTTTCTTGACTCGCTTTCTCTGGATTATCTGGGGTATATTCCCTATGATAGTAAACTGCCCACTGCGGTTCGCGAACAGCGGCTGGTATCTGACATCTTCCCGGATGCCCCGTCCAGCAAAATGTTCAACAAACTGGCCGGAAATATTTTCGAGGAAGAGCCCGAGATGAAAGCCGATGGGAACATAAAATTTTTCTGGCAAGGACTCGTTGATCTGTAATATACTTTTATATATTGTAGGCAATCAATCTCCTTTGCCCCTACGGGCCTACCCGGTATGACCAAACAGACATCGCCCAAGTTTAAGGACTATACGAATACATTTTTCAGCCAGGCAGAACCGCTCAGCGCCGAAAAACGCAACGAGCTTATTCTGACCTATACTCCGCTGATCAAGTATATCGCAGCACGCCTGGCGGCGCGCCTCCCCGCCCAGGTGTCGCTCGATGATCTCATCAGTTGCGGGATCATCGGCCTCATTGACGCCATCAACAAATTTGATGTCTCCAAAAACGTCCAGTTCAAAACCTATGCCGAATTCCGGGTTAAGGGGGCGATGCTCGACGAACTTCGGGCGCTGGATTGGGTGCCGCGCTCCGTCCGGCGGAAAACCACCGACCTGGAAAAGGCCTATGCCGATATCGAAAAACAAACGGGCAGACCCGCCACGGATGAGGAAGTGGCCCAGACCATGGGCCTTGCCCTTGATGATTTCTACAAGCTGCTCGATGAAACCAAATCCGTCACCTTCATGGATATTGAGTTTCTCCGGCAGAAAGCAACAGAGGCAAACGACCCCACCCTGGCCGAGACCTTTGCCATGGATGACCGTGATCCCTTCACCGCCATCAACCTATCCCAGATCAGGGAGCTCATCGCCAACGCCATTGCAGAGCTACCGGACAAGGAAAAACTAACCGTCTCCCTCTATTATCAAGACGAACTAACGATGAAGGAAATCGGCGAGGTGCTGGGCTATACCGAGTCGCGCATTTCCCAGATGCACAGCAAAGCCATGTTCCGTCTCCGCGCCAAGCTGAAAAAGACCCTGGCGAATTGAGTTAATCCGCACCGGAGACACGCAACATTTTTTTTATGCAAAAACGGAGTAGAATCAGAAACTCTGGGGCAACTCTCCATGATCCACTTTTTTATTTCCAAAACCAATTGTTACAGTTACAGTAAAAAAAGATGTGGTTGTTTATCGCGCACTGCGAACATGCTCAGACCACTCGTACTATAAAGTTGTTAGGGAGGAAACATGGCTGCTGATCCTAATATGAAAATTCTCGTGGTTGATGATTTTGCCACTATGCGACGCATAATCAAAAACATTCTCACCCAGCTTGGTTTCAAAAACATCATTGAAGCGGACGACGGCTCCACCGCCCTTGACGTTCTGAAATCAGAAAAGATCGGCCTTATCGTTTCAGACTGGAACATGCCCAAGATGACCGGCCTGGATCTGCTGAAAGCGGTCCGCGCTGATGCCAGCTTAGCCAATACTCCCTTCATCATGGTGACGGCGGAAGCACAGCAGGATAATATTATTCTGGCGGTCAAGGCCAAGGTCAGCCAGTACATCGTTAAACCATTTACCGCCGAAACACTTTCCGAAAAACTCAACAAAATATTCTGATATAAAACAACATGGCCGACGACCGCCCCCAGTCTGCTGACCAGTTCGCAAGCGCTGATAGTTCCGCTGAACACGAAGAGACAAACTGGGGTGAGGACTGGGAGTCTGCCTTCCAGGCAGAGGATGATGCATTTTTCTCCGACGAAAAAGAAGAAGAAAACTTCTTTCTTGAGGAAAATGAGCCGACAGCCCCTGTCGGATTTGCCCCACAAGAGCTTGATTCCTCGCTAAAAAAAACCCTTTCCAGCATCCCGGATCAGGGTGTCGCGTCCGGTGCCCATCCGTCAAAAGCCCTTTTCGATATCGGCGTACTCACCGCCTTCTTTCTCTCCGGCAAAATAGCCGCACAAAAACAGTTCACCCGTCTCCAGTCCTTTCCAATTTTTGTACGCATCCCCCTGTATGCCCTCCCTTTTCTCCTCGTTGGCATCATGTTCGCCTTGAGTAGCACGCCCCCACCCCCCCCAGCCCTTCTCCAGACAACCACCTCCCCGTCGCAACATCCCGGCACTGCCATCGTTTCCCCTGACAAGCTGACAAGCGCAGAAGCTCCCCCAGGTGAAATGAACCAAGCCAGCCAACTCCACCCGGGAAAAGTCAGAAAAAAATGGGCCTTCCCAGCTTTCATAATCCCGATAAACAACCCGGCCAGTGATCAGCCTGTAACCTTTGCCCTCGTTGATATCACCCTCATT
>Ga0172379_10007438_pt1 | contig 14229 bp, 8 predicted proteins | sample GrowelOW334metaG_FD_119756 | JGI IMG/M metagenome (GOLD analysis project Ga0172379, IMG submission 119756) | Groundwater microbial communities from an aquifer near a municipal landfill in Southern Ontario, Canada - Groundwater well OW334 metaG | ecosystem: Environmental > Aquatic > Deep... | reverse complement strand
TAGCGTTGTTGGTGTAATCACCAACTCTTGACCGCCGGTGGTGATAGTTACTGAGCCGCTCTGTAAGAAGTGGCCAATGGTGACTGAATCTGTGGTAGAAGAAAGGTCGAGGTTTACAAGCCTTGGTGCTGCTGCCGCTGCTGGTTCTGCACTGGCTGCAGCTGTTGAAGCTGAGTTAGCGGCTTCATGCACGGCAGTAGGTGTGGAAGTGGAAGTTGAAGCAGCAGATGCAGCGGCTTCTGGAGTAGTTGGAGCTGTTGTGGGCGTTGCAGCTAGCCCTGCTGCGTCGGTAGTGACGTGAGGCACTGCCACTGTAAGGGCTTCTGGTGTAACAGTAGGTGCAGCCACTGAAGTAGCAGCTGCGCTGGAAACGTCTACATTAATATGAACCGGTGGTGCTGTCGTAATGTCTACCGGTGGTGCTGTCAAGTCTACTGCATTATTGTGCCAGACCATTGCCGAACCGCTGTGGTCGACTCCGGGTAACAGTGGTGCCGATAGTGTCTCAACTGTAGGTGCTATAGGTGCAATTGGTGCAACTTGAGCAGAAACATCAGGCATTGTCAGTGCTGCAGGCTGAGTGAATTGACCTGCATCTGGGGTGTGGACAATTGTTGGCTGCGTGAACTGCCCCGCATCTGGTTGCACGTGCACTGGCGGTGCTGTGAACTGTCCTGCATCGGGTGCATCTACATGTGTTATGGGCTGGCTAAATTGACCAGCATCTGGCGTATGAACAAGTGGTGCCGGTTGTGTTAACTGTCCAGCATCAGGCGTATTCATCGGCATATGTTGAGTGAACTGCCCGGCATCAGGTGTAGTCATCGGCAGATGCTGAGTGAACTGCCCAGCATCAGGTGTAGTCATCGGCAGATGCTGAGTGAACTGCCCAGCATCAGGCACTTGCATAATTTGTGGATCTACCTGATGAACTGGCATCACCGGCATCACAGGTACTTCGATATGCGGTGTAAGTGGCACCACCGGCACTTCAATATGAGGAGTAATTGGAATTTGAGGAGCTTCTGGTGTCTGAACAATAGTCGGCGTCGGAGCTGGCGCCACCTCTTGAGCTGACAGAGGAAGGGCTTGCATCGTCAGCAGTGATACCGCTGTCAGTGAAGTTAGTCTTCTGCGCTTACTCATATCAATTCCTCTTGAACAATTTCTTTTGAACAATACTTAGAGTGATGCCTAGTAGGTTGAACTTTGCGAAACATCTGAAGCTGTAGCACTTAATGGAGCATTTTCAGTTTCAGTCGGTAATATCGCACTTGGCCCAACTTGTGAGTTCGCATCTGCTTCTGCTGGTTCTGAAGTTGGAGGAGTTATTCTCGGACCTGGGGTTAATGTTTCACTGTTTGCGCTAGGGCTAGAACTTGAATTAGAGCTTGAATTAGAACTTGGAGCAGAGTTTGGAGCAGAACTAGAGTTTGGTGTGCTCGGCTGGGACGGTTGAGTACTCGGAGCAGACTTTCTATTTTCTTGCTCTTTCATTAGCTGCTTCTTCAGATTCTGAGTCGAGGCATAATAAGATGGCTTGCTGACTATGAACCGCAATCCTGTAAAAAATCGGAAGTCAAAGCCGCTGATGCCAGGTGTTCTGTTAGACCGCCAGTTCCAGATTGGCTCAGCTCTTGCGAAGGCAAGGAGTGATGGAAATTTCTTGGAGAGAGGACGGTTAACTTCAAAGTCGGCAATCATCGAAACGTTGCTTTGATTTGGTACAGAGAAACTGAACGTCGGTTGGCGGAAGTTCGTCACCAAAGTATCTGTGGCGATGAATGTCCACGGACCGCGGCGATGTATGTAGCCAACAGTGTAGAACGGGTCTAATTCTCTAGTTGGGGCAACAAAGTAGCCACCACCGCGCATTTGCAGAAGTGCACTGGCGTATAGAATATTATTCGGGTTGACCATGTGCGTAATGGTGGCACCAGGAATGAAATCGAATTGGTGCAGCCGTCTCGCTTGCCAAAGTTCACGCGCCTGGAAGGTGAGCTGTAAATTGGTCTTCTTGCCTAGCTGCTTATTATGCTGAACGCCCCAGGCCAACGATTGCGTAGTTGGCTTGTTGAGGAAGTTCTGTACAGCAAAGGTGTCTTTGATAACAAAGTAGTTAGCAAAGACAGATGTATTCTTGGCGATGTTATAGCCAACGGTGATATTGGGGAGCACCCGGAAAGCGTAGTCAGCCTTGGCGCGTCCGGACGTAAACAGTACGTTGGTATCAAGTCTTTGTGAGACCTCAGTTGAGGCGGTGAAATAAAGACGCTCTGGCAGAGCCTGGAAAATGCGGAACTTGTAACCGGGGGTGAAAGCGTTGCGCTCAGGATTTACAGTAAAAGGCGTGGCATCTGTAGGAATGATCTGCGGAGAAGGCGCTGTTTGCGCGATCATTGGGTTTAGCGAAATAGGCGACAAGTTCGGTTGCGCACTCTGTGCGGAAGCGGCTACATCGCCTGTAAGGTTTAGGCTACAAGCCGTTATTAGGGCAACTAATCCGGAGCTGAGTCCCAGCTTGCCGCCGGAGCCAGAAGAACGAGCTCGCGATTTCAGTTCTTCTCTGAGGTCCAAAGGTTCCATTGACAAGCCTTCTATTCATTGATGCGGCTCCATTATAAGCAGTTTGGTATCTATTAATAAGATTGTGTTTTCAGCGGCCTCTGTGTACTGATTGGACTACAGAAAAAATTTCCCCCAAGAACCTTGCGGAAACAGCCTATGTAGATTATCTGCTACCAGATAATAAAATTATTAGAACGAGCTAGTCAGCAGCGGGCGGGTCGACGATAGCCCCAATGAACAGAATGGCATCAGTTTTGTTGTCGCGGATAGCAACGACAAATGGTCGGTCGCAAACCATGTCAAAGGGCGGCTTCGGATTCATTGGCGCACTTGTTACGCTCATTTCAATAGCAGTCGCTGCCGCAGCCTCTGTGCCTTTCTCATTCACTTCTAGGTATGTCTTGTGTAAGACCCGCGAAATAACTGCGTTTTGTTCGATCATGCTTTTAAAATCGGCACAATTATCTTCAAATGCGCAGGGCATGCCAGCTGCTTTCAGCACTTTGCTCAGTTCAGTTTTATACTCAACCTTGAATCGTGGCAGACCAAGGTGGCCTTCTTCACGGCTGAATGCAGTTTGCCATTTCTTCCAGTTTTCAGCAGTGAGACTGCTTATGAATGCGGAAAGATTTGACTTTTCGCTTGGCAGAAAGATGCACATCTGTAAGCGGTTGTCTTTATATGGAAGTGCCACTGCCTGAAAATTGTCGCCGGCAAAATAAGACATTTTTGCTGAGCGATTCATCATTTGTACTGGTTTTTTTGTGCCGTTTTCTAAGTTGAAATCAACCGATTGCGTCTCGTCTTTCTTGAATTCGTCGAGCCAGACACCTTTGAAGTAAACTGCATTGACAAGATATAGAACAGCGTCAGCACCTACTTTGTCTATGATGCTGGGTATTTTAGCCTTGGTGTTATCTTTGACCCAGTTGTTTATGGTTTTGACAGTTGCTTGGTCTGCAAAATCAAGGGTCTCAAGTTTGGCTGCGTAGTATTTTTGATTTGTCTCCATAAATGTTTTATTGAAGACGAAATTTTTGTTGGCAAACATGGCATTAGCAACAGTGAGTTCGCTGGTCGGATTAACATGCATCAAGCTCTTGTAAAGCTGTGCGTTTTGGTCATTGACAGCATCATTGCTGAGATCTTCATAGCCCAACACTTTCTGCATCTCGCTCTTCGTTTTTCCATTGGCGCCGTTGTATGCCATCGATAGCGCCGTGCTCACGCTGTATGGTGAGATCACCACGTTGCTGTCTGGTTTCTTTGCCGCTAACTTGAAGAAATTGGTGGCGAATTTTTCTGACACTTTGATGTTAATAGGCTCCTCTGGCACGGAAGGCTGGTCTGTTGAGGCACAAGCAACAACAAACATCGACATGGCTGAAACTGCTGCAGCAGTGCTGGCATACAAGAGTGAACGCATTGTTTGGCCTCGCCAGTAGTAAAGGAAGGTCAGCATATCAAGGGTGGTAGCTGTGGTCAAACGCCTCAGTTTGCTTCTGTTGGATCAACAATAGCTCCCATGAATAGTATGGCACCCGTTTGTTTGTCGAAAATGGCAACAGTGAAAGGTCGATCACATACCATGTTAAATGGTGTGGATGGCATAAAGGCACCGCGAGGCATCATTTCTACAGCTGTAGCTGCAGCTGCTTCAGTGCCTTTTTCATTGACCTCTAGATAGGTCTTGTGTAGCACTCGTGAGATGAATACATCTTGATCGATCATGTTTTTGAAGTCGGCGCAGCTGTCATTGAAAGCGCATGGCATTCCTGCCTCTTTCAGTACAGCACTCAGTTCAGTTTTGTATTCTACTTTAAAGCGTGGCAGTGCCAGTCTGCCTTGTGTTTCGCTAAACTTGCTTAGCCATTGCTGCCAGTTTTGCTCATTGAACTTTGCCACTAGAGCCGCTATGTTCGAATTTTTGTCGGGCAAGAAGACACACATTTGTAGGCGATTGTCTTTATAAGGAAGCATAACTGCTTCAAAGCTGTCGCCCTTCAAATGCAACATCTTGGCTGTGCGGTTCATCATTGGTACAGACTTTTTGCCACCACTATCTAGAATAAAGTCAGTGGTTTTGGTCTCGCTTTTTTTGAACTCATTGAGCCAGGTTCCTTTGAAATATATGCCATTGACTAAATATAGAATGGCGTCTTTGGGTAACTTGTCTAGAATTGTAGGAATTTTTCCCTTTGTATTTTCTTTCACCCAGTCATTGATGCGATTAAGTGCAGCAGGGCTTTCAAAATTGAGTGCTTCAAGTTTTGCGCCGAAATATTTGCTATTCGTGGTGATGAAGCTTGGCTTAAAAACTGCATTCTTTCTGGCAAATAAAGCATTGGCAACAGTGAGATCGCTTACCGGATTGACTTGGTTCAGACTTTTATTGAGACTAGCATTTTGCTCGTTTACGGCAGTGTCGCTCAATCCTCCGTAACCTAATACTTGTTGCATCTCGCTTTTTGTTTTGGCATTGGCACCGTTATAAGTCATAGTGAGGGCAGTGCTTACGCTGTATGGAGAAACAACTACATTGCTTTCAAGCTTCTTAGCCGCCAGTTTGAAAAGTGTTGTGGCAAATTTTTCTGACTTGAGTTGGGGCGGAGCAGCATAAGCCGCTACGCACGTCGCCAATATAGAAATTGCTACCGTGCTAGCGTGTAGGATATAACGCATTGGTTTGCCTCTCCTCTTCCTTCTTTATTATTTCTGCTCGGTCCGAAAATGCATCTGCATCCATCTTGTCCACTTCATCTTGCTTATTCACCGCTTGCAGAACTTTGCGGTAGTTGCCATCTGACTTGTAGAACCATTCCCCGTGTTTAACTAACACTGGTTTAGCCTCGCGATATAGCGCCTCTGCTCTTGTGTAGTCGCCGGCGTCGGCGTAACCGCGTGCCTGAATTTCGATGGTAACTGCTGTGCGATAGTCTCCAGGCGGAAATTGTTTGCGCTCAGCTGCGATAAGCTTTTCTGCTACAAGGTTTCCGAGGGCAAAATCCTTGCGCTTGAAGCAATCAGAAATAGTTGTATTGATTATGCTGATGGCCTCGAAGCTTGATCTAATCGGTATAGGGGCACCAAAGGTACAAATACTTACCCCCGGACTTGGTGGCCCGTATGTACCCTGATTTAAGTCCGTGGCGAGTAGTTCGTCGAGAACACCTAGCGAACTTACGCTGTCTTTTTCGCCGACACAAAAATCGAAGTATTGTGCCAGTTGCATCTGAGCAGCCAGGCTTGAGGGCCCTTGTACTTCTTGCACACGAGCTATTGCTTCGCGGAATAATATTTTTCCCAATTCTGGGGCACCAGCAACTGCCAGAAATACTGCAACTCCATTGCTCCCAATGATTTGCTCTCTTTTGCTTGATCGAGGATCGCCTTTCTTATAGGCCGCGATAGCAAGTCTGGCATGGGTGCAAGCTAGGTCGAATTTCTTAGCCAGAGCTTCAGAGTTTGCCAGTCTCATCCAGTAGTCACCCACATCAGGCAGTTTATTTCGAGCTGCTAAGGTGGCAGCTTGAAGATTACTTTCCAGCTCGTCTGATGTTGGCTGCGGTTCCATAGCTATGCGCGCTTTAAGTGTATCTGTGTCTTTGTATACGTAAGGAGGCTGTTTATTTCGCAGCTCCCTCGGTAGTGCTTCCTTTATACTTTCCCTGCGTAAATATGCTGTAGTGCGAATTTCCTCAGGTTTCTTCGGGTTTGTGTCACTCATCAGAGATATAGCTTTTTCTCTCAATTTGATGCTAGCTGTTTCTAGGGCACCGCTCTTGTCTGCCAGTGATATGTAGTAAGTTGCTAGTAGGTCTTTGTCAAAGTTTTTTTCTCTCTCAATACAAGCTATTGCTTGGCGTAAAAGTGGAATAGCTTGAGCTTTGGCATCCCTTTGATTGAAGGTATTTCCGGCTAGGCTGTAGTACCTGGCTGCTTCTGTATAGTTTCCACTTTTTTCCGCTACTTGTGCTGCGCGAGTATAGTTAGATGCTGACTGGCCGGAGCTTCCTGGAGTGGTGGTTTGCTCTACAAGTTTAATGGCTTCCAAATTGGTGCCTTTTTTGAATAGCAGAGCTGCCAATTTAGACTTTATTTGGGCGGCTCGATAATATTGGTCTGATAGCTTTGTGGTCAAAATATTTTTCATTAGGTCAATGGAGCGGTTTGTTTGACCGGCTTCGTTAAATGCGTCAGCGGTCTTTGCCAGAGATCTAATAACATCTTGGCTCGGCGTTGGTTTTTGCTCTTTGGCTAATTTGATATATCTATCAGCGTCGGAGTACTCACCAATTTTGATCGCAAGCATTGCTCTATTTATTCGCAATGAGAATCGTTCTGTAAGTTGTCGATCTATGCGCCCTGATGCTTCCTGGTCGGTAATTATGTCTGGTTCTACCAGTAGTGCCCGATCGTAAAACACCTTGGCGCGCCTGTGTTCATCTGCAAATGTATAATTCATGGCTAATAGTCGGAGCCGTTTGCATCTCTCATAGTTGAAGCTGATTCGCTTAGCATCAACACTTCTGCCATTGGTCTTTATGTCTAGATAATTGTTCTCGAATTCTTCCCAACTTTTATTGTTGAGTTCTTTGTTAGATAGTGAATTGACTAACTCTTCTGTAGCGATCATTAGATTTGCTATTTTTACCCAGCCTGGGTCAAGGTCTTTCTCTGAAATAGTTCTCGTCAGTTGTTTCAATAGGTGATCAGAATCGGCAATCCATCCTTTGTCTGCGAAGGCGCGGGCGATACGCATTGTGGTGCAGAATAGATTTTGACGGATGCGTGAGTAAATCTCTTCTTCATTGTTGCCCTCTCTTTTGTAGGCGCCGAGTAGTTGTTGTGCCAAAGCTATTGCTTTGCTTTGTTCGCCCCTGGCAATGGCTGTAAAACATCCTTTGGTCTGCGGAAATTGCAGAGCAATGGAAGGGACAGTTTCGGCTGGTTTGCCTCTGGAGCTGCTTTCGTACCATGGCTCGCAGGTGATAGGCGGAAGGGCTTTTATTGGCTGTGATTTTGCCAGAGCTGCCTGAGCGGCTGCTATGTCAGAGGGTGCAGGAAAGTAGAGAGGTAATTGATCGAGTAAAGCAAATTGTGCGGTTGGCAGATTCGTTTTGAAATAATCAGTGATAGCAGATAGGTCTTTGGCAGCTTGTTCTGTATCGCCGAGTTTTGATTCAGCTTGTGCTTTTAGATACAGGCAGGCTGCTAGTTTTTGGCAGGATGTAAACGATGGTTGTGGGTCAGGTACCTTTCTCAATTTCTTTTCTTCGATCGAATATATATTCAGCGCGCGTTCTGGCGTTTTGTCTCTGCCTTCTAACAGTTGGCCAAACCAAAGCTGATTTTGTGAAGACGGACTTTGCTCACGTGAATAGCTCAGATAGAGTCTTTCTATTAGTTCCGTTTGAACGGCATACGATTCTTTTGTGGGTATCGTTGACAAACATTCTAAAATTTTGCATGGGTCAAGATGCTCTACACTTTCTTGGTAAGCCGGAGATGCTAGCTTTTGGCAGATTGCTACTGCTTCTTTCTCTTGCCCGAGTGCTATTAGGTTTTTGATGATGTCAGAAAAAGGGAAATTGAGTGTCCTAATCGGAGCACTGCTATTGTCTTGAAGTGCTGATAGAGTTTGTCGTAGAAATTTGTCGGCTGCCCCAAGGTCACCGATTGCTTGCGAAACAGCAATGCATTGAAAAATGGTTGTGAGCGTGTTTCTTTGATTTTCTTCAGACTCACTGCATGTCTTTGCTAAGTCCGAGCAATAACCCTTAACTATGAGATCGTTATTAGTTTGAGTCTTCTCCGTTAGATTTGGATGAGGTTCTTCGCCATTGAAACGGTCAATCGAGCTGTAGAATTCTTCAGGCGAAAACATGCCATTGACTTTCTCTTTCAACGGAATGAATAGGTCGATTTCTTCAGTTTTTCCGGCATAATCTACCACCCCTATATGTATGGTTGAGCCGGGTGCGCCTTTTAAGTAGTTTTGCGTCACTTCTATCGTTGGTATATTGCGTAGATTAACTCCCCGAATTTTGAGCAGATAAGGTTGCCCGCGGCGAAAGCTAATTGGCGGCCGAAAACGGACGATGTATCCTAAGTTGTTGACGCATCGTAGAGCGACCGGTGGGCTTTTGAGCACTATCGCTGGCGATTTTTGTGCGTTTTGCACCGCGACGCTCTCATTCGCTGCGTAGCTAGCCGGCGTGTTGCTCTGCAATGTCAGTGACAAAATCGCAAGAAGCGACCGCTGTGATAGTGTGTGCGCTCTGTAGATCATTGACTCATTATAGCCGCAGAATTCAGTGTGATTGGTTAAGTGTGGATTCTAGGCAGCGAGACGCTCAATTCCGCCCTGCGAAAGAACTTAAGGCGCTCCAATCTGCTTTTGCAAGTCAATCATTGGTTGCTGGCTGGCGTTGATGAAACCTTCGTATGGTCGGTCTAAATCTGCAACTAACAGCATGACCAATGCAAATGTAATGATGAGCACCATGGTCTCGGCCCAGCTTCTATTGCCGGATAGACCAAAATAAAATCCGACACTTAGCATTGCCAGTGCTGATACTGCAAATAGTACTAGCCAGACTGACAACGGAACTCGCGAGTGCAGTTCAAGTGTAATGCGCTTGGCGTGCATATCAATTACTTCATTGAGCGAATTTATATACAGTGCCGCAATCGGTGATTGGTGATCTTTTCCAAATTTTACTGCTGTTCCCCACAAAAGATTTTGCAGTTCTTCGGTTCTTGTGAGTGCGGGCCTAAACTCGGGGGTTGCTAATATTCCATTCACTCGCAACTGTACATATTCACGCAATTGCTTTCTTGTTTGTTCTTTGGTTTCGCCCTCAAAGAAATCAGCGCGCAAATAGGTGGTGCCTATGGCATTGGCTTCGCTTAGTACCGCTTCTCTTCGATCGTCAAAGCGGTCGAGGGCAACGTTGAAAGTAAAGCCAAGAATGAAGGCAAGAAGGCTGAGAGTTGCTGCCACCACCGTGCCTATCGGTGCATCTGGTTCTCTAGTGTCTGATTTCCGGCGGCGAGCACCAGAGCGATAACCACATTCAGTCCAGAATAACGACACTAAAAATACGATCAAGAAGAACGCCCAGAGCGGCAAGCTGTCGAATGAGTTCATTGAATACCTTTGAGGATGCTTGAAATGTGTATACCCTATGGCGGCGTGGGAATGATTAAACGGCAATTTAGAGGCCCGAATTTTCAATTTAATATTTGCATTTCAGTTTTTAGTGCCTTAACAAACTATTGCCTTTTTTAGAAAACAAGGTAATGTAGAGGCATGAGATACTAACTCACTACCAATGGTCTGCGACAACTTGCCCTACGGGCTCGGCGCACGCTGTTGGTTTTTTTGTGCCCATTTTCACAAGAGATGGGTTCGATTTTGTTTCTGAGTGATCAGTTCTCATGGAAAGAACCTATTGGCGCATGCGCCATTGAAGAGGAAAAATGAACGTACATATAGATGAAATCAACGTTGATGTTGATGTTGGTCTAAGGCAAGAAATTGCAAACGATAAATTGCCAATGAAGGGCGATGAGGCGATCACCAAAGGCTCCCTATGGAAAGCCATTTGGACATTGTCGTGGCCACTGTTCTTGAACATGGTGACTATTGCATTTGCCAGCTTTGCTGACATTTGGGTAGCAGGAAAATTGGGCTCGCAGGCTCAAGCAGCTGTTGGTGTTAGTGGGCAAATATCAATTTTCATGATATTGCTAGCGGTGGCGCTATCATCTGGTACCAACGCGCTCGTCAGCCGCTTTTGGGGTGAAGGAGACAAAGAGAAGACAATCGTGGCTGCTCGGCAGGCGCTATTATTCTCGGTTATTTTCGGCGCCTGCTCTGCCGGTCTTGGCCTGATTTTGTGTCGGCCGCTATTGCAGTTGCTTGGTGCTTCACCAGAAGTTGAGAAGCTGGGATGGGATTATCTGAAATTTGATCTGTTGGCACAGTTGCCGTTTACGGTGCTGTGGGTAAGTAATTCAATTTTTAGAGCACGTGGTAATACTCGTGTGCCTATGGTTGTTATGGTGCTGATTACAGCTCAAGTAATTGCCTTAGATTATTTGCTTTGCATCAAGCCATTCCACTTAGGGGTAGCGGGTATCGGTATGTCTTGGGGCATTGCCAGTATCTTGGGGCTGACTTTGTCGCTTGTTTTATTGAAGCGATCAGATTTGGGTGATTGCTTAAACTTGAAAAAGATGATCAGTGAAGCATCGTTTGATTGGTTCAAGAGACTGATGAAGATTGGCATACCTGCTTGTGTGCAAGATTTAGCTTGGGTGGGCGGCAACGGCGTACTCTTAGTTATATTCGCGCATACTCTGCATCCTACTGCAACCGAAGCAGCGTGGGGAATTGGTTGGCGTCTAGAAGAGATGCTTGGTGGTTTTCCTGTCTATGCTTTGAGTATGGCTGTGGCCACAATAGTTGGTCAGAATCTTGGTGCTAAACAACCAGACAGAGCCGCTTTAGCTGGTTGGAAGGTCGCCATTGTCGGTGCCGGACTAAACGGAATTATTGCTGCGGTGCTTTTCTTTGGAGCCAGGCAGTTGGCTTCGGTTATGACTACTGACCCGCTGGTTCTTGAATATACAGTGCAGTATCTTCAGGTAGTTGGCCTAGCTCAGCCGTTTGTTGCCATTTGGCTGATTTTAATGGGCGCAATGAATGGTGCCGGTTATACGTCGTGGCCGATGTGGGCATCTGTCATTTGTTTAGCTGTCATTCGTCTGCCTCTGGCGTGGTTGCTCACCATTACCTTTGGCATGGGGCCGATTGGCTGCTGGTATGCGATTGCTATTCCGGCTGTGCTGTTGGGTCTGTTGATGCTCTGGCAATTCAAAGGCGGCAAATGGAAATTACAGCAGGTATAAGACCGTCCGCCCTTGACAAGCGGGCGGTTTGGTACTAGATTTGACGAGTCAGAAACTTATTCTGACTCGTCCGCATTTACTAGTTCGACAATAGATTCGGTTTAGCCGTCAATCATGGTTGCTTTGCTTTTGGGACAGCTCCAAATGCAGGCTGTTGATTGCACATTTTTGTGCAATTAATTTGCAGTGGCAACTATGCCACCGCATTTACTACCATTATTTCCCGAGGATTTGTCATGAAAATTCTTTGTAATAGGCGCATCAGAACGTTAATTGCCAGTGTTGCCCTCATAACTTTGTTTATTGCTGTGTTGCTCGGTTCTTTCACCATTGTCAGAGCTGGTGCCGCACTTTTTGCTCAGTCGACTGTTTCGGCGCAGGCTTCACCAAGAGTAGATGTTGAGTGCGAAAAGAGAGAGTGTGTGGTGGTGGATATGTGCGGCTCGGGCAATGTGCGAATCAATAAGTTAGCCGGTCTTGAGAGTCTGGCTAATATTCTCGCTAATGGGCTGGAAATTTTAGGAATAGGAGGAGGAATTGCTGTAATTCTAAGTTGCTTGATCCGGGGCACGGCTTTTAAGTTTGAAGGAAGAACCCGCATAACCTTTGCTGTGATTGCCATTATCTATGGTCTAGCTACCCCGGGCTGCATTAACTGGATCTTCTCCTCATTGCTAGATCATGTTGGCTTCAGCTAAGAATTAGTTGGATATTGCCGCCGTTGTGGCATAAAGCATTGGGATCTTGGTATAGCATCTTCCTGCAAGGTAGAAAAATGATAACTAGCCGAGTAAGCGACCGCTTTATTACTTTTCCGGTTCACGATGTTTCGCCTGTCACAAATCTAAAGGCGACCTGGAAAACCCATGAGGGTATCAATGCCTTGTTAGAAGCTGCTGAGGAAAAAGGGTTTCACCCTATTCTCAGCTGTTCTGGCTACAACTCTAATACTATTCGCGAGATCACCCATCACGGTGTGATGGCAGCCGTACATACTGCATTTGCAGAGCACCGGCCGCTTTCGCTTTCACCCGATATGATTTGGATAACAATTTTGCAGGGCGTCGCTCGCCATGTCCACAATAATCCTGAACAGCTGCGTCGAAGATTGGTTTCGCATGAGGGCAAGCAAGAAGTTGCCGTTGTGGTTGATTGTTTCAATGCTGATTCGCCTGAGAGTGATTGGCAATATCTGATTGACGGTTTGGGTGATTCGCTAAGGATGACCATTGGTGAAACTTATGACCAACTCATGGTTGATTTTAGTACCACTGGACCCCTTGAGAAAACTGTTTGCGCTATAACAATTTTGGACGCTTACGAACCGTATTTCGAGTATGTCGCTTACTGCATTTGCGGCATTCCATCAATTACATTAGAGGGGTCTGTCGGTGATTGGCGACAGCTAAGAGAGAAGATTGAGATATTAGCTCACTTTGAGATGGATTGGTGGCTTTCTAGTTTGCGGCCAATGCTTGATCATTTTGTACGAGCTGCTGATGGTGACATTGATAGAGAGTATTGGCAGAATATTTATAAACTCAAGAAGGCCTACGGCTGGGAGCGCATAAACGGTTGGATTGCCCGCCTCATCCCTTATCTGCGCCATGGAGAGACCGGTGTGTACAACGTCGTCAATCCATTGTTAGCTGACCCTTTCGTTATTGAGCCTGATGATGCACCGGTGGCGGTGCCTAGCTTCTTTGAGAGTGTTCCTGGAATAGTGGCCAAGGATCTTCCCACTGGCTTGTCGCTTGTTCCATTTAAATTTAAGAGTGCCACCGAATCTAAAGAGATGCAACTAATTGGTGGCTTTGTCGGGATTGAGCAGGTTGAAGACACCCAAGCAATTCGACCTAAGCTTGGCTGGGCCGTGCGCAAAGCGGGAACATCAGAGAATTTATTTGACACCTTCAGTAAGCATTGCCAGATTCTTCCTGCTCTCGATTATGTGGAATTTCATGAGCATTTTGTGAGGCTCGATAACCAGACTAGATTTGGCGGCATGCCATTGCCTGGTGATGTAGCTGCGTTTTATCGCAAATGCGACGGTATGGTTTTTCCTGATTCGACAATTGGTAGTTTTCGCCCAATGGCAAAGTTAGAGCGAGTTTGCTTGCCGGATGAAGTTGATTATTACAATCTGCAAGTGGAGCTACTTAGGCAGAAAAGCCGTGACATGGGCATTACTCTTGAAGCCTATATGGAAGCCGAGAGTCTGGCTGGCCGTGAGATTCGCTGCACCGATACCAGGCAATGGCTCGCCTTCTTCGATTTTCCTGATGGTTCCTTCCTCGCGGTGGACCTTGCACCACGACCAGATAATCCTCATGAAGAAGCGTTGAAAAGGGTTAGAAAAATCAACCCTGCAGCCAAGTCTAGTACAATTGTTTTCGAAGGATTTAATCAGGCACTTGAAGCATTAGCTGAGCAAGTAAAGGGCACTGGATGATTTTGGAAGGCAAGAATACGGAGTCAAGCAGACAAGCTCTGATCTTCTCTGTATTGATTTGTCTTGTCTGTTTAGCACCACTTGCCTTTTTGCTTTTCGATCTTTGGCGCTATCCCTATCTTATTTCTGGCGGTCTCGCTATGCGCATTGTCGCTGCCGGTCTTCTGACCAAAGGCGAGTCTCCTTATGTCGATTTTTGGGATTGGTCGCAACCTATAGTTTTTGAGTTACTTCACGGTCTCACTGCTCTATGCAATTTTCTTAGTTCAGTTGGAATTGCAGTTATTCCC
>Ga0172379_10007437_pt1 | contig 14232 bp, 13 predicted proteins | sample GrowelOW334metaG_FD_119756 | JGI IMG/M metagenome (GOLD analysis project Ga0172379, IMG submission 119756) | Groundwater microbial communities from an aquifer near a municipal landfill in Southern Ontario, Canada - Groundwater well OW334 metaG | ecosystem: Environmental > Aquatic > Deep... | reverse complement strand
CCATTGAGTTTGAATAGGGTATCTAGGACTGTTTTTCCATCAATATTTTTATCGATATTCTTTCGTTGGTTTTGATCTATATTTATGATGCTTTGATTATAGAGCAGATTGAGCTCAGCAACTGGCCAATATCATTGTTTTATTTTACCAATCTCCTGCATATTGCATTTTGTCAGGTTGAACATGCAATATTTTACATACAAATTCACTTCATCGGCATTTTGAAGAGCACAAATATTTTCGCATGATTTACTTTTTTCCGTAATATTTTTTCTATCATCAGTAGTGAAGTTTTTTACTTCATAACTATCGGATTTTAGTTTACTGATTCGTGTGTTTACTTCTTTTCGATTGAGCGTGAGGTCTTTGTAAATATATTTAGCAAGAATATTTATTACAACTTGAATAAATTCTGCTGTCGTAGTGCTTTTTGCTCCACAAAATTGTCCCCCACAAACTGGACTTGTTTCTTTCGGATATCATCTCATATAGGTGTTATCGCCTACATACGCTACACAGTAATAATATGATGCATTGTTATAGAGTCATCCTCAAAAGCTGATGTCAGAAAAATCTTTACCTGGTGTGGCGGTAAATGTTGACCAGAAATTCTGTACATATTTATTAAGCATATCTTGGTTCGGATTGATACAATCCTTACATTCTGTGATATTAAGTAATCTTGCTACGTCATAACGTGAAATGCTATCTTGAGATTCAATAGTTTTGACGTCTAATCACATAGTTTGAAGTTGACTAGAAAAATCTTCATAGGCAGCGAATACCGATGTTCAAAGCAGTCAAATCAGTGATAGTATCAGTCAGAAATATTTTTTCATAATTCATAAGGTGGGAGGTGAAAGGTACTAGGTGAAAGGTCCTTGCCTGCCCTTGGTGTGCTGGGGGTTGGCGCCTGTTACTTTGTTCCTATTATAGAGTATAAGCAAAATTGTTTTTTTTGCAATAAAGTTTGGTAGTCTTTTACGATTAAGCCTTTATTCGTTATTTTTTAAACGCTTTTCTTGCATCTATATCTGTAGTGTATTTAAACTTTTCTTGTAAATAATTCCTAAAACAATAGAGTCTGATTTGTTTATTTGTTCTATAGTCTATGTTCGCTAAATACGCAAATCTCAAAGATTTTATGCAGGGGAATGATTTTACTGGCACTAAGCCAGCTTTTTTGGAGCACTTGCTAAAAAAACTGGATGAGCATATTGTTAAAAAAGGGAAAGTCCTTTTGCTTACGTTGACCAAAAAATCTTCTGAAGAAGTGACGAATTTTCTCATTTCCAAATGATATAAAGCTTTCTACTTGCATAGTGAAATCGCAACAATTGATCGTTGGGAAATTATCAAAAAATTGAGGACAGGCGTGATAGATATAATAGTGGGAGTGAATTTATTAAGAGAGGGAATTGATCTTCCTGAAGTTACTTTATTAGCAATTCTTGACGCCGATAAAGAGTGATTTCTTCGTTCAACCACTTCATTAATTCAAATCATCTGACGCGCATCGAGAAATCCAAACAGCGAAGTGATTCTGTATTCAGATAATTTTACGGAATCAATGATTAAGGCATTGCGAGAGACGTATCGTCGTCGTGGTATCCAAGATACATATAATAAAAAACATCATATCACTCCAGAAAAAGCTGAATCTAACATCAAGGGATTGGATGTCGTCAAGACGGATGAAGTCCTTTCTCAGGGATTTTCTTCTTTGACGAGAGGAAAAACTAAAAGACTCAAAAGAATGACGAAGGTTGAAAAAGAGATTATTTTGAAGGATTTGAAAAAGCAGCTGGATGAATTGATAGCTGCGTGGAAATTTGAAGATGCTGCGATAATCAGAGATCAGATAAAAGAAATTTCGGGAGAATAATTTAAGACTAGTGAATAGTTAATAGTGAATAGTGAATGATTTGTCACCTATGGACTATGGTATATTACGATGGTTTATACGTATACAATTCATTCGTTTTTCACTTTTAGTTTTTAGTTTTTCACTGGTTTTTAGCTTTCTACGGTTAGTGTCATATGAGTATTTGGTATTTTTATGCCATATTTTTTGAATTGTTCCAAAACATTGATCATAAAATCTTTTTTGATGGCTATACTGCCTCTTTTGCTTTGCGGGTTGACGAAAAAAAATCCTTGCATGACAATACCTCCGCTATCAAATCCGCTTATGACAATGTTAGTGTATTCTGGGTGGAGAACTCCTTTTATATTATTGAGTATTTGTATTAAAAGTGATTTTATTTGATCGGTATCTATATGACGAGGTAATCTGAGTTTTACATTGCCCCTGATGAGTGTTTCGGATTTAAATGTTTTGATAGGTGTAGAAGCCACAATAGTATTTGGTATGATTGTTCTTCTTTTGTCGAAGGTTCTGACAATGGTATATCTTACATTGATTTCTTCTATTGTTCCCATCATATTTAGACTACCCATAAATTGCACTAGGTCACCCAATTTTACTTTATGGTTGGTCATGATCATTATTCCAGCAAGCATATTTCCTATAGTTGTGTCCATAGCAAACCCGATACTAATGGATATACCTCACATAATCAACGCCACATCAAATCATATGACTTGGAATACTGCTAAAATATTGAAAATCATTAATAATATATAGAGCATACTTCCTGCTAAATTTGCCACCTTTTTGCTGTATACGTCTTCTTGGAGTGAATTTTGTTGGATTCTTTCTCTGACTTTTTTGACTACGGTTTTTATCATTATCAAAAAAGTAATAAATACTCCAACCGCTAATGCTGTGGTCTTTAAAAGATCAAGACCGTTGTCTTTTATTCGTGTAAAGATGTATGTTGTGATAGTCGTTGTTGTCATAAATATAAATACAGGTGAAAGGTAGAAGGGACTAGGTAATGTTACTTATGAGTTTTTGTTTGTCAGCTTCTTTGTCAAAATTGATAGTGATGGTGTTAAATGGCATATTGATATTATTATCATTGAATACTTTTCCTATTTTTTCATTGATGTATCCTATTGCAAAGTCCGAGAGCAATCCACAGTTTGGATCAAAGGAAAAGAGAGATTTGATCTCCATATAACTCTCTGCGAAATTGGAAACAAATACTTTAGTTGTGTTTTTTTCTTTGACAAAATCGAAACTATTTACTACTTCTTTAACGAGTTCTATAACTTTAGTCGTGTCAGAATCATAACCTACTCCAAACAATGCGGTGAGTTTTATGATCGGTTCTGCACTAAACGTTTTAATCGGCACGGAAATCAAGGTCATATTTGGTAAAATTACTTGTCTGAGATCTAATGTTCTAATAATAGTATATCTGATTGTGATTTCTTCGATTCTTCCGAGATATATTTGATCAGCTTGTATTTCTACGATATCTCCCAGTCTAAATTCTTTTGTGTAGAGCACCATAATACCTGCAATCATGTTTCCTAGAATTTCTTTAAATGCTAATCATACTCCAAATGAGATACCTCCTACGATAAGTCCTACGTTAAATCCGACCATTTCAAATCCTATAAAGAAAGAAAAGATAACAAGGATATAGAACGTGATATCGTGGACTAGTTTTCAGATTGTATCAATATGTTTATTTGTAGGATCTCCATTTTTTACAATGTTTCTTCTGACTATTCCTGCGATAAATTTGGAAATCAACAAAAGAAGCAAGATAACTGCTATAGCTCCTAATATCTTGAGTCCATATGAAACTACCGCACTGTTCATAAAGTTTTGAAGCGCTGTAGGTTCTGCTACTACTGTTTGTGTATTCATTGTAAAATATATGAATGTGTAAAACTATCTAAAGTATACTCCTGAATGCTGATTTTTTCAAATCAACTCACTAAAACCATCTAAAATCATTGCCTAATTACAAAAAATGTTATGCAATATGGGTTATTCGATTGAAAAGCTTCTTTAATTTCATACCATATGACTTGCATAGCTTTTTTACTTTTTTATGCACCACAATGAATTTTAAAAACAATGTTGTACCTCCTAGTAAGAAACCATTATTTCCTGGGTATGGAAATGACTATATGGCACAACCGCCTAAAAGATCTCTATCTTTACTGACTTTGTTTATCGTGATTATCTGCACTTTCCTCATAGCATTTTTGTTGTTCAAAAATTTTGATCGTATGAGCAGTTGGTTTTCTTCTTCTATAGAATCTACGACTGGATTTGAAATCTGACAGTCGGTATCTTTGTCGGGTATGCTTCAAGCCAATGGTGATCTTATTTCGTATACGCATACTTTGACATTACCAGATGCTACTATATTGGGTCTTAAAAGTAGAACATTAGATCTTGGTCTTTATACGGGTTTTATAGATATCCAAGGAACAGTAGAAAAGGAACTTAACACTATGTTTATTATCGAAGTCAGTTCTATTTCTTGAACTTTGGCAAGTACGTGAAATGCTGGTCAATCGTTATTATGATCAGGCAGTGGTGTTTATTTCTCTCAAGCAGGTATCTATCTTCCTGCAGAGTTTGGACAAAAATATATCGTGCTCAATCAATGAGAAAATGGAGTCTTGAAAGTACAAAATATTGCCACCAATCAGATTGTTTTGATTACATATTTTGTATGCAAAACAAGTGATCCTAACAAAAATTGTGCTCAGCTTCAACAAAATATTTGAGCTAGCGCAGAAAAAACTATTTCTACTTCTCATGGAGATACATTATATAAGCTAGAATGAGTGGCTTCATGGTTTTTTACCAATGGTAATTTCTATGGATATTTTATTAACGATGTTTCTGAACAAGAGGTGATAGATGTAGCTAATGCTTTGGTTTTGCCTAATGATTATTATGTGCAAAATACTTTATTATCAAAACTACAATCCTTATGTACAGATGGAGTTACTTCACTTACACAAATAACTACTCACGCGCTTGGTATGGATCTTAATGGATTGATCATCAATCTTCAATGACCTACTGCTGATGGTTCTGCTGTCTGCAAAGTGTTTATAGATCCATCTCAAGCCGCAGGAGGAACGAAAATTAGCTATATTTCTAACACTCCTGCTTCCTCCGTATCAACTACTTCATCAACCACTTCAGCCTCAGTTATTTCATCATCTACTACCACTCCGACAACAATGTTGCCTATTGATGCTTCTGTAAAACAATTTCCTATCAATCTAGAAAAAACCATGACTTTTACGTCTTCTACTAGAGGGTATTCGATTGTTTTTCCATCAATGAATATCGCCTATGAAGCACTTAATGTCGATGAGGATCTTGATCTCCCGGGCGTTCGTTGTTCTACTCAGATGAATGTCACCAAATTTTCTGATAAAGCTACTATGCGTGATGCTCCCAAAATAAGAATTTACAGTTGTGTTATCAAAGGCACATTAAATAATGTATGAAATAGCATTATCCAAAGAACATCTGCTAATGATATAACATTTTTGATTCAGATACTGGATCCCGCATGGGCGGAATTCGCTAATACTATCGTAATTCAATAGAATTTCTTGCTATCAAAACAGTATTGATTTTTTATGTCTTTTTCTTAATATGTCAAATATAAACAAAAAAAATAATATAAAAATAATATAAAAATAAAAAATATGAAAACACAAGAAACACTTACTACGCCTGTTGCTAAATATTTATTAGAACAAGAATTAACTACAGCTACTCTTGCTAGGCAATGGCGTGACCTCGAAATACATTTCGTAAAGAAACAGACAGCTCCTAATGTTATTATTGAAGTTAATAGAATAAGCGCTATTATGTTCAATCTTGATGAAATGGATGGCGACGTGTTTGATGATACCTATACTTATATTGTTGTTTATGATCGAATAAATGGTGAAATAATATCATTTTATCGGTATATCTTTTGTAAAGAGGCGATACATGGTAAACATGATATCCGGCTTTCTACAGCTGCGTATTTTAATTTTTCTGATGAATTTGTTGAAAAGATACTTCCAGTAACCATTGAATTTGGTCGTTCAGTAGTCAATAAAACTGCTAAAAATTACGAACATGGATTGGAGGCTGTTTGGGTTGGATTGGGTATATTGGTGTATGAATATCATCAGCATCCCAAAGGCACCAAAATAGAATATTTCTTCGGCAAATTCAGTCTGCAATGGAATATCTACAATGAGAGTGCTCGCAATATGATCCTCTTTCTCTTCAAAAAACATTTTCCTCCTTTGTATGGAGTCGATAAGGAAGCATATGTCAAACCGCGGTACGAATTTGAGACAATATTGGATTTCGCTGAACCTGGCCTGATGATGAATTCATTCCAATACAAGGCAGATAGGAAAATCCTGATGCAACATTTTAATAGTATAGGATTATCTATGCCGAAGTTGGCTGAAGCTTATGCCAATCTCGGAGGGCTCAAATCATTTGGAACTATATTTAATAATCATTTAAAATCCTGGGAAACAGCAATCCTTCAGAGAATAGATGAAATAGATCCTTTCTATATCAGACGGTTTGTTGATGGGTATGAAACCATCAATTCATCCTTGTTTATGTAAGGACAATATATTATTACTAGCCACCAGTATACTGTGTGGCTTTTTTTGTTGATTATTTTTTGCTATATGGAAATTAAATTTCTACGGTCACTATTTCACCCTCTGGATCTCTAAATATTAGTTTATATGCCGTTAATTGCATAGGTTCTGTTTCTTTGCTGTCACCATATAAATAATCACCGACGATTGGTAAACCATGATGGGCGAGGTGATATCTGATTTGATGTGTTCTTCATGTTAAAATCTCTAAAAATATTTTAACCAGTGACGAGTTTTTCGTTACTGTTCACTCATTACTCGTAACTGTTTGTATTTCCATGATTTTAGTGATTCATATTTTCGGCGTGGTATGTGGCAATTTGGCGATGACGGGTTCTTCGATGATATAAGGAAATTCGTGAATAGATTCAGTAAATTTTTTTCATTCTGGGGTGAAATACGAAATTGCTTTGTAAAATTTTTTGAGTTCAGTCTGTTCTTTTTCACTTATGTTTTTGCTTTCTGATTTTGTTTGAAAAAGTTTTTTGAAATGTTCGAGTCATTTTTCTGTCTTCGCGATAATCATGAGTCCATCTGTGTTTTTATCGAGCCTGTGGAGGATTCCCGCTCTGATGAAATTTCAGATAGTTGGTAAATCTTTGTAAGTATGATAGAGAAAGCCAACAACTGATGGCGCATGAACTTCTCGAACTGTTTTTGGGTGAGAAAGCACTCATTTGGGCTTGTTGATGATAAGATAGTCTTCTTTTTCCAGAAGTACGGGAATTTTTATGTTTGGTGCTTCATCCAGTATGATGGGAGAGAGATACCTACTTACGTCATCAATATCTATCTGATCATTATTCTTCAATTGATAGGATTTTTTTATGACTTTTCCATTTACTTGAACGCCTCATCTTGCGATAATATGATGAAAAAAACTTCTAGAATAGGAAAATTGCTTACTCAATCGAGTATCTATTCTTTCTCCTGATCCTTCGTACATCGTCATGTATTAGGTTGTTCTTTGATAAATGACCATACTGTATAATTTTTTTCTGAGAAAACAAGGGTATTTCCTCTTTTTGTTGTTAAAAACAGGGGCTAAAATTTGCAAAATTTTAAAAAAAGAATATAATTAGGCATAGTTTTATGTTATAATTTATGTAAATGGAATCTAATCAAGTAAATACATCTCCAGAAACTTCAGGAATTCCTCAAGGTATTCCTACAGGAGTGTTTGTAGCAAATAATCAAACTCCTGCTACGGTAGATAAAGTTGTTCCTGTGGCTCCATCTGTTACAACAAGTGAACCTGTACTTGCAACAGAAGGTCCTTTAGATAGAATTTTTAGATGACTTGCAAGATTTTTTGCTAAAGTTACCGGACAACCAGATCCTATTACATGAGCTTCAAATCCTGCTTCAAAAACTCTTCAAAAATGACAAGATATTGTTGGAAAAGTACGAGGCGCGGCTAATCAAGCGGTAGCAAAAGCCAGTGATGTTGCGAGTAAGGCAGTAGATACTGCAACTAATGTCGCTAATCAGGCTGCTCAAAAAGTACAACAAGTGATTCCACCACCAACAGCTCCTGCTAAATCAACTCCAGTAGTTGAACAACCAGTTCAATCAACATCTGAACAAACTAAATAATTAGTTTTACTATAAAAAAACTGAATCGTAGTGATTCGTTTTTTTTTGTAACAACAAAAAAGCTCCAATGAAAGGAGTTTTTTTCATGGAGCGGGTGACGGGACTCGAACCCGCAACAGTCTGCTTGGAAGGCAGGCACTCTAGCCAATTGAGTTACACCCGCAAAACTAATGAAGAATTTAGAATGCAGAATGATGGTACTTTTTAATTCTAAATTTTGAATTCTAATTTGGGCCTAGCTGGACTCGAACCAGCGACCAATCGGTTATGAGCCGATTGCTCTAACCAGCTGAGCTATAGACCCATTACTGGATGATAAATTATTGTTAATAATGGTGGGTGATATAGGACTGAACCACGTAGTCCTACGTGGCGGGCCTATGACCCTCTGCTTGTAATCATATTATGGTGGGTGATATAGGACTCGAACCTATGACCCTCTGCTTGTAAGGCAGATGCTCTAGCCAACTGAGCTAATCACCCATAACACACTTCGTGTGAAGTCTAAATTTTAAATGCTAAATGTTAAATAAAATTCCACTATTTTAGAACTTAACACTTAGAACTTAACATTAATTTAAATCGGTCCCACGGGGAATCGAACCCCGATTGTCCCGATGAAATCGGGATGTCCTAACCGCCAAGATTAAGAACCAATAAAATTTTGGACAATAAATTTGTTTTTAGATTTTTTTAATTTCATTTCAATGGCTCTTGCTTCTTTATACGTATCGTATTCCTTATATCAAAGTAATATTAATGGTCTAAATCATTTTGTAGATTGTACTCATCAGTTTTGATGTTTAATAAATCTCTAGTGTTTTACGTATACATATCACTTCATGTTTATTTTTGTTATAGAATAATCGGTCCCACGGGGAATAGAACCCCGATTGGAGGATTGAAAGTCCCCTGTCCTAACCGTTAGACGATGAGACCATCTAGACTTTAGTTATTAGACTTTAGTTGTTAGTATCTTTTTACTAAAGACTATAGTCTAATGACTATCGACTATATATGGCGGAATGGAAGGGACTCGAACCCTCGACCTCCTGCGTGACAGGCAGGCGTTCTAACCAGCTGAACTACCACTCCAAAACATTTATTACTAGTTTGAATTCGAACTTCTCGACCTGGCCGGTAATGACCGTGCCCGTTCTAACCAGCTGAACTACCACTCCAAAACATGGAGCCGACTATCGGAATCGAACCGATAACCTATCGCTTACAAGGCGATTGCTCTGCCAATTGAGCTAAGTCGGCAAGTTAAGCTGTTTGCTATACAGTTTGTTTAGCAAAAGCTTTGGCAACTCTAGATTTTTTTCTGGCTGCGGTATTTTTTTTAATAACACCTACTTTTTGACATTTATCGATAAATTTGTACACTTTATCAAGTTCTTCTTGTCAAATTTTTTCAGCTTTATTTGTGCTTTTCAAAAACTTTTTGATAGCCATTTTCATTCTAAGCTTAAATTCGTTATTCCTTTTTTGGAATACAAGAGATCTTTTAGCTGCTTTTTTTGCTGATTTTGTAATTGGCATCCTAATTTGTGTATAAAAGTATAAAGCATAATATATAAACTCCGAGGGAGGGACTCGAACCCACGACCCAGTGATTAACAGTCACTTGCTCTACCAACTGAGCTACCTCGGAACGTCGTGTTAAGCTATAAGAATTCAGATAGCGTTTTCAATGTAAAATAACGTGGATATATGGACAGAGATTAAATCTAAATATTTTACGGTATCCCGATTGAATCGGGACATGTCTACGTGTATTATTTACCGGGGACAGGGATCGAACCTGCACACCTCACGGCACTTGGTTCTAAGCCAAGCATGTCTACCATTCCATCACCCCGGCATGGATAATGTTTTTTATTTATTTTGATGTTAACTCTTCACGGCATCCCGATTGAATCGGGACATGTCTACCATTCCATCACCCCGGCATGGGTGAATTTTCATTAACTTTTCATAAATTTTTCAATCATTTTTCTACTCTTCCATTTTTTTAATTTTGTTTCCATATGTATGGCTTCTATAAGATTAACATATTTTTTATAGTATAGAAGCTTAATAGGTAATTTGTTTCTAGTACTTTTACTTTCTCATCTTTGATGCTCAATCAACCTATTCTCGATATTCTTTGTACTTCCTACGTAGTATTTACTATTATTCATTTCAAGTATGTATACATATCAAGACATTAGCTATAAGGTTAGATATAATTGACTCTTCACGGCATCCCGATCTATCGGGACATGTCTACCATTCCATCACCCCGGCATGGATAATGTTTTTTATTTATTTTGATGTTAACTCTTCACGGCATCCCGATCTATCGGGACATGTCTACCATTCCATCACCCCGGCATGGGCATATTCTCGGGAGCTAGGATTCGAACCTAGGACCTCCTGATTCAGAGTCAGACGCTCTACCAGCTAAGCTACTCCCGATCAGTACTATTCTATCGAATCTTAATGTTTTTGGTTGCGGGAGATGGAGTGAACCCCGCAATTCTGCGGGGCGGGCCACCTTTATCTTCGGATGGGTATCCAAAAATGCCCAAAATATTTTTTCTATTGGTTGCGGGAGATGGAGTCGAACCACCTATCTTCGGGTTATGAGCCCAACGAGATACCGTTTCTCTATCCCGCACTACCATATTAACTAACAGTGAATAGTGAAAAGTGAATAATGTAGGTATTTATTTATAATAAATATATTCCATCGTTTTTCACTTTTAGTTATTCGTTTTTAGTTCTCTTCTTGGGGAACTAGGATTCGAACCTAGACTGACGGAGTCAAAGTCCGCTGTCCTACCGTTAGACGATTCCCCAATATATTTAACAGTATAAAGACAAAATATCCTGCGTAAACAGGAGTGTGTTTACATATATACATTTACTGATACATTTCAAGCGAAAATTTACAATTATGCATTGAATTAATTCACGAAAATGGTACACTACTTCAATGCTCAATTTTTTTATCTTTTATAGAATGTTATATGAGGATTTTAACCTGACTTCAAGCAACAAGCGACCAATTACATATCGGAAATTATTTTGGTGCTATAAAACCAATATTAGCATTAGCAGAAAAAAACAAAGACGCAGAAATTTTTTTATTTTTAGCGATCATGCATTCATTTACGATGCTTCATGATGGAAATATATTAAGACAAAATAGTATCAATATATTGAAACTTTATGCAGCATGCTGAGCTGATCTCAATAGATTTATGATTTACAATCCTGCGGATATTCCGGGTCATGTTCAATTATGACGAGTATTGACGTGTATAACTCACATGGGATTTATGGAAAGAATGCACACCTATAAAGAAGCATTAGACAAATGAATAGCAAAAGATATGTGAGTATGATCTTTTTGTTACCCAATCCTTATGGCTGCTGATATTCTGTTGTATGATGCTGATGTTGTTCCTGTATGAAAAGATCAAAAACAGCATCTTGAATATGCAAGAGATATAGCAATGAAATTTAATGCACAGTTCGGTGAAACGTTCAAAATACCTGATGCCTATATTGAACCAGAAGTAGGAACCATACTTGGCGTGGATGGACGTAAAATGAGTAAATCATATAACAATTATATCTGACTTCTCGATGACGAAAAAACCATTCTCAAGAGGGTAAAACAAATTCCGACGAACACTCAGACCGTCGAAGAACCAAAAGATCCTGACCAATGCAATGTATATGCTATCTGTAAATTGTTTCTTACACCTGAAGAAGATAAAGCATTAAGAAAAAAATATGAAATGTGATGACTAAGTTATAAAGATGCAAAAGAATATTTATTTGAAAAAATCATAGAATTTGTAAAACCAATCCAAGAAAAATATGCGAAGATATCCGATAAAGAGATCATAGATCTTCTCAAAAAAAATGCTAAAAAAGTAAATGAATTAGCACAGAAAAAGATTGAAAATGTGTATAAGAAAATTTGATTTAGCTTATAATATTGTATCCAAAAAGATGAAAGAATGCCAGGAAAAATGAAAACAAGTTTGTGAAAAACACATACAAGTAGCAAGAAACGATGCAAACAATGGCTGTGCAGCAACAGCACGCAACCTGTATCAAATGTTTACTTGTGATATTTGTGAATATAAAAACAAATGGAATTGTGTTTCTTTGAAAATGAATGATATTTTGAATCAGAAGAAATAATTTTTTAATTTCTATCTGAATTAATGGCTACACTTGTACTCCTATGAGGGAATACCATACACAATAAATCATGGATTCAGGAAGTAAACCAAGAGCTACTGCATTTTTACGATACCACTCACGTTCACAATTATCGCCACTGGAATCAAGAATGATGAACTATAAACTTAGAATATGAATGTGAACAACTTTGTAAGTATCTCAAAACACTTTCATGAAGTATTATATTATTTTGTAAATCATTATGATGTATTTTATGACTTAAAGCTATAGTAGAACAAGAGATATTTATCAAACAATGTATTTTTGTCTGATTCCCTCTAGGATATTGTGAACGCAATGGGTTTTCTACAGAAAAATATCTCAAAGAACTTACTTGTCCCGTACTATGGATTCAAAAAACAAATGATCCAGCTTGATGATATATAACAATAGCAGAAAAATTGTGATCACTTTCTCCTGCATTCACCTGTAAAGAAATTTCTGGTGATGATCATGATTATCAAGAAATTACTCTATTGAAAGAAATTATTTTAGATAATAATGCAAGATAAATGACTATACCAGAACCAATAGATTTGAGTATTGTGGACGATAAAACAATAAAAAAACTTCAAGAAAAACAGAAAAGATTACAACGAGTAATAGATGTGATCCATGAAAATGGACTTGAAAAAGACAAAGAATTTATGGAACAAATTGATGAACTCATTGATGCACTGATAGAAGAAAAAGAATAAAAAAAGAATAGAAGAAAAAACTGAATCACTACGATCCAGTTTTTTTATATTTAAAATATATATATGTTATTGAGTAAGACTTTCGCCGAATGGTATTGTTTCTGGAATTGGATTATCGATGTTTGGATTTGGTCAGATTCTAAATGGGAAATCTTCTGGGATATAATATCCTTTTATCTGACTCAAACACTTCAATACATTTGTTTGCCAATTGATAGGACTTGATGCGTAAATTTTCCCATCTTTATTTCCGTATCTAGAAAGTTGGTTGATGGTGTGATATGATCATAAATACGCATTGTTTAATGTCACAGCAATCGCTCTTGCTCATGCGTATGCGGAAGTGAAAGGAACCCTATCTCATCTATCATTGTTTCCTACGTTACCGATATTTGCGTTTGTACTGAGATATCTACCAAGAGTACTTTCTGCGAATGCGATACAAATTACCATATCCTTATCAATATTAGTATCTTTAACCACATCTTCTCGGAATGCTACTTGCCTGTATATTCCTACACCGTATCTTATAAGAAATTGACTTTCTCTTTTGGCTAAAGTTTCTCCCGTCATAAGATTAAGATTAGTTATGTCGATAGGTCTTGCATATTTATCTCTCAGATATTTAATCTGATATCCTTCTGGCAACGCCTCTTTTTCTTTTACAATGCTTGCATCCAGTATATCAAATGGATCCATTGCAATACCATCTTTGAAAATTTCGAAGGTGAGATTCGCTCCTTTGGAAATAAATCCTGCGCCTCTTGTTCCTGGCTCTCATCCACTGTATCCTATAAGCTGTCCTCTTCTTACTATATCACCTGGTTTGATAACTGTTTTGTTGAGATATTGATAGATGGTCACATATCCATCGGTGTGTACTATCATTGCTCGATTTATTCCTATTTCATCATTGTCTGCAACGAAATATACGATACCATTACGTGCAGCATATACGGGAGTTCATTGTATAGCTTTTATCTGGATTCCTATATGAGGGATTCCATATTCTTTTTGAAAGTTTATGTCGCCGAAATAGGTTTGAATCTCTTCGATAGGGTAGAGTGGCCATGCTAATGGATATGATTCGTTATCATTTTCTATTTGATTGAGCAATGGT
>Ga0172379_10007436_pt1 | contig 14232 bp, 13 predicted proteins | sample GrowelOW334metaG_FD_119756 | JGI IMG/M metagenome (GOLD analysis project Ga0172379, IMG submission 119756) | Groundwater microbial communities from an aquifer near a municipal landfill in Southern Ontario, Canada - Groundwater well OW334 metaG | ecosystem: Environmental > Aquatic > Deep... | reverse complement strand
GCTATTCCTCTATCAACAGCCATATTCCGTAAGGTGTAATTGATGAGGCGAATCCCGAGACGCTCCGCAAGCAAGCGGCTCACCGTACTGTTGCCGCAGCCTGATTTACCCGAAACGGCGATTATATGGGACACTATTCCCCTCCTCACTCAATGTTTCTTAGCTGTTCTCTTATATTTTCAAGAGCATCCTTGAGTTCGACAACCGCCTCGGCAATAGGTAAAAGCGCGTTTTTGGAGCCGATTGTGTTGACTTCTCTATTCATCTCTTGGCAAAGGAAATCGAGTTTTTTTGCCGGAGCCCGTTCGGCCCCAACGATTCTTCTGAAAGATCCTAAGTGTGCACCAAGCCGGATGACTTCTTCATTGATGCCGTACTTCATCAATAGCATGGCGGTTTCCGCAAGAATCCTATTTTCGTCGACTGCATCGCCTAAAAGATCATGAAATCGCGTTTGCAGCTGCGTCTTAATGCTCGCTTCCATCTCAGGAACCCGCGATCGTATATCTACGAGGCCCGAATCGAGGCGGCTCAACTGAGACTCGAGATCTTCCAAAGTTGACGCGCCCTCCCGCAAGCGCGAGTCCTCGTAGGATACGAAGCAGGCTTCAAGCTCGGGAGCAAGCATTGACCATATTTCTTCATCATCTATTTCTCTTTCGTACGCGACGACTCCGTCGAAAGAGAGGATGTTTGCGAGTCTTGGTGTCTCTTCTATACCAGCCGCGCGAGCGATTTCCTTGAGTACGCCCGCGACCGCGATAACAGCGGCAATATCTGCGCTTGCCCGAACGGGAACATCGAGAGCGCGGATTCTGAGCTGCAACTCAACTTTTCCGTGAACGATACGATCCGCTAGAAAATCGCGAAAGCGCGGCTCAAAACGAGAAAGGTAGGGAGGTAACGATACAAAAAGATCAAGATAGCGATTATTATATGACTTAATTTCTAGACTTCCGCGTATGCGAGGACCCGGAATTTCGCGATGAGCAAATCCAGTCATGCTTTTAATCATTTAGGAATGCTCCCCACGCCCATCAAGGAGGGCGAGCCCTAGTTTCCAATTGTCTCCCGCACCCATGGTGAGGAAAAGATCTCCGTTTTTAAGCGAAGAGGAAAGTGCTTTTAAAGCTTCCATCGGCTCATCATAATAGCTAACCGCCGCGTTGTCAGAACCGCGAAGTGATTCTCGACGGGCGCGCACGGCTTCATATAAGCTTTTTCCACTTAAGGTCAGATCGGGTGTCTCCCTAGCGGAGGCATAGATTTTATGAAGAATGACAACATCAGCTTCATCGAGACAGCGAGTAAACTCTTCAAATAGGGCCTTGGTTCTCGAGTAAGTATGCGACATGAAATCGACAACGAGGCGTCTCGATGGCCAGAATGCCTTTATACCGCGAATTGTTTCTCTAATTGCCGTTGGGTGATGTCCATAATCGTCCATAAATAGCACGCCTTCGCGTTCTCCGAGTATCTCCGAGCGGCGCTTCGAGCCGGCAAAGCATGCGAGAGCGTTTCTCATGCATGTTTGTTCGGAAAAACTGGGTAGGAAACCCGATTCGATGGCTGTGCCTGCCTGATCGGCGAGAAGAGAACAAATAAGCGCGAGAGCCGCAGTCGCGTCGAGCGCGATATGTTCACCCGGGACACGCAGCGAAAAATCGCAATCGAGGCCTGCAAGGCGAAAAGTCGCCCTCCCCTCCTTCGCGTAATAGTTCTCGAGGCGCCAGGGAGAATCGGCCTTTTTCCCATAAGCAATCATAGGAATGTCCGGTCGCTCCGATTGCGCTTTAGTAGCGGCTTCGTGAGCTCCGGCATCATCGATGCAATAGATAAGCTCTCCGCCTAAAGGAAGGAGTCGTATATATTCGACAAAAGCCTCAAGAATATCCAAATAGCCAGGATAGTAGTCCTGATGGTCGGGTTCGATTGAGGTAAGAACGATGCGGCGGGGCTTGAAATGCAGAAAATGACGACGGTATTCACAAGTCTCGGCGATGAAGTAACGATCGCCTAGTATGCGTGTAGATCTGCCGCCGAAGTTCGTTACCGCCGAGCCAGCCAGTATTGTAGCAGGTAGATTGAGGGCGATGGCGAGGGATCCTGCAAGCGCGGTTGTCGTTGTTTTACCATGTACGCCGGCTATGCCAGAGGAATCCATTCGTCGCGATAATGCTCCAAGCGCTTCAGGATAGCTCAATAGTGGAATCTCGCGACGTTCTGCTTCTAGAAGCTCAGGGTTCTTATCGCGAGAATATGCAGCGGAATGAATGACGAGTTCGGTGTCGTTGGGAAGGCCAGCTAAAGAGAATCCCGCGGCGACCGGGACCCCGAGTTCCTGAAGAATGCTGTCGGTATAGAACGTGTCTGAAACATCCGAGCCGGACAAACGCGCTCCACCTTCGAGAAGGATTTCCGCCAAGGCGGCCATGCCAGTTCCCTTTGCGCCAACGAGGTGAATACGTTTTCCGACAAAAACTATATTAAGGTCGGGATTGTTCATAAAAGGATTCTACCGAAAATCCATGAGAGGAAACAAGATGAGGGGAAAAGCGCTCAGAGTTTGCCAAGTTCGAGGGTTATCGAGAACATGGTCGATTCTGTTGAGGCTAGATTAAGATCCCAACCAACCTGTAGGCGGCAACCTTGGTATAATTCCAAAGTTGCTTCAGCCTCCTCTGATAAGAGCGAGCTGAACAGTGGGGTATGGGAAAGAGCGAAAGAGCGATCCGAACGAAGTTCGATTCTTTCGCCATCTCTGTGATTCTCCATTCGAAGCCCCGTAAAAAAATCGCCTTCGGATATTATGTGAGAATCGATAGCTACTGCCTCATGACCGCGCAATCCGCTAAATATGATTTCGGTTGGATAAAAAGCGAGCGCGAGATTGAGTTCGGTCGTGAAGCGAAAAGATAATGTGTCAATATCTCGATTGAAAATCTCATAATCAATAGAAATAGCTCCTTTTCTAAAGGAGTATGCCTTTCTAATTCCGATAGCTCGTTTTTTTCCACCGAGTTCCACGAAGCTTTCACGAATCAAGACAGCCTGGTATACAGGGCGTTCGGAATCCGCGAGCGTGTAAAGCGCGTTAGAAAAGCCATCATCTACCGGAACGCTAAAGCTTCCCAATTCGAAAAATCGGTCATGAAAGCAACGATGAAAGGAATTGGTATGATCGCGATTCGATTGTTCCACACCTTGGGGATGCGCATTTACATAATTACGGCGGGAACGAAGCGAATCGAATTCCAAGAGTGTGCCGCCGCGGAGATGTACATAGGCATTGAGATCTAAGCCTTGGTATAGGATTTCCTTTTCGCCGTCAAAATCGATATCGGCACGAATGATACCAGGCGCGAATCCGCCACGTTGTCGTGTGGTTTTTTCCGCTTCGATTAGTGCCGAATACGCTGCGGCGCGGATCGGGAGCCTCGCGATACCTCCGCTAGGACTATACCAGTATGCGTCGCCGCATTGAGCTTTCCATAGATCTTCTTGCGCAGTTTTCTTTCGGGATTTATCGCCGCGGAGCTGACTTACCAGAATCCGAACATATTGCATTTTTGCATAAAGATATAGGCTTTCATCATAACGCAAGAGAAGTCTTCGAGGATTCCCTGATTCTGCATTCGGAATATGCCTCGAGTCATCCCCTCCGACTAGTTGAGATGTGTCTCCATTCGGAGGAAGACTCCTACGCATGAGCAATTCGGATCCGGAACTAGAAAAATAGGCGCGCCCGGAGCTTCTAGACATTTTTAAATAACGGCTCGGCGTCGTCGTCTCGAGAATTAGGCTTTCCTTTTGTAAGGAAGCGAAAGAGCGTTCGAAAAAAACATCAGGCGATTCGAGGCCACTTTTTTTCCACAGGATTCGTGCTGCCCTATCCGGATAAAGCAGGGTCGCGAGTTGAAGCTCGCCGATGCGCTTTCCTAAGGAAGCAAGAGCTTCAAGAGGGGGTAACAAATCCGGAAAGCTTTCCATTGCATCAAAGACTGGGAAAACCGAAATACTTTTTCCTTGGTCTTCCGTAAATGCTGGTCCATCCATAGATGCTCCAGCACGGCCGCATTGGCGTTCAGAAAGGAAGGTATAATCAAAACCGCAGGTCTGAAGCGTCGATGGAAGCCCAGAATCCCAAGCATAATCCTGGAGCCAACATCCTCGTGGGCGTTTCCCGAAAGATTTTCTAATATAGGTTGTGAGGAGTTCGATCTGACCGAGACGATCTGTTCCAGCGAGAATGGGAAAGAGTGGAGCGAAAAAGCCACCGCCGAGAAGCTCTATTTGTTTTCTTGCCGTCATTTCCTCGAGAAGCATGAGGAATTCCGGATGGCGTGATTCAAGTTTGCGTAAAAGGGTCCCAGAATAATACAGCACTGACATAATATCGGGGAAACGATAAAGAGCTGAAAGAAATGGGCGCCAACATACCTGGTATGTCTCTTCAAAAGCCGATTCGTCGAGGCCTTCGGGGAGGTGATTATAAGTACCGATAATTGCGTAGCTCTTCTGCACCTGCGATGATCCTCGAAATGATATACGCGATTATAGTCTAGGGCATTCTCTTCAGGAAGTGGATCAGCGCTTTTTTTCGCGACCGGAACGAATTATAGCCCCGGATGGACATCGAGATGAAATTGTCGCGAAGGATCCTCCTCCAGTTTTCCCTTCTTGCGTTGTCATAGAGGCTATGGCTCGGCCTCTATCCATAGTGAACTCCCATCCGGGAGAAAGCCTGACACATTCGCCGCAAGCGTTGCAAGCTACCGAACAGTCCGCAAGTCTCGATTCAGGTTTATCGTTCGCCGAACAGGCGACATACCAAACCGCATCTATTGGGGCGAGAACGAGTAGTCTTTTCGGACAAGAGGCGATACATAATCCACAGCCTGAGCATTTATCCGTATCCACTCTCGCAAGACCATCTATCATCGAAATAGCGTTAAGAGGACATGCTTTGGCACAGGAGCCAAGCCCTAAGCAGGCATCGCAGCATTTTTTAAAACCCGCGAAGAGGCTAGCCGCTACATGGCAATCCTTGGCTCCCACATACTTAAATAGCATTTTCGCATTTGTATTTGAGCCTCCGCATCGCAACTGCGCGCGCATAGCCTTTTCTCGAGTCCCTCCTAATGAAGTCCGAAGCGCTATTTCAACTCCAGCGCCGCCAGGAAGACATAGTGCGGGATCGCTTTCGGCTTTTTCGAGACTCCTGGCATAGCTGCGACAGTTTGAAAAACCGCAAAGCCCACAATCATGCCCTGGTAGAAGATCAAGTAGAATTTCTACGGAAATACTTCTGCTTCGTCGACGTTCCCAAGCCGAACTCAAGAAAAACGCTCCAAAGGAGCCAATCCATACAATGAAAAATGCCGTAGGAAGCCGAAGCCATTCCATGACTACCCCACGAAATTTTTTATGAGAACTGCGTCAATGCCCATGAAAGCCATAGCCATGAGCCCTGCGGAAAGCAAAAGAGTTGGAGCGCCTTTAAATGAAGTCGGAACATCGGATAGCTCTAGCCTCTCTCTAATAGCACCTAACAGTTCACTGGCGGCAGCATATCCAAGAGATGAAGCGAGAGCGGCGATAGCAGCTTCGTAGAGGGTGTATGAGGCTTTCGAGCTGAGAAGCGCAATTCCGAAAACAAGACTGCTGATCGCTAGCTCATCTCCCGATTCGGCTACTTTGCGCAGAAAAGCTCCGGGACTTTGGGCCGCTACGCGAGAGATAAACTTCATGAGAGGAACAATCAAGCTCATGTAGAGTACGACCTCAAGAGCTGAGAGTCCAAAAGGAATAAAAAGAAAGCGGCGAGCTGTCCAAAGAATTACTGCGACGAAAAGGCTGAATAATGACAGCGCGATAAAGCTGGGTAGAAGGTGTTTTGTATTTCCTCGTGCCAAGCGAGAAGCGCCAAAGCCTGACGAGAGGAGGGCATTTGCCGCAAAGACCGAGCTAAGGATTATTCCGAAATAGCTCAAGGTCGAGCACTCCTTCGTGTGTGGAGAATAAAGCGATATAGAGCCGCTAAAATACCGAGAATCATGAAGCCGCCAGCAGGTGAGGCGACTATTCTCAAGGGCGCCTCTTTCAGCTCAAATAGTATGCGAGGTGCCAGAGTTAAAGATGGCAATGAAAGTGATCCGCGTCCAAGAATTTCTCGAAGCGTCGCAATAGGAATAAAACTGAAGGAATAGCCGAGTATTATTGAAAGAGGAGCCTTTAGTTGATTCTTGCCTGGACGAAGATTAGCCCTAAGATAATGGAGGATCATGGAATTCACAGCAATAAGCGGAATATAGATATTTAAATTTGCCGCGAGAAGTGGCCATAAAACGGAAGCTAGTACGCCGTAAGCGGAAGCGGAGATAGCCATGAGGCTTAGCGAGAAAGGGGTTAAAAGCCTTTCTGGAAGCAGGTTTTTCGCAAGAGGAATGCTCATCCACAAAAAAAACAAAACCACTAGCGTACCGAGCCAGAGTAAAATCGCCTCAGGTAGGGCTGAGGTGACTGCGATAGCTGGGCATAACCCGGCAATTGAGCCGAGCAGGGGATTAGGAACGAAGCTTTCGCGATGCCTATCCATCATTAATCCTTTTTGCGAATTGAGGATACCGATTTTGGATCGACCCAGGTTCGAGCGTTATCGCTGACATAGCTAGATAGCCGGTTCAGAGTGGCGGAAGTGCAAATAAGGTCAAGAGTCGCTCCTGACATGGCATCTGGCCTTTGCGTTTCCATCCTGCTTTTAGGGAATTCTTTTTCCCCATCACGGCCAAGAAAACTGACAAGAAAAGTATCTATCGAAGATGACGCTCGACTGCTCGTCGATGCGATGAAGCGAAGCGCAAGTATTTGTCCTTCAGGGCTCAGTAAGGCTGAAATCAGGGAGCTACTATAAAGGCTGCCAAGTCGAACTACCGCGGCATAGCGTATTCGCCCCTTGTCCTCGATTTTAAAGATACGATCAAAATCCGGATCCGAGGATACGTAAATCTCTTTGATAACCGCGGCTTTTGATAACCGCCCAATAAGGGCGGCTTCTCTAGCTTCAGCTCCTCGATCGGCAAAAAGCGACCCCAGGGCAATAAGAAGAGCTAGAAAGCCTAGCATTGTTGCCGCTATCAGATTTTCGAGTCGTGCTCTACCGATCGCGGTCATCATTCAACTACGCCTTCGCTCATCTGTCGCGGTCTATTTTTCCACGAAGAATGCCGATCGATCCAAGGGGTGAAGCAATTCATCATAAGCAGAGCAAAAGCTGTCCCTTCGGGTTGAGAGCCAAAAGTTCTTAGTAGGAATGTAAGTATTCCAACACCAGTGCCGTATACGTATCTTCCAGTTTTTGTGCGAGGCGAAGTGACTGGATCGGTAGCCATGAAAAAAGAAACAAGAAGAAAAGAGCCCGAGAAAAGCGAGAATAAAAGATCTCCGGAGAATAAGCCCTCACCAAAAGGAAGACCGCCGAATATTCTTGTAAGCAATCCAAAACTGATAAGAATCGAAAGAGGTATTTCCCAGCGAATGGATCGTCGCGCTATTAAGATTACCGATCCAATGAGAAGAAGAAGGCCTGAGAGTTCGCCGATCGATCCCGAGCGATTGCCCAAGAGTAAATCGAGATACCCGAAAGGCAATTCAGCTCCAATTGGCGCAAAAAAAGTCTCATTGAGGAATAAAGTTATATTTTTATCGGTTTCGGAAAAATTAATGCCTGAGCCAGTTAAAATCTCAAGCACAGTGCCGCTGGAACCAGCTGCAGCATGGTCGCGGACAAAGCCCAAGGGAGTCGCTCCGCTGATTCCGGCAACACCAGCAAGGTGTCGGGGCAAGAGCCATGTGCTCATCGCTCGCGGCCAACTTATTAGGGAGAATACCAAGCCGCCTAAGGCCGGATTCATCCAATTCGAACCTATGCCTCCGAAGCACCCTTTGACGACAATGACTGCGAATAGCGCAGAAATACAAGGAACATAAAATGGAACGCCCGGCGGCATCGCTAGTCCAAGGAGCAAGCCTGTCAGAAAAGCTGATCCATCAAAAAGACTGAAGCGACGAGCCACCCAATCAAGTATTAGCTCACCGATTAGGGCAGATGAAATAGAAGCGAGTACAACTAACGCTGCGCGGATTCCGAAACAGTAAAAGCCCCACACAAGTGAAGGAAGGAGAACTAGGACGCAATCTCGAGTTAACGTTGCAGTTGTGAAGCCGACATGGATGAAAGGAGCTGGTGCCGCGGCAGCCACAGCATCCGTAGTTATGCTATCTTTTCTTTGCGGTCTCATCGCGATGTCTCTGCCATGCTTTTATAAGCGGCAAACCGTTCTACGAGCGGCAACCTTGATGGGCAAACATATCCGCATAGTCCGCAGATCGAGCATTCACGAAGGCCAAATTCGAAAGCCGCTCCGATCAAGCTTCTGTCTATTCGCCTATAAATAGCATTTGGATCGATTCCTTCAGGGCAAACATCTTTGCATCTACCGCACCGAATGCAAGGAACCGTGTTGCCCCGTTTTGTTTCTTCCGCAGACAAGGCAAGGATGGCATTTGTGGTTTTTGATACCGGCATATCTAGATCATAGGAAGGAAGACCACGAAATGGTCCCCCAAGAATGATTCGATCTGGATTACCTAAAAACCCTCCGCATTCCTCAAAGAGATCTCCGATCGAAGTGCCGATGCGCACTTTTAGAACTGCCGGGCGTTTGACTACTCCGCCGCCGACAGTTACATAGCGTTCAATAAAAGGCTTTGCTAAAGCGATGGCATCATATGCGGCTATCGCAGTGGAAGGGCGTACAAATAGAGCGGAATCCGCTTTTTGGCCGACTTGATGGCGCGGAGAGAAAGCCTCAAGGAGGCGTGAAGGTAAATCCTGAGGATACCTTGACTTCAATCGAACGCATTCAAAAGATTTTTCTTCCAAGGCGGTAAGGTTTTCTATTTTTTTTGCTAACTCGGGTTCCGATTCGTCGAGAGCAATAATTACTTTCCCCGGCTCCGTTGAGGCTGAGATTATTCGCAACCCGTCTAAAACCTCGGCAGCTCGCGCCTCGAGCGCCGCTGTCTCGGTCCTAATCCAGGGTTCGCTTTCGATACAGTTAAGAATTAAAAGCTTGACGCCTTTGGCACGAAAAAGCACCTCGGCCAATGGAGCTCCGGGCGGGTCTGTTTCCACGACGCCTTTATCGCGAAGCGTTTGGAGGACATCGTTACGAGCCATTGACGACCAAAGGAATTTCTCTTGCTTTTTTCCAAGCCGGTCAAAGAAGCCCTCCAACGCGATTACGACGGCTTCGCTCTCGCCGCCTGTTGGTAGGCGAATTCGCCTGATTTCTCTGACGATACCGGGTATCGGGGAATGAACGGCCGATTGGTCAATGGATTCGGCTTTTCCGATCAGCATGCCTTCACGAACAAATTCTCCTTTGGAGACAAGGCATCTGGAGGCAGAACCAGCGTGCTGCTTAAGGAGAACAACAGCGGATACGGGGAGGAATGCATTTCTAACCGGTAATTCGAGAGGCCATTCCCTTTGGAGTCGCAGACTTAGCCCGCCTCTAGTGAAGCTTCGCAGGGGTCTCATAATGGCTCGATACGCTCCCAGGCGCCGTCCTCTTCTCGCGCGGTGGGTTTACTAGAAACCCGTAGAGGAGCGGAACGGATAGAATTATATACAGGATGGCCTCATAAGGCGCAAGCGGTCGCTTGATAGAGGAAGTGAGTGTGCGAAATTCTACGCCAAAATGGCCATTTTGGCCTTGAAGCATCGATTCAATTGAAGGTCGAGCAATTTCGCTATAAGCCATTTTTGCCCAATCTCTATCGAAAGAAAGCGTAGCTTCAGCCGATCCGTCAGAGCGGGATGCGGTTACCGCTGCGAAAGGAGCAAGGTGTGAAGAGCTTAGCGGTGAAAGGAAAAGAGATTCTTGTTGCGCTCTATGGCGGATCCAGTCCGACAAATCTGGAAGGCGAACTCCTTTGGCCGATTCTGGACCATTGAGCTCGCTTGTTTTTTTTAGAGGGGGTTTAGCCAAAGCTTCGGTTAATAAGTCAGGCGGGCTCGGTTTGCTCGATCTCGGAGTGGAGACTGGTAATGGCAAAATAACTATTGGAGGTTCTTTAGCTACGGCATTATATTGCGAATTTAAGTTCTTCGCATGCGAGTCATCGACACTAGTAGAATAGCTCTGAGGCATATCGGCGGGGAGGAGCCTAGCGGTTAAGCTACAGAAAACGCCTATCATTGCGATAAGGCAAAAAAGTCGATTTCCGCCCCTTACGTAGGATTTTTCAAGCGGAATGCGCGTGTCGATTTTTATTGGTACGAACGGTCGCCGCGCTATGCCATTTGTTTTTTTTTGCGTTTGCGATAGGTGATGAATCCGTGCTTTTAGCGCGACAAGGCCAAATATGATTGAACCGACGGTCAATAATATCCTTGGCGTCTGAGTAATGTCAAGAAGCAGGACAAGTACGAACGCAACGACTAGTACGGGTACAGGTACAGAGCGAATAAAAAATATAAAGATTGTTTTTCCACGAAAAACGCGCGAATGACCGGTTTCGGCGATTGTATCTGCAGCAAGTCTTTCCACTGCAACAAAAAGCGCCATTCCTATACATAAAGGCGCGGCACTTTCTAGTCCTAAACTAGCCAAACCCAACCATGGAAGCGTTAGAAGAGTTCGAAGCCTCCGGCCTCTCCTTGAGCTAAAAACTAGAAATGTGGCTATTCCCAATTCCATCGAGAAAGTAAAGAATTCGAAAATACTATAATTATTGATACCGCTTCTTGCAAATTGTCCTGTTACGTTTTTTGAGGGCTCCAGAAAAGAAAAACCTCTCTCTTGAAGCCTATCTCTATACATGGTCGGAAGAGGCGTGATTCCTTTCTTTAGATAGAAAATTCTATACGGAACGCCATCGATCCATGCAGCGAACCAAGATCTTAGGCTGTCTATATAGGAATCTTTACGTGGATCATCCTCGATTAGGCGCTTATCCGCTTCTCTCAGTGATATTCGAATGAGGCTCGAAAAATTTGATATCAGAAGAGGCTGTGTGGATTCGGAGATTAGGGAAGAGATTCCGGACGACTCGAGAAGCTCGATTATCTCAATTTCTGGCGCTCGTGACTCAACGAGGAGTACATGATATCCTGTCCAAATAGTCATTTTTTTTTCATTTGTCGATACAAAAAAGGAAATGGCAAAGAATACTATCGCCAAAGCCGAGAAGGCTAAGGCCTTAATTCGGAGGCCCAAACTCAGCTCGAGCCTCCTATAAGGTACAAAACGCCAGAGCGATGAAGAATCCGAGAAGAGCGCCCGCCGCGACCTCCGAAGGACTATGCCCGTGGACTTCCTTGACTGGGTGGAAGGGAATACCTAATTTCGCTGAAAGCGACCTACCGAGTTGATTTAGTGTTCTAGCTTGGAGTCCCGATGATCGGCGTACTCCTAACGCGTCTCTAATTACAACAAGAGCGAAGAAAAGGGCCAGTACGAAAATACTCGTATCGATTCCTTCGACGAAGGCGATGGCGGTCGCGATAGATATAGCAAGTGAGCTGTGACTCGATGGCATTCCGCCCGTTCTCCAGAAAAAAGTCGAAAGAACTTCTCGAAATGACGTAGATCGATAGCGGAATAGATTGATAATCGCTTTCAAAAATTGTGCCATGAGTAAGCTAAACACCGCGGAAAGGAATACGGGATTGGTGAAGAGGTCGCCCCCCGGATGCTTCGCCGCTAAGTTCATTCGGGAATTCATTACCGAAGCTGCCATCCTTGTCAAGAACAGCCCGCGGAACCTAGAGTATCATTATGGATGAATGCGGTGAATATGTTGCAGGATTCGATGACGCCGACAGAAGGCTCGATAAAGTACTCAGAATTTTCTTGCCTGGATTACCCCTCTCAGCGATCTATGGAGCGCTTCGCCGAGGAAGAATCCTTGTTAATAAGAAAAAAGCCGCCCCCAGTCTTCGTCTAGCCGCGGGTGATCGAATTTCCCTGAAGGGCAGACTCGTGGAAGAACGCGCTATGCTCGACGGAAGAGAAAAGAGCCGTTCCAACGAGAATGAGTTGCAGCTTCTCATGCCCTACCTTGTTCTTGCGTGTAGGGACATCCTTTTCATAAATAAACCCCGAGGAATGCCGAGCCATGGCCCCGGAGGACTCGATATTCTTGTCCGTGAGGCTTTAGCGGCTCGGCTCAGCAATTCTCTGTCTTTTTCTCCTGGACCTTTGCATCGGCTTGATCGAAATACTACCGGTCTCATCGCTTTTCCCCGAAGCGCGATTGGAGCTCGTCGTTTCACAGAGCTGCTGCGAAAAAAAACCGTAACAAAACGCTATCTCGCGCTCCTTGGCGGCAGTTTAGCGAATATGGAATCGTGGGTTGATCGGCTTAAACGAATAGGCAGTACAAAAAAAACGCAACTTTCCCCGGCTGGGCGTGAGGCAAAGCTGTGCGTCGCGCCACTAATTACCACGGATCGCTATAGTCTTGCGCTTATTGAGCTTGAAACTGGATTGACCCACCAAATTCGAGCGCAAGCTGCTGCGCATGGGTTTCCCCTTTCGGGTGACGTGAAATATGGAGGCCTGGATTTGCGATCGTTTCAAGGAAGCGTTCTCGAAGGCGGATATGTTCTTCATGCCTTTCGCCTGATATTTAAAACCGGGATCTTCCCCGATGTACCTTTGAGCATAACCGCGGATCTTCCGAAAGATTCATATACACTGCTTAAAGGCATATTTGGAGAAAAAAACCTAGAAAACGCACTCGAGAGAACGAAAAATGGCTAAGAATGGTTGATTAATTCGCTCATAAGCGTAGTTTATAACGGGAGGTTCCAATGGGAGACAATCCAAAGGGTGGAGCTAAATTTAGGCCCAGATTACGTGGGTCGACTGTAATGGTTATTGCCATCGCCGTCGCTGTGGTAGTTTTTTTGTCGACAAGTTTTTTCGTTGTAGATCAAACCGAGCGAGCCGTAGTAACGACGCTTGGTAAGTTTTCCAAGGTCGCCGAGCCGGGATTACATTACAAATTGCCATTTGGCATTCAACAGAGCTATCTCGTTAAAACGGAGGTGGTTCAAACCGAGCAGTTCGGCTTTCGAACCGACAAGGCCGGGTTGATTTCTGAATATTCTACACAGGATTTCCCCGAAGAGTCGACGATGCTGACAGGTGATCTCAATATCGTTGATGTAGAATGGATTATTCAATATCGAATCGTCGATCCTAAGGCATGGCTTTTCAATGTCAGCGATCGACATAAAACGATCCGCGACATTTCACAATCGGTCATTAACCTTCTTGTAGGCGATCGTACAATACTTGGAGTAATCGGTCCCGAACGAACGACCATACAGGAATCTGCCGTTCTAATGATGAATACGATTTACAGAAGCCTTGGTCTTGGAATACAAGTCACGCAAGTCCAGCTCCAAACGATCGCTCCGCCCAAGGGAGTGCAAGAAGCCTTCGAAGACGTCAATAAGTCTATACAGGATATGAATCGCCTTATAAACGAAGGCAAGGAAGCATATAACGCCGAGATTCCGAAGGCCAGAGGCGAATCGGATCGGCTCGTAGAAGTAGCGATGGGCTACGCGACCGAGCGAGTAAATAGGGCTCGTGGCGATATCGCTCGCTTCAATTCCGTTTATGACGAGTACCGAAAAGCGCCCGAGATAACTCGCCAAAGGCTCTACTTTGAAATGGTGGAAGAGGTGTTCAAAAACGAAAAGAATGTCGACCTCATCGACAAGCGATTCTCTAATTTTTTGCCAATCAAGAGCCTCGATATTAATAAAGGAGGCGGACAATGAAGCGCCTCATCGTTATTGTCGCAATCGTGGTCGTAGCGCTTGTGCTACTTTTCGCGATGGGACCGTTTTATATAATTAACGAAGGCGAGCTCGCCGTAGTCGTTCGCTTAGGAAAAATTGTTGCGGTGGACTCTGAAGCTGGGCTAAAGTTAAAGTCCCCTTTCCTCGACAATGTCGTGAAGTTTCCTAAAAAAATCCTTGCCTGGGATGGAGCTCCCGAACGCATCCAAACAAAGGAGAATCAGTATATTTGGGTGGACGCGACCGCACGATGGCGGATATCCGATCCAGTCAAGTTTTATGAGTCGGTAAGTAGCATGGAAAGCGCATACGGCAGGCTCGATGATGTTATCGATTCAGCTGTACGC
>Ga0172379_10007435_pt1 | contig 14233 bp, 6 predicted proteins | sample GrowelOW334metaG_FD_119756 | JGI IMG/M metagenome (GOLD analysis project Ga0172379, IMG submission 119756) | Groundwater microbial communities from an aquifer near a municipal landfill in Southern Ontario, Canada - Groundwater well OW334 metaG | ecosystem: Environmental > Aquatic > Deep... | reverse complement strand
CTTCAAAAATCACCAGGAAAAAAGCTCCTATGGCCATTACTTCCCAGGCAATTAAAAAAACCAGCATGTTTTGAATGATACAGATTGCCGTTAAAGAGCCATACACCAATACAAAATAAATCCAATGCAGGGCAATTTTCGGCGAAGGCATCTGGTAAGCTTTCAAATAATGATATCCATAAAAAGCCCCAGTGACAAAAGTAAAGTTGATAACAAGTATAAACCATGCCGACAATGCATCCATAACAACAGGAACAGGCCCTGTGACGAAAGACCCGGAATACATCCATTGGAATGGTTGCCCCATAAGTACCCGAATAGCAATAAAACTGGAAACAGACACTAAAAGTAAGATAGCGGTTATGGCAACTACCCCTTTGCTTCTTGGCCCGGAAAACCCTATAACAATTCCAGCGATGAGTACAATCAGTGCAAATAAAGCAACCACGCCCATTATAGAATATTTAAAATAGTTCCTAAAAATAACAAAGCAATAAACACCAAGCCATAAACAATGTATTGCTGCAAACTTCCATTCTGGATAAACTGAAACCGATTCATGAAATAGTTGAGGTTATTGGTAGAGCCGTCAATAATCCGGTATTCAAACATATCGGTATAAAAAGCCGAATGCTTCCTTGCTTCCGGGAAATATTCCCTTTGTTCCAGTTCCTTATATGATTTCATCTCCAAAACCAACTTGTTGAGTAATTTCCCGAATGTTTTGGAAAACGATTTCCCTGTGTATTGTATTTTTGCTGATGGAGCCACATATCCGCATCCCCAGGTTTGTTGCATGGCCGATGTGTGTTTTTTCACAAAGTAATACCTTAAAGCGACAATTAGTGTGGTGAAAGCTATAAATAAAAGTGCAAATTTCCCAATGCTTTGTACCGGATGCATCAAATTCTCTTGAAAGGCTTCCTGTATATGTGCCATGGGAACAAAGGGAGTAAGCATAGCAACAACCTCTTTAAAATACAGCATTGGGAAAAACCCGATGGACAACATTAGCAAGATAATCAGGTACGATGGAATGCGCATATACTTGTTAGGTTCCTCAATGGTTTGGGTATAAATGGCCCGGGGCGTTCCTAAAAAAATGACCCCAAAACTTTTGGTAAATGCGTAGATGGATATTCCTCCTACCACTGAAATGCCGGCTAATCCGGAGATTAACAATACGGCATCATACAAGGTGACGCTTTTAATTCCGACCACAAAACCGGAATAAAGGACAAATTCCGATACAAAACCGTTGAAAGGAGGAAGACCGCCAATGGCCAAAGCTCCGGCCAAAAAGATGAACGCGGTTTTGGGCATCTGTTTTATGAGGCCTCCCAACTTCTCCATATTCCGGGTATTGGTTTTTTGAAACACGGCCCCGGCAGCAAAAAAGAGGAGCGGTTTAAACAACGAATGGTTTAACAGGTGCAATATTGCTGAACCAAATCCTAAAATAGCCAACACATGGTTTTGATAGCCCAACCCAATAAAACCCAGCCCAATACCGGAACCAATAATCCCTACATTTTCAACGGAGCTGTAGGCCAGTAATTCCATGTAATTCCGGTGAACAGAGGCATTGATAATTCCAAAAAGAGCCGTCAACAAGGAAGCAGTAAGCAGACATTGGCCAATGAACAAATAATCCTGTTGGACAAAAAACACGATTTTAAACAACACGAATAAGCCTATTTTAACCGCCATAACGGCTGAAATGTGCGCGGGAGCATGTGTCTGAACATAGGGAGACCACGTGTGAAAAGGCATGAACGCCGATTTAAATCCAAACCCGATAAAAAACAACAGGAATAGCCAGCGATTATCATGGTGGCTAAAAAAGGTTTTAATGGCTAAAAAGTCCATCGATTTTTCCGACACTATCACCCATAAAAAAGCAATGGTAACAACAGCTACCCCAATATGCATATGCACCAAATAGTTAACTCCCGCTTTTATAACCTTGGCATTTTGGTTGTTGTAAATGATGAGCAACCAACCGCTCAGCGACATGATCTCCCACACCATCAAAAAAGCCAAAAAGTTTTGAACAAAACACACCCACAGCAACGAAAGGTGAAAAAGGACAAACCCCATCCAGTGTATAGATAAATTTCCCTTTTTGCTCTTCGTGGGGTCAATATATCCAATGGCATAAAAGGACGATAAAGCGAAAATCACATTGATCAATACCATGAACCACGCCGAAAAAAGATCGATACGTAAAGGGATGTCCCCAAAGAATCCCAGTCCGGTAATCACATGGGAAAAAGCTCCACCCCGTATGACCTGAATGGAAGGAATCGAACTAAACAGGCTATTTAGAACGATCAAAAGGCTTTGTATTTTTGATTTGTTTTGGTTTGGAACCACCAAAATCAATAACCACCCAACGAAGGTTATCAGCAATGTTAAGGCTAAAAAATGCACACCCTCAAACTCACTCATCACAGATTTCAAAAAAGAATATTAATGTACCACTGAATTCAACACGAAGCTGTTCCAATGAATAGAAAAAACAGTTAATAGCTGCAAAAATAAGGTTTATTCGAGTAAACTGATTTGAGAGAAGTTAAAATATAAATTGATTTATGTCAAGGAATTATTTGATAATTAAAAATTACCTACTTTTGCTATGCGAATAAACAAAACAATGAAAAGCACCGAAGAACAGATAGTTAAAAAGTTTCAGTTTTACAGCGATTCCGTACTTTCAGGCTTGGCTGAGGAAGACAGAAATGAAATTGAGGAAAATATCCGCTACCGAAAATATAAAGCAGGGAAAAACATTTTCATCGAAGGGGCCTATCCCTCAGGTATTTTCTATGTAAAGGAAGGCAAAATAAAGAAGTACAAATCGTACAGCGAGGGCAAGGAACAAATTATTTACATCTGCACCAAGGGCGAGTTTTTTGGTTATTCCGCCATGTTGAGCGAAGAACCGTATGGCGATTCTTCCGCCGCCCTGGAAGATTCTATGGTTGGGTACATTCCTAAAGAGGTTTTTATGAAAATATTGAACCGTTCCAGCATCCTGTCGCTCACCCTTTTAAAAAACCTGAGCCATGAGTTTGGGGTGATGGTGAACAACGTGGTTACTTATGCCCACCGGACGGTACGCGAAAGGGTGGCGCTCTCACTCATTTTGCTCAACCACAAATTTAAAACCGATGCCTCGCAGGATTGCTGTGTGGAGATTGTATTGCCACGCGAAGATTTGGCCAACATGGTAGGAACCGCCGTGGAAACCTTGACCCGTTTGCTCCGTCAATTCAAAGAGGAGGAACTGATTGAAATCAAGGGCCGGAAAATCATCTTAAAAAACGAAAAACAATTGATTAAGATTGCGGATCTTTATTAAAGACAGCAGGGTTTGAGTTCACAAACCTCACGTTCCGTTGCATACCACTGTGTTTTGCACGCTTTATGGGTGAATTTTTGAACGTTTCTTTAAAAATTAGGTGTTTACAGCTAACTCATATTGATTCAATACTGACCGATAAAAATAATTTTAAAACCTGCAATGTCTTAATATATCTCGTCCTTACAGGACTTGCTGAAACGATGGGTAACTTTTATTTCTACCAATATTTAATCCGCAAGACGGATTGTCCCGATAGGGACATAATATTGGTAGATAATTAGTTACATTTACAATTTTAAGTTCCGTAGGAACGAAATAAATTTTATCGGCCAACAATGAAAATCAATAATTATTTGGTCTCTTGAACCCATCATTTTCATAAATAAAGCTCATATTTCCCCACTTTTTGAGCTTTATTTTTTCTTAAAATGAGCTACAATTCCGAAATGAACCGTACGTTCCGCTGGAGTCCCTTTAATTTGGCTCTCTGTAAGGGCGAATTTTTAAAAAACCTTTTAAATTCAGTTGTATCCATGCTTTCCCATTGTTGGTGGGTCACCGTTAACACTTCTGGTGACGATGTGAATGCTTTTTCGCGGGTAAGTAATGGTTTTTTATTCCAGGGGCACACATCCTGGCAGGTATCGCAACCAAAAATACGTAAGCCGAATTTGCCCGAAAATGCTGAAGGGATGGAATCGGATTTATTTTCGATGGTTAGGTACGAAATGCAACGGTTGCTGTCTATCACCCCAGGTTTTACAATGGCACCCGTTGGGCAGGCATCAATACATTGGGTGCAGCTTCCGCAATAGTTCGACGGGTAAGGTTCATCGTAAGCCAGTTCCAGGTTGATAACCATTTCGCCAATAAAAACAAACGACCCGATTTCTTTATTTATCAGGCAGCTGTTTTTGCCCAGCCAGCCCAGACCGGCTTTCACCGCCCAAAGTTTGTCGGAAACCGGAGCCGAATCCACAAAAATCCGCCCGTCGAGCGAGGGTTCCTTTTCTTTAATAAAATCCCAAACCTGTTGTATTTTATCTTTCAATACCTGATGGTAGTCGGTGCCGTAAGCATATTTGGCAATCTGTGGAAGATGTTCCGGTTGCAATTCCTGTGGGTAATACGACAGGATAAACGACACCACGCTTCTGGCTCCGGGAACCAATACCGTTGGGTCGGTACGTTTTTCTTGGTTCCGCTCCATATACTCCATGCCGGCATGGCATCCGGCTTGCAGCCATTGATTCAATGAGGTTTCAAAGCTATCGAGCTTTTCGGCTTTTGAAATGCCCACACCATCAAAACCAACTTCTAAGGCTTTGTCTTTAATTTGTTGCGAAAAATGTTGGAGCGGGTTCATGGCTAAAACAACCGTCCCTGGTTACCTGAATGGACTTTTCCCAGATGGATGTAAGCTTTTTCAGTAGCCTCGCGGCCTCGCGGTGTGCGTTTTAAGAACCCTTCCATAATTAAAAAAGGTTCATATACCTCTTCAATGGTTCCGGCATCCTCGCCAATGGCCGTAGCAATGGTGGTTAAACCCACCGGGCCTCCTTTAAACTTGTCAATAATGGTGTTCAGGATGCGGTTATCCATCTCATCTAAGCCGTATTGGTCGATGTTTAAAGCCTCCAGCGAGTATTTGGCAATAGCCAGGTCAATGGAACCATTCCCTTTTACCTGGGCAAAATCGCGTACACGGCGCAACAGCGCGTTGGCAATCCGGGGCGTTCCACGGCTCCGTGACGATATTTCACCGGCAGCATCTTCCATGATGGGAACATTGAGGATGGATGCCGACCGTTTGATAATTTTTTTCAAAGTCCCCGCATCGTAATATTCCAGGTGCGAATTGATGCCAAAACGGGCACGGAGCGGACTGGTAAGCAAACCCGAACGGGTAGTGGCACCAATCAGCGTAAAGGGATTCAGGGTCAGTTGTACCGAGCGGGCGCTGGGGCCTTTATCAATCATAATGTCGATGCGGAAGTCCTCCATGGCCGAGTACAGATACTCTTCCACCACCGGATTCAGGCGGTGGATTTCATCGATAAACAGCACATCGTTTTCATCGAGGTTGGTGAGCAAACCGGCTAAGTCACCGGGTTTATCGAGCACCGGGCCCGAGGTGATTTTAAAACCTACGCCCAGTTCGTTGGCAATAATGTTCGAAAGGGTAGTTTTTCCCAAACCCGGAGGGCCATGCAACAACACGTGGTCGAGTGCCTCGCCCCGCATCTTGGCGGCTTTTACAAAAACCTGCAGGTTTTCAACAATCTTTTTTTGTCCGCTAAAATCATCGAATGCCAAAGGGCGGAGCTTCTGTTCAAACTCCTTATCGTTGGCAAACCCGGCATTTTCGCGGATATCAAATTCTGAACCCATAAATTAAGTCAATCACTGAATGGCAATATTACAAAAAAGCATGGTTTTTTGGTTTAAAATGGGCGAATCATTTCATAAGCGCCCCGAACTATCGGAACGCCCATTACTCGGAGGCTGTTGGAGAAAGAGATATTATTTTAAATGAATGCAGGGCAACGCGAGTCAGGATGCTGGTTACCTGTCTAACTCATGTTGTTTGGTGGAATCGGGCTTTGCTGTTCCCTTTTGTTGGAAACCGCTTTCCATTTTCGAAAGTTTATCGGAAACTTGAACGTAGATTTTCTCGAATTTCCTGGGCCTTTTGCTGTAATATTTAATGGAATTCTCAATCTGTTTTTGGGTGGTGTGGTGCTTTTTAAGCACGTCGTTGTAGTAATGCTCAATAATAACCGTATCCCGTTTGATTTTGAAGTTGGAGACAGCTAAAATGGCATCGGCCATGTGGATATCTACCAAAAGTTCCACCATTTCGTCCTCATCGAGGGCATCTACGGAGGGCTTTGAATCGGAGCAGCCTGACATACAAACCAAAAGCGTGAAAATCAGGCTGTTTTTTAAAATTGTAAACAAGTTCATTGCAATATGTTCATTCGATTAATTAACGGATTTTCCGTTTCGATTTCGATTTACGGATGTCGTCAAATTTTACCCCAATCATGACTTCGTGCGAACCATAGCTGTTTTTTCCGAAGCTTGACATGGAGATATCGTACGAGTATCCTATATTCACCAAATCGTTGTAATTGTATCCCAGGAAGATGATGAGGGCATCGAGGTTACGGAAGGTGTAGCGCACACCCATTCCGCCCCACACCATCTTTTGATAAATAGCACGGGCATTGATATCGGTGATAAAATCGAAATTCGGTGAAGCCTTCATCAAAACACTAGGTTCAATATCGAAGTTCCGGTTCAGGTTGTATTTGTAGCCTCCCTGGATGTTGAAATAGGGCTTTAAGCGGGCATCGTTAATATCAAATCCATCATCGTATTCCTGCAATAACGACATGTTGTTAAAGAAAACATGGCTTACTGACAAACCTGCAAAATATTGAGAAGTATATAGATATACACCCAAAGAACCGTCGGGTATAAATTTAGTGGGTTTACCTTCCAATGCCACTTGATCACTGGGGTCGAGTACCGACAGGTCCACTTTGTTTTGAACCACCCCGGCCATCAATCCCATGGATAGGCGGATATCGCCGGTAATTTTTATGCTGTAGGCATAGGAGCCATACATTCCCGTGTAGGTTGTGGAACCGTCGTTGTCGTAGGATAGATACCCTCCGTACCCCATGGGTAAGGTTTTATGGGGCCCATAAGCCCCAAGCATGTAGGTTTGGGGGCCATCGGGAACGCCGGCCCACTGGTACCGGTAATTGGAACGTATCTGCCAATAGTCGTGGGTTCCGCCAATGGCCGGGTTAATTACATAATCGTTAAACATGTATTGCGAGAACTGAAACATGGGTTGGGCTATTCCAATTTCTACTGTCGCTAACAGTACCCATGTTACTAAAATATATTTTGTCATCGTGTGCTTCATATTACCTCAATATTGTTACATGTCCGGTTAAAGTTTTAGTCCCACTATCGCTGTCGCTATATTTTATAATGTAAAAATAGGTACCCGATGGCACTGATTTTCCTTTGGTGTTGGTACCATCCCATTCATTTCCCTGGTAAGCACCGGAATGTTCCCAAACCAGGCCTCCCCAGCGGTTGAATATCTGTACATCGACTTCAGCATAGCCTTCAATCCCGGGTAATACCCAAGTATCAAAAGCACCGTCGGCATTGGGAGTAAAGCCTAAAGAAGGATTGAACTCCGGAAGTACCATAATGCTTACAGTATCGGTTAAGATACATATCTGGTCGGAGAATGCCTCGTTATAAATATGGATGGTATCGTTCACTGTGAACAGGGTATTTAAACTCGGTTTTGCTGTAGGATTTATTATTGTATCAGATGTTAACCAGGTTACTCCGATGTTATCGGGAAACCAGAAGAAACTGTGAGTTGTATCTGTATATACATCGGAATCAAGATAAATGTCAGGTTTAATGACATTGAGATTGATCGTGTTCCCAACAAAAATCCGTTCTTTGTCTTCATCAATGGTGGCTTTCAGGCTATCGATGGCGTAGCGGCCAACAACAACCGAATCGCGATGATAACAATATTTCATTTCTGTAAGATCATAATAGAGTCGGGCCTCAGCAATATATTTTTGGTTTTCTTTTGCAACCACTTCAACCAATGATGTTGTCGTATCGCCAACAATATATGTTGAATTGTTCCACAGAATTGAATCAACGCTTGTAAAATAGGCTATTATTGAAACAGTATCATTGGGACAAAAGTAATCCAAGGCTAAATTAGAACTAACAATCCGGGCGCTATCAATTTTCACATAATTTAATGATGGAACCGTTGTGTTAAAACTATAGGCGCAGCCTAAAGTATCCGTTATGGCCAGCAAGTGTGTTCCGGCGTTAGCTTCAAACAGAGTATCGTTCGATACAAAATCGTCCCAACGATAATATGAAATTGGGCTCCCTTCCCAATCAGGGTCTTCCTGATCGAAATACCCGAACCCAACAGATACGGTAATCGTTCCGTCATCTGTAAAATTGTTACACGATGCGGTATCAATGATCTCAAAATGCGGGAACATTTGCGGCGATTTGGAGAGGAAGGTAATTGTTGAATCTTCTCTACAATCATTATCGGCATCAATAACAATAAAGGTTAATGAGGCAGATGGTAAATTACTGAAAACAGATTCAGATTGTGAAAGTCCAAGTTCAGCGATTTCATAACTAAATGGGCTACCATATCCACCTTTTGCATTTGCAATCTCTATTGATCCCGAATTATCATAATAACAAGTATTGGTATCTTGAATTATTATGTCGAAGGTTACTGCATCGGGTTGGGTAACAATTCCACTGTCAATTCTTTGACAACCATCTTTATCAGTTACACTAACATAGTAATTACCAGCACTTAACCCTGAAATGCTCTGATCAGTCCAGGTAAGAGAACCATCCGCATTTTGCCAGCTGAAAATGTAAGGTTCAGTACCAAGATCAGGTGTCATATCGATTTCACCATCAGTTCTGCCAAAGCATGTAACATTATGTACATCAATATCAATAGAAATTTTAGAACTATCAGGTAAATAAACTTCCCTGTAATAGTTACATCCAAAGCTATCGATAACTTGTAGCGAATAGTAACCTCTTTCCAGATTAGTTATGGATACACCGGTGCTATCTTCTATCCATCCAGTATGTGACCAGATATAAGTAAATGAAGGGGTTCCACCCGTTTCAGCTATTTTATCAATTTCAATAGAACCATTATTGATGGTACAATTGGTAGAATCAATAATAAAATCGACTACATAGGGTTGGGATAAATTGATAATCTCAATGGAATCTTTGATTACACCTGTACCTGGTAAGGTTTCTTCAATGGTAAAAATGTACCAACCTGGTTCCAACCCAGTGATGGTATTTCCTGTTGAATCAATACCGCCCCAACTACTGTGCGACCATGTATATTCATATCCATCGGGATTGCCGTTTACTCCCGGATAACCCCCAACCCCCTGAATCGTTATTTTACCGGTATTTTCACCATAACAATAAATATGAGTTAATTCAACAGTATCGTAACGTAATGAATCGGATTCAACAACAGCCATTCCTGTAATCTGACATGAAGATGGACTTAATAAAGCATCCGTAATGGTAACATAATAGTTTCCTTCAGTTAACTCACTGATTTTTTGGGTTTCCCAGGTTAAACTGCCATCTTCATTTTCCCAATGGTAAGTATAATCTTTAACACCACCCATTGCAAATACTTCTATTTTACCATTTGGTGATTGCCCGGAAGTACTATAATCGTTACGAACATCAAAATAATCAATAGCAAGTACGCTATCATCTGCCATTGTCACCGTTTTTACAGCACGGCATCCTAAATCATCAATTACAAATACATTCGTAGTACCTACGGGTAAAACCCTAGCGGTATCAGTGGTTGCAATGGTATCAGTTCCAAATTTCCATACATAATCAAAAGGAGCGGATCCATTTTCTACATTTATAATAGCAGCGACACCATTATTGATGTCCAAACAGGTTGGTAATGAAATCGGATCTATTTCGAAATCCAAACCGCTATCATCAATCATTTCAACGGTGTCTGATTTACTACAGCCTAAGCTGTCGGTTACTTCAAGAACATACACATCCACCCACAGATTGCTGATGGTGTTCGTACCTTGTCCGTTTAACACGGCAGCTTGATCACTTAATACCGACCAGGTGTAGGTATAAGGGGCCACGCCCCCGGTAACAGTTGCCGTGGCTACCCCGGTAGAGTCGGGACAATCGGTGGCTGTAATGGCAATATCTAACGTAAGAGTATCAGGTTCAAAAATCTCAATACTATCTAAATACAAACAATTTTTAGCATCAGTAACTGTCAGGTAATACCAGTCGGGACCGACATTTGTTAATGAGGAATCGTTACTCATTGGTTCATCGGCACTGTTCATCCATTCGTAGCTATAAGGCGGGGTACCTCCTGAAATAAGTGCATATAAACTGGCCGTAGTTTCACCATGGCAAACAATCGAATCGGTAAATACCCACTGGTTTACAATTTCGGTTGGTTCGGTAATGGTAAAGGCGGTATCGCGCTGGCATTGGCCGGCATCGGTCACATGCACTGAATAAACACCCGCGGGCACATCATTCAGCAACGAGTCGGCATCACCTGAATCCCATTGATATTGGTAAGGCTCATTTCCTCCCTGACCATGAACCAGAATAGCTCCGTTGGTTCCGCCAAAGCAGGTTACCATGTCAATATAATCCAATTCAATGGTCATGTTCGAAATATCGAGCAGGTTCATGGAGTCGCGTAACTGGCAACCATTGAAATCGGTAACAATGGCCACATAGTTGGCTACCCAAAGGTTCCGGATGGTGTCGGTACCAATAGAATCGGGTTCTGGATACAATCCGCCTTCCCAAGCTTTGGAAGCCCAATCCACCGTGTAAGGTCCGGTTCCTCCGGCAATGTTGGTAACATTTATTTGGCCAATACTGTCGCCGCATGTGGTACGTACCGATTCAAAATCGAAAGTAATAACCTCAGGTTCCGTTAAGGTAACCTGTGCTGTGGCCGTACAAAGGTTGGCATCGGTTACGGTAACAGTATAATCGCCATTGGCTAAATCAATGGCCACGGCTGTGGTTTGTCCATCGGACCATAAATAACTATAAGGTCCGGTACCTCCCGAAGGAGTAACCTCAGTCGTACCGGTAGCTATACCAAAACAGGTGGGTTCATTCAATACTATGGCAGAGGCAGTTAATTCCAAAGGTTCAGTAATGGTAACATCCAACACCCGCGAACATAAATCTTTATCGGTAACTGTCACAGAATAGTTTCCGGCAGTTAATTGGATAATATCTTCAGTAGTTTCCAAGTTGCTCCATTCAACGGTGTAGGGTTCAACGGCACCGGTTATAGTTATATAGGCGGCACCATCGGTTCCGCCAAAGCAGGAAACATTACGGACGCTGTCTAAGGTTACCACCAAATCGGAAGTGTCTATCACGGTAACCGATTTGAATAACTGGCAGCCATGGTCATCGGTAACAGTCACATTATAAACTCCCACGGCTAAATTCGTTACTAAAGAATCGGTGGTGCCAGGTGTGGCATCGTCCCACAAATAAGTATAGGGAGTTGTTCCGCCAGCCGGTGTCACAACTACCGAACCGGTATTGACTCCACAACCACTGGCGGTAGAATCGGTGGTAGCAGTAAGTTCTGTAGGTTGATCAATAAATACACTGTCTATATAAGTACACAGGCGGACATCTTTCACCTCAATATAGGAATATCCGAAGGCAAGGTTGGTAGCTGTAGCTTCGGTGCTTAACGTATCGCCGGCAGCATTGGTCCACACATACGTATAAGGTGAAGTTCCATCGACTCCGGCAGCTTCGGCAGTACCCGAGTTATCACCAAAGCATAGCACATCGGTTTGGTTAACTATCTGAATTTTTAAAGAATCAGGCTGTGGTACTACAAAACTGGAGTCAGCCACACAGGAGGTAAGGACATCGGTTACGGTAACAAAATAGGTGCTGTCGCCACAAACATCGGTTAATGTTTGGTCAGTTCCACTAACCCCAACGGGGCCGCTCCAATTGTAGCTGAAAGGTCCAGTACTGCTTGTAGTAAATTCCACCCGAACTGCTCCATCGCAGGCGCTGTTGCACGATACAGGTTGAGACATGGTAAATCCGGTAACCAGCATATCACCATTGTCAACAATGGTAATGGTGGTATCTAAGGTACAACCCAACGAATCTTCAATGGTCACCTGGTAATCGCCAACAGCTAAACCATTGGCAACATTACCTGTCAGAAGCGGATATTGAGCCCAGGTGTAGGTATAAGGATCGCCTACGGTAAATCGGGTTCCCCCAGATGGAGTAAGGGTAATACTTCCGGTATTTGAATTACAATTGGTTGGGGTAGTTACATAAGTTACTGAAATTGGGTTTGTGGGTTGTGTAATGGTCACAGAGCCAATGGCCGGACACATGTTACCATCGGTAACTGTAACCGTATAAGTACCGGCAGGCAGGTTATTAACTTGTGCTGTTGTTGATCCGGCACCATCGTTCCATATATAGGTGTATGTACCAACGCCATCGGTAGCTGTAACTTTCACCATGCCGGTAGAGTCACCATAACAGGCAACATTGGTAGAATCGAAAGCCAATACAATAGGATCGGGTTCTAAAACACTTACCAAAGCCACAGATTCGCAACCACGGGCATCGGTCACTGTTACCTGAAAATCGCCACCACATAAATCTACGGTATCGTTGGTTGCAGTTGTACTCCATTCATAACTGTAAGGAGCAGTACCACCGATTACAGAAACAATAGCACGGGCATCGCAGGCACCATTACAGTTGGTACGTAAACCAATAGGTACTACATAGGTTGTTGTGGCATTATCTTTAATAGGATAACTGATGGTTTTGGAATCAAAAATAATTTCCTGTTCCAAATTGGTATTCACATTAATATCTTTAAAAGTAATCCGGGCGCGGGTGAGGGTTCCGGTTCTATTGAAAATATTATCGGTAATAACTAACGACCAACCTCCCTGAGCCGGATCTTGACCGTTAAGAGTGTTCCAGTTTTGTGCTGGTGCATAAGTTCCTGATAAAATTGTTCCGGGGATGTCACAGAAATCCAAATCTGCCGTTGTAGTTGTCGAAAAAGTTAAACTGTCAAATGTGTTTTTTGTAAGTAATGAACAGAAATCACCATCTAAGTTCTGTTGATAAAGACGTATCTGAGTTAAACCATCAGGAGCTAACAAGTAAAATCCTAATTGGGCTGGGTTTTGGTGTGTTCCCCAGAATGAAACATTTATTTCGGTAGTAGCAGAGTTAATATAATAGGGAGTAACACCGCCCACCGAAGCTATTAATTGTTCGGCAAAATTCAGAACCATAGCATCGGTTACATCACCGCAAAGGGCACTGTGTACGGTCAATGTAAGGGTAACTGAAAGAGATGTACGGTCCGCATCACTGGGGGTATAGGTTGGATTTAATAGGTTGGCGTCATCAAATGTACCAGTTCCACTGGTTGTCCAACTATAGCTGTCGAAGTTGGTGGCTGTGGCATCGGCAATAGTATAGGTTGTGATGTCGTAACAAACAGTGGTATCCATGCCGGCATTGGCCGTTGGCCCATCTAAAACCGTAATGGTGATGTTGTCGGTTCCTTCACAACCATTATCATCGGTTACGGTATAAGTTAAATTATAATTTCCGGGTGTAGGGCAATTAAATATTGGGTTTTCTAGGGTAACATCATCCAAAAAGGCCGCTCCGGCATCGCTCCACAAATGATCGGTATATGTACTTGAACCTCCGGTAGGATTACCTACTAAGGCTAAATCCTGATTGATACAGGTAGTTGTGGTATTCACCGATAAATCGGGGGTTGGGTTATCATTAACAGTAACAGCTAAATCTGTTGGTGAAGCTGCAGTACAGAAGTTTCCATCTGTATAATTAACAGAAACAGTATGTGTCCCGGCTGTATTCCAAACAATCAGCACACTGTTTCCATTGACACTCCCTTGAAAAATACCACCAGATGAAATAGTCCATGTATAGGCAGTCTTACCTACTTCGGTAGTATAAGTTTGGGTCGAATTCAAGCAGACGTTGTTGCTACCGGTAATGGTCGGCACGGGAAGCGGGTTGACGGTCAAATCGAACACATCGGTAGCCGTAGAGGCGGCACAGACCCCGGCACCGGTCACGGTCATCAACAGTTCCACGGCTCCGGTTTCACCCACACCCGGGGTATAGGTTGGCGAAAAGGTAGTCTGAGTCCCCGGG
>Ga0172379_10007434_pt1 | contig 14234 bp, 14 predicted proteins | sample GrowelOW334metaG_FD_119756 | JGI IMG/M metagenome (GOLD analysis project Ga0172379, IMG submission 119756) | Groundwater microbial communities from an aquifer near a municipal landfill in Southern Ontario, Canada - Groundwater well OW334 metaG | ecosystem: Environmental > Aquatic > Deep... | reverse complement strand
GATGCCGACCTTGCCGGTCGTCTGACCGGTGATCGTGATCGCGTGTTTCAGACGGTCCTGGATGACCAAGATGCGGTTGTTGATGCCGCGCAGGCGTCCTTTGGCCGTCTGGTAGGCGGCGTTTTCCGAAAAATCGCCCATGGCGCCGGTGCGCGCCACCTCTTCGGCCGCCGTCTTGCGGCTGTTTTTGGTGAGACGTTCGAGTTCCTCTTCCATCCGCTTGATCGCCTCCGGCGTCAGATAAGGGTCGTCGTGCACGATCGGGCGGCGCTCTTCGGCCTTGCGGCGGGGAATCTGCATAATGGGGATATCATAACCGTCGGGCGGTCCGGACACAAACGGGACGCTTGACCGCCAGGACAGTCTTCGTTAAAGTCCATAGCTTCCGGCCAGAGACAATCCGGAAGACGGAGGGCGGATGGATCCTTTCACGATCGAAATCGGACATCATAGATTCCATTGTGAGGCCGCATCGGACGATGATCGCGATGCCATCACTATCGACAGCACCGCGGCTGATAACCAGGAGACACTCGTCAAGGCGATACGCACGGCTTTGGTCAGCAGGCACTGGCGACTGGATGAGCGGCTACACCAGCGTCCGCTCACCGGACAGTGGAGGTTCGAGTGCCTCGGGCAGGGGACCGACGTCTACAACTTCGGAGCCGACTTCACGCCGAATATGCAGTCGTTCCTGGTGCACGGACTTTCGCTTCTGGCCTCGGCGCTTCATGGACGCTCGCAGTCGATTTGGAATCTCCAAGGCATCGACATCGTGCCGCTCGTCATCAAGAACGCCAAGAGCGGCTGGGTGATGCGAGGCAACGAGAATCGCGGACACGAGCGGTTCGCCCTGCTTCAGGGATGCCTGCACGAACGGAACTCGATGGAGGAAGAGCGTTGTCCCGAGCTTAGCTGGACGACGATCCACGAGGCGGCCCACATCATGCTCGATGGCGTGCTATTGGACCGCTGGAAGCAGGCTCTAGGTTGGGAGATGTCATGTCGGTATCAGGGATATGTCCCGATCCTGCCGGGCGGCTCGCATGCCTACATGTTCCTCCGCGAGCCCCAGCTGGCCCCTACGCTGTATGCTTCCTTCCAGCCAGACGACGATCTGGCCGAGAGCGCGGCTGCGTTCCTGCTTGCCCCGTGGCGGCTGGGGAAAGATCGGCGTGAGCTCCTGGCGTCGGTCATGTCTGAACCGGACCCGACCGTCACGGGAGAGTTCGTCCCCGTGCGTCCGGAGCTGCCGCATCTGCCGGACAAGGTCGCTGTGGTGGTGGAGGAATCGTCCTTCAAGCCGATCTTTCGCCCTGTCGGCCCGGATATCGACACCGAGGAGCTGGTCGAAATCCCATACGCGGACTTCGTGAGGGGAATCCGTGAGGGGACGATACGGCGGCGGAGCGAGTAGGGAGTGTAAAGCGTCTCGGGTGCGGCTGTCAGGCAGTAGCGCTCCGAGACGCTATTTTGTCTCGATCGGCCGACGCAGTGGGTTGGTCGCCCGGTCCGTAAGCTGATATGATTATAAAGTATGCACCGCAAAATCCGGCGTTGGTTCCAATACATCACGAACAACGAAGAGGTGTCACGCCATGAGGAGATCTTCGACGCCATCTTCTTCGTCGTCAACACCATCGCGATCGGATTCGGCATCTGGCTCTTCATCGTCCACGGCGAACCGCAGTGGATTCCGGTGCTCGTGATCGAGTACCTTTGGGCTTTCGACAACCTGCGTCACAACCGGCCGTAGGTTATGTGGCTACTGTTCGCCTTTTCCGGGCCGGTGTTGTGGGCGGCGTCCACGCACATCGACAAGTACCTGATCGAAAGATACTTCAAGCGTTCGAGCACGGCCGTGCTCATGGTGTTCACGGCGCTCATCGGTCTCTTGTCGTTGCCGTTCATCTGGTGTTTTCGGCCGCAAGTCTTGGATCTGCCGCCGGTCGCGATCGCGGTCATGATGGCCTCCGGGATGCTCTACATGGGCGCCATGCTCTTTTATCTCCAAGCGATCCAGACCGAAGAGGCCTCGGTCGTGATCCCGCTGTTCCAGGCGTCCGCCGTCTGGAGTTACGCGTTGGCTTTCCTCCTGCTCGGCGAGACGCTGACCGGGACGCAACTCGTCGGCGGCGCGCTCGTTCTCGTCGCCGGAGCGGCGCTCTCTTTCGATCCGAAGAAGGGTTTCGGTCGTCTGAAGCGAGGTCTGGTCTCGCGGATGTTGGCTTGTACCTTCGCGCTCGCCCTAGCTTCGGTGATATTCAAGTTCTTCGCCGTGAACGACGAGTTTTGGGATACCACGTTCTGGACTTTCGCCGGCGAGGGCCTGTTCGGGATCGCTATCCTGGCGATACCCGTCTACGCCCGTCAGATGCGACGCCTGTTCCGCAAGAACGCGACGGCGCTCGTCTCCGTGAACGCCGCGAACGAGCTGATTAACCTCGGAGCGGGTCTCGGTTCCCGTTACGCGCTCCTGTTCGCTCCGGTCGCGATCGTCCAAGCCATAACGAGCACGACGACGTTGTTCGTCTTCGCGTTCGGCGTCTTGCTCACGCTGTTCCTGCCCCAGCTCGGACGCGAGGATCTTTCGAGGCGCAACCTGCTCCAGAAAGCCGCCGGGGCCTTGTTGGTCGCGGTCGGAATCGCGCTCGTGAACGGTTGAGATCGAACCGCCGTCGTCCGCGGCGGCGTCCTTTATCCGAACCTATTCGTCATTAACGGACGCTCGATATGCCTTTCGTACAATTCGGTCAGTTCACGGATCTTGTCTTGTTGGTCCTCCGTGTCACGGTTGGCGCGATTTTCATCGCGCACGGACTGTCGAAGCGTCCGATGTGGCGGACGCGGCCTTCGGAAGGGATGTCGGCGAGGATGCTCGGCTTGATGCGGTTCCTGTCGATCGTCGAGCCGCTCGGCGGCGTCGCGCTCATCCTCGGTTTCCTGACGCCGTTCGCCGCCTTCGGTCACTCGATCGTCATGATCGGTGCGACATATCTTAAGATTTTCGTCTGGAAGAGCGGCTTCCGCGGCCAGCAGGGGACCGGTTGGGAATTCGATCTGCTCATCCTAGCGGCCTGTCTCGCGATCATCGTCCTGGGGGCTGGAGCTTGGAGCCTCGATCGGCTCGTCTTCGGAGCGTGATCGGAGCTACGAAAGACCGCCCCGCGATGCCGCGAGGCGGTTTCGGTTCCGGTCGTAGCCGCTATTTCGCGCCGTCTTCGGCCGCCTTGATGTCGGCGTAGATCCCGCCGAGGTTCTCCATCTTTCGCGATAGCTGGACGAAGGCGAAGACCATGGCGCTCAAGGACGCGTAAAAGCCGAAGTGGGCGAGATTGATGATCTGGAAGCTCGGCAGGCCGAAAGTATCGCCGAGGATTTCGTAGTAGATGTTCAGGAGGGTCGAGAGCGAGATGAAGATCAGGGCGATGCGGAGGACTTCCGAGAACTCGGCGATGAGCGACGAGACGTGGCGCATCCGTACGAGCGAGACGGTACCGACGGCGGCCGCCGCGAGCACCGAAACGGTGTAGAAGACGAGGCTCGGTCCGAGCTTATCGAACGAGACCAGTGCGTTGTCCAGATAGACGGCGATCGCCATCGTGACGAAGACCGCCACGCCGATCAGGTACCCCGTGAGATACGCGCCGGAACGTCGCTCGGAGAGGATGCGGAGGAACATTTCCGCGCCGACGAGAATCATGAAAGTGCTGACCAGATAGAAGTTCGCCACGTTCGCGAACACCGCGTCTTCCGGCAGATGAAACACCATGTAGCCCAGGAATTCGGCGACGTGCGACAGCGCGAACACGAACATCGCCGCCATGCTGCCGCGCACCAGGTTCATCATGATATTGTCGCGTAGCCGATAGGGGACGAAGACGATCGCGAGGGACATCAGGATGAACAGGATGGCCATCGCGTGAATCAGGCCCGTATCGACGAAGAAGCGCCCGCCGCCCGCGAATTCCACCGCCAGGACGATGGCGACGTTAAGGGTGATGAGCGACATCGGCGTGACGAGCTTGAGCAGTCGTCCGAGCATAAGCGTTCGCGTTAGGGATCCGGTCCTCGTCCCGTCGAGCGAGGCGCGTGTCGGATCCTGATATATCCCGGTCATTGTAGCCGATTGCGCGGCCGGCTTCCATACGTTTCGTTCCGGGGTTATCATTAGGTAGCGGTTAACTCATCGAACCGATGTCGATATGATGTCCAGCACGGATTTCGCCAAAAGCAGGCCGAGCGGCAAGGAACTCGATAAGGAGATATTGCGCGTCGGGATCATCGCCGAGCTCGACGCCGTCAATCTTTATGGCCAGATGGCCGCGGCGACAACGAACGCGAAACTAAAGAAGGTCTTGCTCGAGATCGCGAAGGAGGAGAAGACCCATATCGGCGAATTCCAGGCCTTGTTGCTCAAATACGACGAGGAACAGGTCCGCGAGCTCAAGAAAGGGAAGGATGAGGTGCGGGGGCTGACGTCCTGATCCGATATGGAAACCGGTCAAGGGACGCAGCTCGATCGCATCGAGGCGAGGGTCGAAGCGATGGATAGGAAAGTGAACCTGATCTATCGGATCTTCCTCGTGACGGTCGTCGGAAGCGTCATCCTGTTCGTCTTGCCGCTTATCGGCATCGCGTTCGTGCTCCCGACGCTCGTGTCGACTTACGGCGGTTTGTTGCAGTGAGGGTCTACGAAATTACGACAGGTCTACGAAAGTACGAATCGATACGAAAGTACTAATACTCAAGAAATGACATTTTTTGGGGAGGTCGGTGTCGGTCGATTCGTATTTTCGCATGGATTCGTAATTTCGTAGGCATGCCATGAAAAAGATCGGCATCATCGTCGCATCGGTCGCGATCGTGTCACTCGGGGTCACGGTTTTTTCGTTCGCGGAATCGAGTCTCGTCGCCAAGACGGCGAGCCTAGCGAGGCAATACCGTCTCAAGGATCTGTCCGAAGCGCCGGGCGTCTGGCCCACGAAGGACGGCGGCTATATCCTGGCCGGGACGACGATCTGGGATCGGGCCTTCGCCGATGAGGACGCGTTTCTCGCGAAGACCGACGCTCGCGGCGGTCTCGTCTGGTCGCGGCTGTTCCAATCGGCTACTTATGGCAAGGGTGGCAAGCTCGATTTCAGCCGACCAGGCGGGGATTACGGCCTGTTCGCCGCCGAATTGACGGGCGGCGGCTATCTTTTGGCCGGGTCGCTCGAACCGGGTTTCAACGACGACGAATATCTCAAATACAAGGAGTCTTGGGGAGATATATTCTTGACGCGGTTTGATACGGCCGGGCGGACGTCGTGGACGAAGATGCTCGGCGATTACGGCTACGACAAGATCCGCGGCCTCGAGCCGCTCGCCGACGGCGGCTGGTTCCTGCTCGGTTCGATTTCCGGGACGGGATACGGCAACGACATCGCCGATCAACAAGCGATTCCGACTTTTACCGTGATGGATCGGTACCGGGCCGATGGCGTGCGTCAATCGCTGAAGAAAATCAATGTTTCCGATACCACCTTGAGCGCCACGGCTGACGGCTGGGTCGGCGTGGGGGAGCTTGCGACCGTCCTGCCCACGACCGGAATCGGCATCAAGGAAGTCACCATGGGTTCGAGCCTGCCGGTCGTCTTCAAACTGGACAAGGACGCGAATCTCCTCTGGTCCAAGACCATCGAATCCATCCCGTGGCAAATGAATACCGTCCAATCCATCGATCAGGGAAAACCGACGATGGGGCCGACCGTGATGCGTCTCGCCGGCGGTCAGTTCAAGACGGTCGTCGCGACGCCGGACGGCGGCGCTCTGGCACTCGGGTTCCTCTCGCAACTCGCGACGACCGGTTTGAATTACGCCGGCGACACGAACTCGACGCTCGTGGCGGTCAAGTTCGATCCGGCGGGCGCGTATCAGTGGGCGCATACCGTTTCGCTCGATCGGCCGGTCATGGACGGCGCCTTTTTCGACGTCTTCAAGGCGATCGTGGCGAAGGACGGCAATCTCGTCTTGCTCGGGAACGTGACCCAAAAGGACGACGGTCAAGACGCGAAGCGCGCGGCCTACGTCAAAGCCATCGGGGATTTCTACGCCGGATTCGGACTCCAACCGGGCGAGGAAGAGAAGACGGCGGCTTCCAAGAAGGCTTGGAAGGCGTTACTCGAGCAGGGCGAGACTGCGGAGCGGATGTCCAGGAAGAATTCGGTCGTCGTGAAGACCGATCTGGATTTCAAGCCGATCTGGTCCAAAGCGATCGGTCAGGCGAAAGCCATCTCTTTGACCGGTCTCGTGGCCATGCCGGACGGCGGCGTCGTGATGAGTGGCGAGCACGAGACCGACGATCTCAATTTCATCCGTTTCGGAGAGAAACGATACTTCCACGACGCGGCGTTGGTGCGGCTTGATGCGAACGGCGACTTGAGCGGGAATCCCGATATCGTGGGCGACTTCCGTTTGGGCGGAGTCGGCGACGTCAGCTCGTATATCACGACCGGCGACGCCGCTCTCGCGGTTAGCGATTTCAAGTACGCGGTGGACAAGAGCCCGAAGCCGAGGATCGTCGCGCAGAAGACGAAGGTCGGGACGCTGGCGCCGTGGCAAGAGGTCGCGATCGTTCCGATAGCGACGCCGACCACGACCGGCGCGACGACGCCCGCGACGACCAAGACTTGGTCCGAGATTAGCTTCGATCTCGTCAAGGAAGTCCCGATCGAGAACGAGAAAGGCAAGCTGATCGACGCGGATTTGCGTCCGATCTTGAAGATAATTTATGGCGATCAGGTGAAAGTCACGGACAGCCTGGCTGGCATGTGGATCGATTACGCCTTCCCGCGCCCGGCGACTCGAGCGGACGTCGTCGAGGTGGAGAAGTGCCTAGCCGGGCTGGGATATAAGATCGACGAGTCCGAAGAAGGGAATCTCTACGTCTCGAAGATCGGTTTCACCCTGCATCTCAATTTCAGGATCCAGAACGCGATGGCCGGCAAGATGGAAGTGACGTACTGATCGTCGATCGAAAAGACCGGGGCCCTTGCAGGAACTCCCGGTCCTTCGTATCATCCGCGACAGGAAGGGGGGGGTGATTATTGAGATTCCTGCGCTCGTATCGTCACGTCGCCGAACAGATCCATTGGTGCGACAATTGCCTCGAAGACATCGAACCCGGGGAGAGTTACGAGGCCTCGGTCTATGCCAGCACGGCGGGCGGGAGGAAGTCCATCGTGACGATCCGTAATCACGTCGACCCCGACTGCGATCCGCCGGAAGATCCGGAGGACGATGAGGACTTCGACGAGAAGATCGTCAGCGAGACGTACGTCGAAGCCGCTTGAGCGCCCGTGCGCTCTTTTTTTTCGTTGTCAGCGGTCCCTTCCTTCGTCAAGCGGAACGGACGGTCGCACGCGCGACGTCCTAGGAGTAGAGCGTCTCGATGTACTCCTTGATCATCCGGGTCGCGCTGAATTGGTTTTGGATCATGGCTCTCGAGTTCCGCATCATCTCTTCCCACTGCGACGGCACGCCGCTCGCGTCCCTCGCGTAGTAGGACGGCACGATGTCGCGTTCGAGGACGTCAAGCGCGTCGCTCGATATCTTGGCGCTGTCCAAAAGCCAGCCGACCTTGAACATCTCCGCCTCCGCCACCCAACCGTCCTTGGTCGAACAAGGGAGCGAGCCGTTCAACGCCGCCTTCAGGCCACTCGTGCCGCAGGCCTCGAAGCCGACGATCGGCGTGTTCAGCCAGACGTCGGTGCCCGAGACGAGCAGTTTGGCCGTCTCGAGACCGTAATCGGGCAGGAACGCGGCGACGTCCTTGAGGCCGCCGTCTATGAGCGCGCGAAGACGCTCGAGGAGTTCATGTCCTTCCTGGTCCGATGGATGCGGGCGGCCGCCGAAGACGATCCGTACCGGACGTTTCGAGTCGCGGGCGATCTTCGCGAACCGTTCCGCGTCCTCTAGCATCGCTGTCGGCCGTTTGTAGCTCACGATGCGTCTCGACCAACCGAGCAGGAGCGCGTCCGGCGACCAGTCGCGTCCGGTCATCGTCTTGACGTGCGCGAGCAAGGCTGTCTTCCGCTCCAGGTGGATCTTCCAGAAAGTCCCGGGCGTCTTCACGTCGGCCCGCACCAGGTCCCAGGTCGGCAGGTGGATGCCGTTCGTGACTGTGGCCATCGGATGGTCGTGCCAGATCTCCCTCGCCTTCTCCGCGTGGAGTTTGCTCACCGCGTTCACGACGCTCGTCAGGCGAAGCGCCAGCATGGTCATCGAGAAGACGCTCGTCTCCTGGACGAGTCCGAGTTTGACGAGTTCCGCGACCGGCACGCCGAGCTCTTCCGAGTATTTGCCGAGCAGGAGCGCTACCAGGTCGTCGCTGTAGACCTCGTTGCCGGCCGCGACGAGCGTGTGGTTCGTCATCACCATGCGGCGGCGGGCGAACTGCTTGGCTTCGTCGAAACCGAGCTGACGTTCCTGCATCTCGTGCCGCACGAGCTCGAGGCCGAGCATGGCCGAATGGCCTTCGTTCAGGTGATAGACCGAAGGGTGGATCTTGAGCGCTTCGAGCAGGCGCAGGCCGCCGATGCCGATGATGATTTCCTGCTTGAAACGCGTCTCCTTGTCGCCGATGTAGAGACGATCCGTGATGCGTCGGTCCGCCGCGCTGTTCGATTCGAGGTTCGAGTCGAGCAGGTAGACCGAAACGCCGCCGCGCGTCCACTTCGAGACCTGGACCTCGACGTAACGATCCTGGATCGGCACCCGGACGATGAGGCGTTCGCCGGTCGCCGTCATGACGGGCGAGAGCAGTTCGGGGTCGGGACGGATGTCTTCGCAGGTCTCGACCGGTTTGCCGTCGAGCACCGTGATCTCGCAGGCGTAGCCGTGACGGTAGTACAAGCCGATCGCCACCATCGGCACGCCGCGGTCGGCCGCCTCGCGGACGACGTCGCCGGCCAGCACTCCGAGACCGCCCGAGTAGGTAGGGATCCGATCGTCGAGCGCGTATTCGGCGCAGAAATAGGCGACGGGACGCTTTTCGAGACGGTCGAATTCGGGCGAGAGTTTCCACGGATCGAACCAATCGAGCTGTTCCTTGAGGGTCGTCATAGCGATCGGAGCATCCGGTTAGGCCGTTTTTTCGTAATAGCGACGAGAGCCGCGGGCGCGGTCACGCAAAGCCGAACGGTACCACTCTTCGTACTCCCCGGCGGCATGCTCCCAGGAAAAATCGTCAGCCAGGCAGTTGTTGACGAGCCTTTCCCAGAGTTTGGGTTGGGCATGGATCGTCAGGGCTTCGACAAGCGAACCGTAGAGCGACCAGGCGTTCTTGTTCACGAAGGAGAAGCCGTTGCCGTGGCGGGTATTCGGATCGAAGTCCGTGATGCTGTCCGCGAGCCCGCCCGTCCGCCGCACGAGCGGGACGGAACCGTAACGCAACGCCTCGAGCGCGACGATCCCGCCCGGTTCGAAGACGCTAGGCACGAGCATGATGTCGGCGCCGGCGAAGATCTTCCGAGGCAAGCGGAAATCGGGAAGCATATGCAAGCCGACTTGCTCGGGGAAACGTTGTTTCAACGCTTCGAGCGCGGTCCGATAACGATCGTCGCCGGAACCGAGCACGACGAGCTGGATTTCCGGCCGTTCTTCGAGCAGCGGAGGTAACGTCTCGAGCAGGAGATCCCAGCCCTTCTGCGAAGCGATCCGGCCGACGTAGCCGAGAAGCGGTCGTGTTTCGTCGATTCCGAGCGCGAAAGTCTTTTGCAGACTCCTTTTGTTCTCGGCTCGGGCGGCGACGAACCGATGGCGATCGAAGCGCTTCTTGATGAGCGGATCGGTCGCCGGATTGAACTCCTTGGTATCGATGCCGTTCAGGATGCCCGTGAGTTTGCCGCGGACGCGGTTCAACGTGTCCTCGAGACCCTCGCCGTATTCCGGCGTGAGCACCTCGACCGCGTGGGTCGGACTCACGGTCGTGATCGCGTCGGCGAACAGGAGTCCGCGTTTCAGGGCGTTCTGCTTGGCGAGCGATTCCGACCTGATCGGAAGCAGGGGATCCAGTCCGGTATCCTTCTCTTCTTCGGGCAGGTAGCGGTAATCGCGCGTGCCTTGGTATTTGAAGTTGTGGACCGTGAGCACGACCGGGGTCGAAGCGAGTATCTTGCGGTAACGGCGGTCGCGTCGCGCCAAGTCGATGAGGTACGAGGTGTGCCAATCGTGACAATGGATGACGTCAGGGCGCCAGCTCTCCTTCGCGCCTCGAGTCTCGTGCTCGTGACGGTATAGGAGCCACTCGAGACAACCCTTCGAAAGGAGAGCGAACCGGGTCGAGTCGTCGGCGTATCCGAAGACGTTGGCCCGTAGCCCGAAATACTCCTTGTTATCCAAGAAATAACACTGGGAATCGCCTTTTTTGGGACGCGTCGAAAGTACGTCGCAGGTTATCGATCCGTCATCCGTCGTTTCCGTCGGTACTGGCGGAGCGACGCCTTCGTCGGTCCTTTCGACGACCGCCCGATTCTCGGAAACGTTGTCATTCACGACCGGAATCTCGAGCCCCTTGCGTTCCAAGGCGAAGCTCCAAGAGTTGTCCTCCGGAGCGTTCTGCAGCATCGTCCCGTGCTTGGCGGTGAAGATGCGCACGTCGTGGCCTTGCTTCACTAGCGAGCGCGACAGGAAATAGACCACTTGCGACAAGCCGCCGACCGTGACGTAGGGCGCGACTTCCGCCGCGACGAAGAGTATTCTCATGCTTCCATGTTACGGGCGGTGACCGGTCGTGTCCAGACTTCACGCATCGAGTCCGTCTTCGGGAATCGAAAAGACCGGCCGTTCAGCCGATCTTCCTCGCGGTCGGTCCGGGATCAAAGTTTCGCCAGGTCGATCGTCTCGTCGATCCTGATCTGCGACACGAAATCGGGGATATGCGAGACGAGGATGAGGGCGCCTTCGTATCCGTCCAACGCTTTCGCGATGATCGGCAGGTGGCGGAAGTTGATGTGGTTCGTGGGTTCGTCGAGGATGAGGAGCCCGGGCTTCATGAGGACGAGACGGGTGAAGGCGAGCAGGGCTTTTTGGCCCTCGGAGAGGTACTTGATCTCGTTACCGAGCGCTTTGCCGTCGAGGAGAAAGCCGGCGGCGGTCGAGCGTAGCGTCTGTTCGTCGGGTTTTTCCATGACCGCGGCCAAGCTGTCGTAGCCTTTTTGGCCGTAATCGAGCATCGAGAAATCCTGGCGGTAGTAGCCGACCTTGACGTCCTTGCCGATCGTGACGCCGCGCGCCTCGCCGTTCGCGATCTTTTCGAGCAAGGTGCTCTTGCCGATGCCGTTCGGACCGGCGACCAGGAGGTGCGACTCGCGGCCCAACGTGATGTCGACTTCCTTTTTCACGGATTTGCCGGCTTTGACGATCCCGACTTCCTTTATCTCGATGATGCGTCCGTTCCAGGTGTAGTCGAATTCCTGGCAAGGAATCTCGAACTCGCGGATTGTCTTGTCCTCGCGCTTCGTCAGGACCATGCTTTCGGCCGCCTCTTCGGCCGTCTCGCGCATGCGTTTGGCCACGGAGCGGAGCTTGCCGCCCTTGTGAGCGAACACCTCGGCCTGGGCTTTCTTGCGCTTGATCTCGGCTTCGGCGCGGGCGTTCTGCATGCGTTCGCGTTCGATGCGTTCCGCGATCTCTTCGACCACGTTCAGGTAGTTGCCGACGTATTGTTCGACCTTGTGGGTGTGGATGTCGAGATAGAGCACGCCGTCCGTGAAGGCGTTCAGGAAGTCGGCGTCGTGCGAGATCACGATCACCGTCTTCTCGTACATCATGAGGAAGCCGGTGAGGTGTTCGATGCCCTCCTGGTCCAGGTTGTTCGTCGGTTCGTCCAGAAGCAGGATGTCCGGATCCTGGATCAGGGCGTAGGCGAGCAGGAGCCGCGCCTGTTCGCCGCCTGAATGCGAACGGACTTTCTTCGCGATGTCCGTTTTCAAATTGACCGCGTCCAGGACGTTCGCGATGCGGCCGTCCAGGTTGTAGGGGATTTCGGCGAAAGTCGCGGCGAAGAAATCGCGGACCGTGAGATCCAGCTGGTCCGGCGAGACGACCTGTTTGGCGATGCCGACCGTGGCGTCCTTGGGCGTCAGATGGATGCCGCCGGACTTGAGTTTGCCCTCGCCGAGGATCAGCTTGAAGATGGAGGTCTTGCCGGCGCCGTTCTGGCCCATGAGCGCGATCTTGGAACCGTTGCGCACGGAAAAACTGGCCTCATCGAGGATGGGTTTGGTCTCGCCGTAGTCGAATGTCGCCTCGCTCATGCGGAGGACCACCGTGTCGTTCGCCATAGCGCGAGGAGGATACACGATTTTCGGGCTCTTGGCAATATCCTGTCAGGAAGAATCGGTGTCGGGAATCGGAAATCGAGAATGATGAACGTCAGACTCCGGTATGCCTGATTCCCGACCGTCGATTCTTGAGGTAGCGAGAGATTTGTCCACTTCCCGCCCATGCGTCCTGCGCAGAGTTGCGCTATAATGGAAAGCGAGCGACATCTCTCGCTCGGAACATCAACGATATGATGAAGACCGGATATCTAGTCCTCGTGGCATTGGCGATCGTCCTCTTGCCTGGCGCCGTCAGCGCGCATGTCCCGAACCTGGTCGGCGACGCGAAAGTCGTGATCGTGAACGACCCGGAAGTCTCGCAGGCGTTTTACGGTGAACTTCGCGGCGAGCCGGTCCATTTCCGGATCGTCTCCGACAAGGCATTCAAGCTTAAGGTCGGCGTGCTCGTAGCGGACCTGCCGGGAGCGGACAGGGATTTCTCGGTGTCGGTGATGAAAGACGGCCTGCCGTGGCGTCTCGCCGATTCGTCTAAGGTCGATTGGAAGCCGTTCCACGAGGATTTCGCGAATGACGATTACTATTCCGGCCCCGAACTCGAAGCCGACGCTCCGGCCGGAACTTACGACATCGCGCTGTTCAGTCCGGACAACCTCGGCAAATACGTCTTCGTGGTGGGCGAGAGAGAGGCGTTCGGTCCCGGGGCGGTCGTGAGCGCGCTCAAGACTTTGCCCGAGATCCAGACGACCTTCTTCGGCAAATCTTGGATCTCGGCTTACACGAACCGTGTCGGACTGATGCTTGCCTTGCCGATCGTCATCCTGGCCGTTCTCGCGTCAGTCGCATTCGTCGTCTTCAGGCGGAAGATGGCGGCCGTGCTGCCGAAAGGGATTCCGGTGACGGACGACAGGCCGGCGGTCAACGGTCGGGCCGCTTCGGTGGCTTATCGCAGCAGACCCGCGACTTGGCGAAAGGGCAAAGGTTTGGATTCCGTCGAGGAAACCGATTGAAGCCTGGTAGTCCCGTTCGATTATGCGTAGCGCATCAGTGAAAGCGTCGGCCGTCATCGTGTCGCTGGGCGGTTTGACGGCGCTCGTCGGCTGGGCGTTGGATATACAGGTTTTGAAGAGCGTCGTACCCGGATGGGTGACAATCAAGATCATCACCGCCGCTTGCTTCGTCATGAGCGGCGCTTTGTTGTATCTCATGGAATGGGTGCATGGACACGACGAAGAGGATCTTTCGATCGGCGGCTTGCCGATCCTGTCGCTCGTCGTGGTGACGCTCCTGTCGACCCTGGTCGTCGGTAGCTTGCTCGGCATCCAAGGCGGCGGCGAGACGATAACCGTTCGGAACGCGGCCGGCTCGTTTTTGGCGGTTGTCCCGCGCGGACCGTCGATCGCCACCGTCGTGGCCTTCGTCCTCGTCGTTTTGAGCGGTTTCATGGCGAGTTTGCCGTCCCGAGGCGTCTTTTTGGCCAGAGCCGTTTGCGGATACCTGGTCGCGGCAATCGGCGCTTGTGCGCTCGTCGGCTACTCGGTCGGCATGCCGATAATGTTCTATTACGTTCCGGATACGAGTTCTTCGATGGCGCTGAACACGGCGATCCTGTTCGTGTTCCTCGGTATCGGTCTCGTCCTGTCGGTGCCGTGGACGGATGGAGCGCAAACAAGGAAGTAGGAAGCGGAGAAAGCGAGGAGTCGACAGACAGGCACGACGCCTGTCTTTTACGTCTCGCGAAAAACCATCGGTTCTCCCGATGGTCAGCGCGTATATCGTCTTCGTTTCAGGAGGTAATAGACACCTCGTGGAGGTGAAATCGTCATTTTTCTTGTAAAGACACAGCAGAACTGGAACCATTAGGGAATATGATCCCTAATCGCACAAAAAAAGCGTTGCATATCCTGTCGT
>Ga0172379_10007433_pt1 | contig 14235 bp, 12 predicted proteins | sample GrowelOW334metaG_FD_119756 | JGI IMG/M metagenome (GOLD analysis project Ga0172379, IMG submission 119756) | Groundwater microbial communities from an aquifer near a municipal landfill in Southern Ontario, Canada - Groundwater well OW334 metaG | ecosystem: Environmental > Aquatic > Deep... | reverse complement strand
GGGCGCTATCTCGTGATCGGTTTCGCCGGCGGTGAAATTCCGAAAATCCCGCTCAACCTGCCGCTGTTGAAAGGCTTCTCCATCGTCGGCGTGTTCTGGGGCAATTTCACGCGCAAGGAACCGCAGAAGAACGAGGCCAATGTGCGCGAACTGCTGGGCTGGATCGCGAGCGGCAAGTTGAAGCCGCTGGTCAGCGCCGCCTATCCGCTGGAACAGGCGGCGCGTGCCTTGAAGGACGTGATGGAGCGCAAGGTCAAGGGCAAGGTGGTCCTCGTCGCCGGCTAGGCAGGTCAGCAGACCCTAAGGCTGCGGATCGAGCACATAGCCGAAGCGCTGCGGCGCCTCTTCCGCGCGGATGCGCACGAGCGGCAGGCTCGCGGCGCCGGTATTGAAGTACACCCCCGCCGCGTCGCCGTCCTCTTCGATCAAAGCGACCAGGCGTTCTTCGTCGAGCACATGGCCGTCCGCGTACGACAGCGCCTCCAGCGCGCGCGGCAGGTCGCGGTCGAGCAGCAGCCCGGGACCATGCTCGGTGAGCAGCAGCAGGTTTCCCGTTTCGTCCAGGTACACGGCCTGCAAATCGGCGCAAGCAGCGCCGGTGTGCGTCTCGAATCCGAGCGGATGCGCAGACGCGATGCGATACACGAGCGGCGTGTAATCCAGCCTGACGTAGACGCGCTGCGGCCCGTTCTGGAAATACCAGCGCCCCGCATCGTCATGCGCGTAATTGCGGCCGATGAATTCGATCAGCTTGGTGTTGGCGATGCGCTCGAAGCTGGCGCTAGCTGCGTTCTTGATCGACCACTGGCCGCGCCGGTCGAGCGCAAGCCAGCCGTAAACGGCGGGCACGTTCGGCCACTTGGCCATGGCGCGGATGACGCTTTCGTCCATGTACTGGGATCTCATTTGCCGAATGCTGTTGCGTGCCAGTATATGCCCAAACAAAATCGCGCGGCCAATCCGGCAGCAACTCCATCGCGGTCGCGGCAGGTCTGCCGGCGCTCTGCGCATGCAATCTCAGGTTGACTGCGGCCGCAGGACCCAAGGATACTTCGCCGGTATTGCTGGTCTTCCGACCGTCGACACACCATCTTCAATCGGTTCCGCGTAAGAAACAATATGACAAAGCGCACGGTGAATCTCGGCCAACTCGAATCCCATTTATGGGAAGCGGCCAACATCCTGCGCGGTCCGGTCGATGCGGCCGACTTCAAGACCTACGTCTTTCCGCTGCTTTTCTTCAAGCGCATTTCCGATGTTCATGACGAGGAATACCAATCTGCGCTGGAAGAATCCGGCGGCGACGACGACTATGCACTGTTTCCGCAAAATTATCGCTTCCAGATACCGGAACGCTGCCATTGGCAGAACGTCCGCGCCATCACAAGCAATGTAGGCCAGGCGCTGCAGACCGCCATGCGCGGCATCGAGAAGGCCAATCCGGAAACTCTCTATGGAATTTTCGGCGACGCGCAGTGGACCAACAAGGAACGCCTGTCCGACGCCCTGCTGCGCGATCTGATCGAGCATTTCTCGCGCATCCATCTCGGCAATCAGGCGGCGCAGGCCGACGTGCTTGGCCAGTCCTACGAGTACCTGATCAAGAAGTTTGCCGACGCCACCAACAAGAAAGCGGGCGAGTTCTATACGCCGCGCTCGGTGGTGCGGCTGATGGTCAACATCCTCGACCCGCGCGAAGGCGAGTCCATTTACGACCCTGCCTGCGGCACCGGCGGCATGTTGCTCGAAGCGATCCACCACGTCAAAGAGAACCACGGCGACGACCGCACGCTGTGGGGCAAACTCTTCGGCCAGGAAAAGAACCTCACCACCTCGGCCATCGCACGCATGAATCTGTTCCTGCACGGCGCGGCCGACTTTCAGGTCGTGCGCGGCGACACGCTGCGCAGTCCGGCTTTCTTCTTGGGCGACAACCTGGCCACCTTCGATTGCGTAATCGCCAATCCGCCCTTCTCTCTGGAAAAATGGGGCGAGGAAGTCTGGGCAAGCGATCCGTATGGCCGCAATTTCGCCGGCATGCCGCCTGCCAAGAGCGGCGACTACGCCTGGGTGCAGCACATGATCAAGTCCATGGCGCCCAAGACGGGCCGCATGGCGGTGGTGCTGCCGCACGGCGCACTGTTCCGCATGAGCGCCGAAGGCAAAATTCGCACGAAACTCCTCGGCATGGACGCGCTGGAGGCCGTCATCGGGCTCGGCCCGAATCTGTTCTACGGCACCGGGCTTGCGGCCTGCATTCTTGTGTTTCGCCAGCGCAAGCCGAAAGACCGCAGGAACAAGGTGCTGATCGTCGATGCGTCGAAGGAATTCAAGACCGGCCGCGCGCAGAACGAGCTCCTGCCCGAGCATGTCGAACGCATCCACGGCTGGGTACGCGACTTCAAGGATGTCGAGGGCGTGGCTCGGGTGGTCGTGCTGGAGGAAATCGCCGCGAACGACCACAACCTGAATATTTCCCGCTACGTCGAGCCGAAGGTAGAGCAGGAAACACTGACGGTGGATGCGGCGATGGAACAGTTGCAAGCGAGCGCACAAGCGGCCTTCGCCGCTGAAGACAAGTTGATCGATCTGCTAAAACGCGAGGGCCTGTTGCGATGAGCGCACGCATCACGCAACAGCAACTCGAATCCTACCTCTGGGGCGCCGCCGTGCTCCTGCGCGGCACCATCGACGCCGGCGACTACAAGCAATTCATCTTCCCGCTGCTGTTCTACAAGCGCCTGTGCGACGTGTACGACGAAGAAACCCAGATCGCGCTGGCCGAATCCGGCGGCGACAAGAAGTTTGCGGCCTATCCGGAGAACCACCGCTTCCAGGTGCCGCCCGAGGCACACTGGCGCGAACTGCGCAAGTCGGCGAAGAATGTCGGCCGGGCGCTGCAGGCCGCGATGCGCGCGATCGAGACCGCCAACCCCGACAAGCTCTACGGGATTTTCGGCGACGCGCAGTGGACCAACAAGGACCGGCTGTCCGACGCCATGCTGCGCGATCTGGTCGAGCACTTCAGCTCGCTCGAACTCACGGTCGCGGCGCTGCCCGAGGACGAACTCGGCAACGGCTACGAGTACCTGATCAAGAAATTCGCCGACGACTCCGGCCATACCGCCGCCGAGTTCTACACCAACCGCACCGTCGTGCATCTGATGACCGAGATGCTGGAACCCAAGTCTGGCGAGAGCATCTACGATCCCACCTGCGGCTCGGGCGGCATGCTGCTCTCCTGCATCACCCACCTGCGCCGCCTGAAACAGGAATGGCGCAACGTGCGCCTCTACGGGCAGGAACGCAATCTCATGACTTCCTCCATTGCGCGCATGAACTGTTTCCTGCACGGCATCGAGGACTTCCGCATCGAGCGCGGCGATACGCTGTCCGAGCCGAAGCTGGTCGAGGGTGATCGTCTGATGCGCTTCGACGTGGTGCTGGCCAATCCGCCGTATTCGATCAAGCAATGGGACCGCGAGGCTTTCGCCTCCGACCCCTGGGGGCGCAACCGCTACGGCACCCCGCCGCAGGGCCGCGCCGACTATGCCTTCTGGCAGCACATACTCCTGAGCATGACACCCAAGGCCGGCCGCTGCGCCATTCTGTTTCCGCACGGCGTGCTGTTTCGGCAGGAAGAAGCGGACATGCGGCGCAAACTCGTCGAAGCCGATCTGATCGAGTGCGTGCTAGGCCTCGGGCCCAATCTCTTTTACAACTCGCCCATGGAAGCCTGCGTCGTCATTTGCCGCTCGGTGAAGCCGAAGCAACGGCGCAACAAGATTCTGTTCATCAACGCCATCAACGAAGTCACGCGCGAGCGCGCACAAAGTTTTTTGACCGACGGGCACATCGAGCGCATTGTCGCCGCCTATCGGAACTTCGTCGATGAACCCGGTCTCGCGTGCGTCGCCTCGCTGGAGGAAATCCGCGCGAAGAATGGCAATCTGAGCATTCCGCTGTATATCGCGCCGGCACCGGTCGCGGAGCAGGCGCGGGGGAGTTACGCTGTCGGGCAGACCGCCGGGCTGGATCGGGCACTTACGGACTGGCTGGAGAGTTCCAGGCAGGTGCGTACTGCATTGGAGGGCTTGCTCAAGGATGGGACAAAAGGCGCTTCCTAGGCATCAATTGGCGCGCTTTGGTGAAAGCGGACGGGATAAATCCAAATGATTCCGCCTGACCGCTATTGGGACAAGACGGGCACTTTATATCTTATTGATTTATTGATATTTAATTTGAATAATAACATCAACTTAAGGTGCAACTTAAATATTAACTTGCAACTTTAATGTTTTTGTTGCACCTTAATGCCTATGAGCCGACCTCTGACAGGCGGATTGACGTCCCGCTCCCTCAAAAACGACATCGGTTATGAGCCCGACGCCTGCTGGCGTGAAGGCGGGCAGCCGGTTTGGGTGGAAGTCAAAGCCGGCACCCACAGCTTTCGCAACGTTCGAGCCAGTTTGATGGGCCTTGCCTATCTTCTTGCCAATGATCCGCAAAGTCGAGCATTGCTGGTGCTACCTGATTCCCGCATTACCGAAGAGCGGCTGCATGCTGAAGTGCGGCTAGCCGAACAGTCGCTAAGGCCGGAGGTGATGCAACGCTTGTCGCTGGTACTCGGCAAGGACCACGGTTACCTTGGCCTCCCGCCCGATCTGGGCAAGGATTTTCGCGACTGGCTCGACGAAGTAATCGAAAGAGAATCACCCGAAGGCGCCAAGCCACGGCAGTTCCATTACGCCATCGTCGAAGTCATGCTTCACCAGTGGCTGCTCGGAAAAGAACCCGTGACGACAGACTGGCTAATGAAGACCGTGGGTTGCAGTTACCCCACCGCAGCGCGCGCATTGGAGAAAATGGGGCACGCGATTGTGCGGCGCACGGACCGACGTGCGGTGCTGCGCGGCTTTCCCGGCGAGGAGTGGGCACGTCTGGTCAGCTTGTCAGACGAGATTCGTAGCACTGCACGATTTGTCGACCGTTCCGGTCAAACGCGCTCGCCGCAATCACTGCTGCGCCGTCTGGCGCAACTGGGCCGTGACGATATTGCTGTCGGCGGTATCGAAGGCGCGCGTCACTACGATCCGAACATTGACTTGATCGGCCTGCCCCGCTTGGACTTGTCTTTGCACTGTCCCGGCCGTCGCGTCGACTGGGGTTTTATCGAGCGCCTCGATCCCGCGCTCGAAAGAACCGAGCAGCGGGACGCACCTGCCGTGCTGGTCGTGCATCTGGTTCGTCGCAAGGTTTCGTTGTTTCAATCTGGCGCGGATGGCATGCAATGGGCCGATCCGGTTGAGTGCCTGCTCGACCTGCACGAAGCGCGGCTGGAATCTCAGGCAAAGGCGTTTCGGGCATTCTTCGAGAAACATCGCGAAGAAAATCTCCGTCATGAAATGAACGGGTCCGGCGGAATATGAACCTCCTTTCGCCTCGCAGCGTATTGCAGGAAGTGGCGGCGGCCCTGCCGCCGGACTGCCGCGAGGCGGTGATCATTATCGGCAGTCTTGCCGCTGGCTATATCTACTTTCGCGATGATCCGGAATCGCTCATCCAGACCAAGGACGTGGACTGCATGCTCTCGCCGCATATCAAGGCCGTCCCCGCCGGCACGGCCGTAGCGGATAGCCTGTTCGCAGCGCGATGGCAATTGCGCGAAGACGAGCAGTGGGGCAGGCCCGGCACGGCGGACACGCCCGCCGAACAACTGCCGCTGGTGCGCTTGCATCCACCGGGAAGCAGCGAATGGTTCATTGAGCTGATGGTGTCGCCGCCTGCTGCGCAGGACAACGACGCTGGCCATTCCATACGAACCGACCCCCACAACCCAGGCAAGCAATACGTGCGCATCGCCACCGAACGCGGCTACTTTGCCCTGTGCAGCTTCGGCTATCTGTCGCTGGTGGAAGAGCAACCCATCCTGACCGAGTTCGGTATCGCTGTCGCCCGGCCGGAAATGATGGCACTGGCCAACCTGCTGCATCACCCCGCCATCGGCCAAAAGACCATGAGTGGCCTGATCGAAGGGCGCCAAATCAAACGCAGCAACAAGGACCTGGGTCGCGTGCTCGCGCTGGCCTATCTAGCCATGGAGCAAAATGAAGACGCCCTGATCGACTGGCCCATGCGGTGGGCGGAGGCGTTGAAACAGCGCTTTCGCGGCGATTGGCAAGCTTTGGCCGCGCGCGCCGGAAGCGGCCTGCGCCAGTTGCTTGAAAGCCCATCTGACCTGGAAGAGGCGGGGCACACCTGCGCCTCCGGGCTGCTGGCATCACGGCGACTCACGCCACAGCAGCTACGCATCGCGGGCTTGCGGCTGTTGCAGGATGCCCTGGTGCCGCTGGAAGCAATGGCGCGGCAATGAACATAGACAATTTGCGCCTGCACACCGAAACGTTCTTTGACGCGGTCGGGCGGCGCGAGATCGACATCTACAACGAATTCAGCCTGCAACACGAGTTTGGAATATGGCTTCGCAGTCATGCGCACCATCCGGAGATCAAGATCCAGTTCGAGCGTCCCGTGCGTTTCTTTGGTGTCGATGGAAAACTGACCAAGAAAGAAATCGATCTGGCGTGTTTCCAACCTCCGCTTGTGCCAATCATGGTCATGGAATTCAAGTTTCCCCGCGCCGGTCAGGTGCCGATCCAGATGTTCAAGTTTTGCCAGGACGTGGCATTTGTTGAAGAACTGGTTTTGAAGGAGAAGCGGTTTCCGCTAGGGTGCGCACTCATCGTGGCCGACGACGCCGACTTCTATCGTGGTGTCCGCCATCAGGCCGGCACCATTTACTCCAGCTTCCGCGATGGGGTACCGATCAGAGGAACGATCGAAAAATCCACCGGCAAGGAAGAACCACCGGTTGTTCTAAAGGGTGAGTATCGAATCGACTGGCAGACCGTTTCGGGCTTGAACGATCTGAAATACGCGGCAATCACGGTGGCGCAATGAATGACCGCCCGCTGATGCCAAATCCCGATTGGGCGAAGCTGCCGCTGTTCGACCGCAAGGGGTGGAAGCGGGTGCGCTTCGGCGACGTGGTGGAGAACCTGAACGAGACCGAGCGCGATCCGGCAGCAGCGGGAATCGAACGCTTCATTGCGATGGAGCATTTGGAACCTGGGTCGCTGCACATTCGCGAGTGGGGTAACGTGGCGGACGGCACCACGTTCAACCGCCGCTGCCGGCCGGGCCAGGTATTATTCGGCAAGCGGCGCGCCTATCAGCGTAAAGTGGCGGTGGCCGAGTTCGATGCGGTGGTGTCCGGCGACATTTACGTGTTTGCGCCCAAGGGTAATCGCCTGCTACCAGAATTGTTGCCGTTTCTCTGTACATCGGAGCAGTTTTTTAACTTTGCGGTCGAAACATCCGCTGGCTCGCTTTCGCCGCGCACCAACTGGAGCAGCCTCGCCGGCTTCGAGTTCGACCTCCCGCCGCTGGCTCAGCAGCGGCGTATCGCGGAAATGCTTCGGGCGGTGAATGAAGTTGACAGTTCCTATTGTCGGACCGTAAACGCAGCAAAGGAAGCTGCGAATAGGACTGTTGACTCGATCTCATCATACTCAAACACCTCCTGCGTCCCTCTGAAGGATTTGATCGTCAGCGGCCCTCAGAACGGTCTTTATCGCCCAGGAACAGATTATGGAAGTGGCAAGGCAATTTTGCGGATCGATTCGTTTTACGACGGCTGCATACGTAAGGACATTGAATTGAAGCGGGTCATGGTCGAACCGGAAATCGCTGAGCGCTACAGCCTTGAGGTTGACGATGTCCTTATCAACCGGGTTAATAGTATCGAGTTCGTTGGCAAGTGCGCGCTCGTTGGTTCCTTAGAGGAGCAGACCTTATTTGAATCGAACATTATGAGGATGCGAGTCGATGCAGAGAGAATCGATCCAAGGCTGATGATTCGTTGGATGTGCCGCGAAACATTTCGAAAGCATATCATCGGGCGAGCTAAGCAAGCGGTCAATCAGGCAAGCGTAAATCAAGATGATCTGCGATCGGCTCCAATTCCAGTTCCGCCAATGGCTGTTCAGGCAGTTATCTTGAAATCAATTTTGAAACTGGAAGCAGCCGCCTCGGCCGCAGCACAAGCCAGACGAAACTGCGAGGCCCTAAGACGGACGATTTTGGACGGAATTTTGCCAATTTCATGACCTTCACCGAATCCAACACCGTAGAGCAAATGATCCTCGACGCCGCGTCCGGCCTCGCTGGCACGCCGCGTAATTCGGCGCAGCAGAATCTGGCGCTCTACAAAACGGATTCGAGCCAACCTTCGCCGCGCTGGATTTTCGTCCCCGCCACCGAGGTGCCGCGCCAGCCAAATGAGGTGATGGTCGAGTCCTGGCTGCGCGAGGCGCTGATCCGGCTCAATCCGGAGATCGCCGCCCAGCCCGACCGCGCGGACGAGGTGATCTACAACCTGCGCGCCATCCTCCTCTCGGTTCAGGCCGACGGCCTGGTGCGCGCCAACGAGAATTTCATGGCGTGGCTGCGCGGCGAGAAGACGATGCCTTTTGGATACAACGGCGAGCACGTGCCGGTGCGCTTGGTCGATACGCTTGATCTCGCCAACAATCGCTACGTCGTCACCAGCCAGTGGACGTTCCAGGCCGGCTCTATCGAAAAACGCTTCGACGTGGTGTTCGCGGTCAACGGCCTGCCGCTGGTGATCGCCGAGGCCAAGACCCCGGCGCGCGCGAGCGTGACCTGGTTCGACGGTGCCTACCAGATCAACCGCATCTACGAGCGCGACGTGCCGGCGATGTTCGTACCCAATGTCTTTTCCTTCGCCACCGAGGGCAAAGCATTTCGCTACGGTTCGATCAAGATGCCGATCGAGATGTGGGGGCCGTGGCGCGACGAACACAGCCCGGACGAAGGCGAGCTGCGCCACGTGCAGGCGGCGGTGCAAAGCATGCTGCAACCGGAAGTGGTGCTCGACATCCTCGCCAATTTCACCGTGTTCGCCACCGACGGCAAGCACCGGCGCATTAAGATCATCTGCCGCTACCAGCAGTTCGAGACCGCCAACAAAATGGTGGCTCGCGTCGTGGCGGGCTATCCCAAAAAGGGCTTGATCTGGCACTTCCAGGGCAGCGGCAAGTCGCTGTTGATGGTGTTCGCCGCGCAGAAGCTGCGCCTGCACCCGCGCCTGGGCAACCCCACGGTGATCATCGTGGTGGACCGCATCGACCTCGACACCCAGATCAGCGCCACCTTCAATGCGGCCGACGTGGCCAACATGGTCGGCGTGGCCACGCGCAAGGAACTGCAGGAGCTGCTGGCGCAGGACGTGCGCAAGGTGCTGATCACCACCATCCACAAGTTCGCCGAGGCGGGCGGCAGGCTCAACGAGCGCTCCAACATCATCGTCATGGTGGACGAGGCGCACCGCACCCAGGAAGGCGACCTCGGGCGCAAGATGCGCGAGGCCCTGCCCAATGCCTTCCTGTTCGGCCTCACCGGCACGCCGATCAACCGCGCCGACCGCAACACCTTCTGGGCCTTCGGTGCGGACGAGGACGAGAAGGGCTACATGAGCCGCTATTCGTTCCAGGACTCCATCCGCGACAAGGCCACGCTGCCGCTGCACTTCGAGGCGCCGCAAGTGCGGCTGAAGCTCGACCGCGCCGCCGTCGATGAAGCATTCAAAGTCATCACCGACGAGCTGTCCGAGCAGGACCGCGACGACCTCGCCAAACGGGCGGCCAAGATGGCGGTGCTGGTAAAGAACCCCGAGCGCATCAGCGCCGTGGTGCGGCACATGGTCAATCACTTTCAGACCAAGATCGAGCCCAACGGCTTCAAGGCGCAGGTGGTGGTGTTCGACCGCGAATGCTGCCTGCTGTACAAGGCGGCGATGGACGAACTCGTCGGCCCGGATGCGAGCGCGATCGTCATGCACACCAGTTCCGGCGATCCGCCGGAATGGAAGCTGCATGGCCGAAGCAAGGACGACGAGAAAAAGCTGCTCGACCGCTTTCGCGAACCGACCGACCCGCTGCAGTTCGTGATCGTCACCTCCAAGCTCCTGACCGGCTTCGACGCGCCGATCCTGCAGGTGATGTACCTCGACAAGCCGATGAAGGACCATAACCTGCTGCAGGCCATTTGCCGCACCAACCGCACCTACGGCAGCCCGGGCCAGGACAAGACTCATGGACTGATCGTCGATTACATCGGCATTTTCGACGACGTGGCGCGCGCGCTGGATTTCGACGAAAAGGCGGTGCAGCAGGTGGTGGCCAACATCGAAGAACTGCGCAAGGCGCTGCCGCCGCAAATGCAGAAGTGCCTGGCGTTTTTCCCGAACGTGGACCGCTCGGTCGGCGGCTACGAGGGTTTGATGGCGGCGCAGCAATGCCTGCCCAACAACGAGGTGCGCGACAAGTTCGCCGCCGAATATTCGGTGCTCGGCACCATCTGGGAGGCCTTGTCGCCCGACCCCTGCCTCGGTCCCTGGGAGAAAGACTACCGCTGGCTGACCCAGGTGTACGAGTCGGTGAAACCGCCCAGCGGCAACGGCAGGCTGATCTGGCACGCGCTCGGCGCGAAGACGGTGGAACTGATCAACCAGAACGTTCATCTGGAATCGGTGCGCGACGATGTCGAGACGCTGGTGCTCGACGCCGAAGTCTTGCAGGAGATCCTAGGCGACAAGGAGCCGGGAAAGCGGGCGAAAGAAGTCGAGATCAAGCTGATCGCACGCCTGCGCCGGCATCTGGGCAATCCCAAGTTCACCGCACTCGGCGAGCGCCTCGAAAAGATCAAGGAGCGCCACGAGCAAGGCTTTCTCACCAGTCTGGAGTTTCTGAAGCAGATACTCGAACTCGCCAAGGACGTGGTCGAAGCGGAGAAGGAAGCCGACCCCGAAGAGGAGCGCGACAAGGCGAAGGAGGCTTTGACCGAGCTATTCACCGAGGCGAAAGGTGCCAACACCCACATCATCGTCGAGCGCATTGTCGCGGATATCGACGACATCGTGAAGAAGGTGCGCTTTCCGGACTGGCAGCATACGACCCAGGGCGAGCGGCTGGTGCAGAAGGAACTGCGCAAGACCTTGCTGAAATACAAGCTGCACACCGACCAGGACTTATTCGACCGGGCTTACGCCTACATCAAGCAGTATTACTAGTTTTATCGGCATAAAGCCGAGAGTGGGACCTGGCCAAACTCAAGGACTGGCGCGGCTTTCCAGGCACTTCCTTATTTCGCCCTCGGTACGGCCGCGCTTGGCTTGCAAGCGATCCGTCGGCCGATGGATGTCATGCGCGTCAATCGGGCACAGATTGCGGCGGGACCGGCGTGGCCGGCTGTGGCGCTTAACCGGGCATTTTCGGCCGCGCGGGTTCGGGTTTCGCGCAGGGCAGAAACTTGCCACGCCCGGGGGCTCCGGCCGGGCTGCCGCGCTCGGCCACGATTTCACCTCGGGACAGCACCGTCTCGGGCCAGCCGCGCACGACGACGCCCTCGTAAGGCGTGTAATCGACGTTATGGTGCAGGAGCGCGTTGCTGATGGTGACTTCGCGCTGCGTGTCCCAGATGACGAGATCGGCATCGCCACCCACCGCGATCGTGCCTTTGCGCGGATACAGGCCGTAGGTCTTGGCCACGTTCGTCGCCGTGAGCGCAACAAACTGGTTGATGCTGATGCGTCCCTTGGAGACTCCGTCAAACAGCAGCGGCAGCCGGGTCTCGATACCGGGTATGCCGTTCGGCACGTAACGAAATGGCGCATGGGCGCCCTTGACCATCTTGCCCTGAGGATCGTTGAAGCGGAACGGGGCGTGATCGGAGGAGAAGACCTGGAACACGCCCGAGGCGAGCCCATCCCAGATGACCTGCTGATTGGCTTGGTCGCGCGGCGGCGGACTGCATATGCACTTCGCCCTCGAAGTTCTCGAGTCCCAGATCACCGGCGGTCAGGTACAGATATTGGGGGCAGGTTTCGGCGTAAATGCGCAATCCCCGGTTCTGCGCCCACTGGATCTGTTCCACCGCCTCGCGCCCGGATACATGCACGATCAGGATCGGTACCTCGGTCAGTTCCGACAGCGCAATCGCCCGGTGGACGGCTTCGCGCTCCACCGCCATCGGACGCGCAGCCGCATGAAACCGGGGCGCGGTGTGGCCTGCGCTTTCGAGCAGATCGGTAAGCCAGGCAATGCATTCGCTGTTCTCGGCATGAATCATGGCCATGGCGCCCTCGCGCTTCGCCAGCGCGAGCAGTTCCAGAATCTGCCGGTCGTTGAGCTTGAGATCGTCGTAGGTCATGTAGATTTTGAACGAGGTGTAGCCGTCTGCGATCAGCCGCGGCAGCTCTTCGCGCAGCACCTGCGGACTGGGGTCGGTGACGATCAGGTGAAAAGCGTAATCGACCAAGGCCTTGCCCTCGGCACGGCGGTGGTAATCCTCCACGGCCGCGATGACCGAGCCGCCTTTCGTCTGGCAGGCGAAAGGGATCACCGTGGTGGTGCCGCCGCACGCCGCGGAAACGGTACCGGAGGCGAAATCGTCGGCCATCCGGCTGCCGTCGCTCATGGGCTGGTCGAGATGGCAATGGCCGTCCACCCCGCCCGGCAACACGTGTTTCCCCGCTGCGTCGATGATGCGCGCCGCGCCTTCGAGGCGCTCGGCGAGCGCCACCACCTTGCCCGAGCGCACGCCGATATCGCAGCGCATGAGGTCGGACGCCGTGACGACGATGCCGTTGCGGACGATCAGGTCGAAACCAGTCAGCGCGTGTGATGGTGTCATAGTCCTAGCCAACGTCGCGGAACAAACTTCCCCAGCCCTGGATCCGCGCAGGATCCACGCCGGCCACGCGCAGGCTGGCCCACACCGCCAGCGACACGCTGTCATAGACCGGGATGCCGAGTTCGCGTTCGAGCGCTTCGGCGAGCGGCGCACCTTTCATGTTGGTGCAGAAAATGGTGATCGCCTGCGGTTTCGCCTGTGCCACCGCCCGCACCATGCGCGTCATGGCTTCGGTGCTGATCTCGGAGAAATCGAAGTTGACCTTGATGCCCGCATGCTGATCGGCGATGCAGTCGAAGCCTTCGCTGCGGAAGGTGGTGTTGATGCGTGCCTGGATGTCGTCGATATAAGGCGACACCATGCCCAAGCGGGTGGCGCCGGTGAGTTTGAGCGCCTCGGCGAGCGCGAGGACCGAGGAGCAGGCGGGAATGCCGGTGCGCTCGGTGATCGCCCGGCACAGCTTGTGGTCCTGCTCGAACCCCATCCAGCCAGCCGAGGTGCCGTTCCAGCAGATGACCTCGCACTTGGCATCCGCGAGCAATTCTGCTGCCGCCAGTTGCTGCGAAATATCGAACTGGCCGAGCGCCTGCTGCGACAGGCTGATTTCGGTGACGCGGAAGCGGCCGAAATGCGCGCTGACCTCGGGCAGATCCGCCAGCATCCGCGCGCAGATCGGCTCGAGCGTGGTATTGGAGGAAGGAGTCAGCATCCCGAGAAAGATTCGCTTCATCGTTTGCCCCCGTTGAGGAAATTCAATTGCCCGGCGCCTCGGGCCGCCGCCTGCCGCTTGGCGCAAACCGGCATTCTATACATTTGGGCGCGGTATTCGACAACGGCAGTCGCAGTCCCGGGATGCGTCGCCGTCCTGCATCTTGCCCATGCACGCCACAGCGCCTATAGTACGGCGCTTCACGCGAAACCGAGGACGCAGGCAATGGCACGCGAACAATTTGCCTTTCATCACACGCTGCGGGTGCGCTGGGCGGAAGTGGACCGGCAGGGCATCGTTTTCAACGGCAATTATTTCCTCTATTTCGACGTCGCCATCACCGAATACTGGCGTGCCATCGGCATCGACTATCCGGACGGTTTCGTCAAGGTCTTCGGCAGCGACATGTACGCGGTCAAGGCCACGGCGGAATACCACGGCTCGGCCGAATTCGACGACATACTCGACATCCATGGGCGCACTGCGCGCCTGGGGCGCTCGAGCATGCAATTCCTGCTCGAAATCTGGCGCGGCGACACGCATCTGGTCAGCGGCGAGCTCATTTACGTCAACGCCGATCCGGCCACAAAAAAATCCGCCCCCTTGCCCGAACCGCTGCGCCAGAAGATCACCGCTTACGAGCGGCTGATACCCCTGACCGGCGCGGCGCCGACGTCCTCGCCCGCATAGTGCGTTCGCAGACGCCCGCGCCGGTACGCCACGCGCAGCGGCCTATCGGCTAAAATACAGGC
>Ga0172379_10007432_pt1 | contig 14235 bp, 15 predicted proteins | sample GrowelOW334metaG_FD_119756 | JGI IMG/M metagenome (GOLD analysis project Ga0172379, IMG submission 119756) | Groundwater microbial communities from an aquifer near a municipal landfill in Southern Ontario, Canada - Groundwater well OW334 metaG | ecosystem: Environmental > Aquatic > Deep... | reverse complement strand
GTATCGCACTCAACATGCAGCAATCCCTTAGCCGATTTCTTCTTAGAGCCAGTCTTAGGATTCTTAAATATAGCCACACGTTCGTCATTAATTACTGCGCTTGTAGCCTTCATTGCAAAGCCAAAGGTATCTCGCGTTAAGTATTGGTATGAGAAGCTTCCCACACCAAAAACAATATTGCTGCTGGCGAATTTATGTTCGTACAGCCACGTTAAAATTTTATGAGCAACATCGACCGTGATTGCATCGCCATAAATTATACCAATATGTGTATTTAATTCTCTAAATCCTTCCTTGTTAGTAATGCCTCCAAAGATAGACCAGAGATAGGATAACAATCCAACATTCTCAGGACTTCCCATTGGTGCATCATCATCTCCGCAGATTATTTTAAAGGGATCACCGCTGTCTGGACGTATGACAACTTTGCCGTTACGATTAACAATATCTGGGTAAAGTCTCTGTAAATAGTCGGTTATTACACGCCAAAAATCATACGAATCGCACACAATAGACACTATTCCTTCAGGATAAACTTTGGTAATCAATCGCTTAATGGTATCAAATTCACCTTCTTCCCCTGTACATGTCATACAAGAATGTTCGGTAGCTGGAACTGAACTGCCAATTATTTGACAGGCATGACCTGAGTAATATTTATCCAGTAGGTCGATAGCTCCGATGCAATCAGTTCCCATAAATGATGTTAAATGAGCGGAACCGCAAATCATTGCGTCTTCAATTCCGGACATTCCTCTAAAGCTAAAATCATGTGCTTGAAATTGCACGAAACCGTCGTGAACTCCTGTTAACTTCGCGAAACGTGTCAATAATCTCTTAAATTCAAATGCTATTGTTGCAACCGTAATCGGCTTCCAAAGGGTTGCGGAAATTGCCGTCTCAAGATAATTAGTTAGCCAAAAGAAATCGGGGTGAGTATTAACAATAGTAAGCAGTGGAACCCCGATAGGAACCCTAAATCCTTCGTCTATGGCCTTAATTCTAATTGGCAGGTAACCAAGGTCGTGTAATGCTTCTAAATGGCTGCAATTAAAATCATCAAGGTTTAGCGCGTTAGATATCATCTGCTGATATTCATTAATTACAGTTGATTTGTCTCGACTGAAGAATCCTAACGACCATGTATTGAGCAGATATTCCTTAATGAAGTACTGCAAACCGAACATCACCACTTGACCGTCAAAATCATCGAGTAAGTTTTTACAGGGCAAAACATAACGCGGTGTAAAGTTAGAGTATATTTCTGTTGTTCCTTCAAGGTATTGTCTTCGGTGATCGACTTTATAAAAATCTGTAGCAAATAATGGGTTAATGGTCATGCGTGAACTCCTGTAGAATGGTTAAATTACTGTCCGATTGATATTTATTGTCATGGAGTACATGGTGGCAATAAATATGCTCATAATCTTCTAGTAGCTCATTAATGCCCTTGCTGAATATTCCGTGAGTTACATAGAGATAAAGCTTCCCGGTTGTCTGTTTTTTTAATTGCTTCGCCAATGCAATAAATGTTGCTCCACCATCACAGATATCATCAATAACAAGAATATCTTCTGTTGAATTATGGAGCTCAGGAACAATAATTTCAGATATAAACCCCGTATCAGGATTGCGTCTCTTCTCGCAAAACATAGCGAGTAAATCAGGATATTCATCGGCTATTGATTGAACTTTATTGCCCGATCCTTTATCTGGAGAACAGAGAATTAAATTATCTCGGTCAAAATAACCAAGCATATTATGATTTTTAAAGATGTTCTTAATAGTCATTACTGACCAATAATGCCCAATTCCCATATATTTAACGGCTACATCGCTATGGGTATCCCACACTGTTATTGATGTCACATGCAACTGAGTAAGCACATCCATAGTCATTCTTAGGCTAAATGCTTCACCCGGAGTGCATGCCCGATCTTGCCGGGCATAAGGAAGGTATAGGATTTCTACATGAATATTCTCGATTCCCATTTCATTTAGCGCATTAACTGTTAATGGTAATAATAGAAAATCGACTGCATTTTTAGGCTTCCAAGTTAATATAACTTTTTCAAATCCTAAGTTAGTGGGCAATTTAACTTGAATTTCGCCTCCTGAAAATGTGAAATAGGGAACAGGTTTGTCATTCAATAGGAGCATTAATTAATCCTTATTGAAGTGAATTTTCTTAATTAATGGGAATATTTTTCTAATCACAGTATCGTCATTAATGTTGGAACAATAAAAACCTGAAGAAGAACCATTCTCTAGGGCGATTACTGTATAACCTTCTTTATCGTCTTTTATACAGAAAGATCCTCTGCTGTTTATAAAGAATTGACCTGTTTCAACGCGTTCAAATGTTAATTCTTGGCTTTCTTCATAAAATTCTACTGAAAACATAGGTTCCTCCGTGATGTTGTTGTATAAAATTGCGCATGCTTTTGAAATAATTAAAGATGGAGTTATTTTAACTTCACACCCTACTGGAATTCTGTGTTCAGTATTAATGCCTATAAAAGTTTTGCGAAGATACTCGCGTTCTTTTAATTTTTCCTCAAGTTTGGCATGTAAATAGCGTTGGGCTAATGGGCTGTATTTATAATAATCAGCAATCCATTCAGATACTTGTCTAAATCGTTCCCGTGCCGTCAATGTAGTCATATCGCTCCTTTTTTATGTTTATCCTTCTTTGGATCTTCTTCTTGCGGCATTAGCTTACCATCAGTTAACTCAGCAATGCGATACTGTTGCAATAAAGGTATCCATCCTCTTTTTCTCCATTGGTTTGCGTTTTGCGGTGTGATACCTAACTGAATGCATGCTTGCCTTAGATTGCCAAAATATTCTTCTACGTCTGTTAATTTCATAAGTCACCTCTATCGATAGTATAAAGTAAACTTAAATATACTTCCATTGGTTTGAAGTTAAGTTTATTGTATAATAATTAAAAAAGGAGAAGTGATGCTTACGGAAGAGCAAAGAATAAATAGGCGTAATGGTATTGGGGCGAGTGATTCCAGTATTATTATGGGCTATAGTAGTTATAAAACACCCTATCAATTATATCTTGAGAAAACAGGATTAGTAACCGATGAAGATGAAGAAACGGAAGTCCAATATTGGGGTAATGCCCTTGAGCCAATCATCATCCGTCGTTTTAGCGAAGAAAATAATCTCGAAATTACTTTTCCCGATACTGTGTATCATCCTGATTACCCATTTATTTTTGCCAATCTTGATGGCTGGATTCCTTCTGAAAACGCTGTTGTAGAAGCTAAATCAGCTAATTCATTTCAGCGCAGAGAATGGGATTGCGCCTTAGATGATGGCATTCCATTGCAATATTTAATTCAAATTGCCAAGCAGGTAGCGGTTACGAATGCCACGCGAGGCTATTGTGCTGTATTGATTGGCGGCATGGAGTACAAGCAGTTTATTTATGAGCGCGATCATGAGTTAGAAGAATTAATTATCCAGGCTGATATTGAGTTTTGGGATTGTGTAACCAAGCGCATTGAACCTGCACCGATTAACACCTCTGATTGTCGATTAAAATATAAAACGCCTCACCCCGATAAAGTTCGCGAATCAACTTTCAAGACGTCACATGCTCTTGAAGTATTAGCGAATGTTAAATTACAGATGAAGAAATTAACTAATGATGAAGACCAATTTAAGATGCATTTAATGTCTTATATGGGCGATGCAGAGTATTTAACCGGAATGAATGGCGAGATTTTGGCTACATGGAAGGCCAATAAAAAGGGAACGAGGGTTTTTAACATTAAGTGAGGGATCACATGAATGAGATGCAAGTAACAAAAAATAATGAAATCAGTTTAAGATTGAATGATAGTCTATTCTCTAAAGAGTTAGCACCGCACTACATGAAGTTAGCTGGTCAATTAGCTTCATCTGAATTAATTCCTAAATCCTTCCGTGGTAAGCCGCAAGACTTATTTATCTGCTGGGCTATGGGGTATTCGATAGGTTTATCTCCTGAGCAATCAATGCAATGTATTGCGGTCGTTAATGGTCGTGCGTGCATGTGGGGTGATGAAATGTTGGCTTTGTGTATGGCGCATAAAGACTTTGAAGACATTGAAGAGCACCCTATTCGCACCAAGGATGATACGGTCATAGGCTATGTATGTACTGTTCATCGCAAGGGAAGAAAGCCTAAAACCAGTGAGTTCACGCTAGAAATGGCTAAACGAGCCGGATTACTTGGTAAGACTGGGCCTTGGACTCAATATCCTGAGCGCATGTTGAAGCTGCGGGCGCGTGGATTCAGTCTTCGAGATGCGTTCCCTGATGCATTAAAAGGGATTAAATCCAGAGAAGAAGTTGAGGATTATATTGACGGAGAGTTTACTACGCATCAGAATGATTCGGTTTCTCGAACTGAATTATTAAAGATGGATATGTTATTAAAGAAAGGAGCGAATAATGATGAGACTACTCTTAATACCAATAATATGGCTACGGAAATTGCGGATTGTGCGGTTAAGAAAGTTACAGACAATGACGAGATCGACAGTTCGATGGGCGAATCTGGAGCGCAGGAAGTTGAAGCATCAGATAGCGTTGATGTCGTACCAGCGGATGATATAGTCGCGTTGCACGCAATAATTTGCAAATTGATTCAAGACACTGGATTTTCTGCTGACCGTTTATCTAAAGCCATGAAATTTTATGAAGTTGATGATATTTGCGATTTACCCGAAGATTTAGCTCGGCACTTCATTGCACAATTAGAAAAGGAATTTAAATGATAAATTTAGCTCAAGTTTTAGGTCGTGTAGGTAAAATTAACCATAAAATGTTAAGTGGTGACCAGCAAGTTACTAATATGAGCATGGTAACGACCGAGAAATTCACTAAAAATGGCGAGAAGCAAGAAAAGGCTACATGGCACAACGTGACTGTGTACAATAAACTTTCAATGATTGTTCAAAAATATGTCAATGAAGGCGATTTACTTTATATTAAAGGCAAGATGGATACGCAGAAGTATAAGGATAAAGAAGGTAATGACCGTTATAAATCATTTATAGTTGCCGATGACATTCGATTAATGCCCAGAAACAAGGCTCAATCGGCTGATCCTGCTCCTGTATCTAAAGATGATGCATTTTCTGATGACTGTCCGTTCTGAAGATACTCTTTAATGGTGTTGATCACTTCGTCAGCACCATAAGCCAATGTAGCAAAATAACCCACTGCATTCATCCTATCGATAAACTCAAGTTGCTCAGGAGTCGGTCGTCCTTTCTTTGATTTTATTTCTATAAATAAACCATGATGGATTCCACAGGGCCATGCAATAAATAAGTCTGATGCTCCTTTAAGAACGCCCATGCGCTTTAGGATATAACCTGCGTAATAGCTCGCCTTGCGCTCGTTCGGTATGTGCATTGTGTATGGAACAAGCCACGGATGCTGTGCTCTGAGCCAATCCATAGCGGCAATTTGTTCGTCCGATTCAAGATGTCTGGCCATTAGTATGAACCAGAAATAAGGCGATCTGCCATATCTTCGGAGCGAATCTTTCCGACTTGTCTCGACCACAGACTATTTTCAAGAGCTTTAGCAGCATTGAGGTAATATTTCTTCTCAAGACAGGCGATCATATTCTTAAATTTGAGTAGCGATGTTAGTCCGATGTTGAAATGCAGTTCAATAAGAACGCCTTGTCGAACCTCATCGAGATTATTAAACCAGTCGTAATGTTTTAACTCTTGTATTGATTCTTGTATGTCATTATTCAATAGATACATGGCTTCATCATGAGATATGCCTCTATCGCTTAAATTGCGGCCAACACCGATAGTCCATTTACCTACAGTATCTTTATATGGAAATAGTTTTAAGCCTTCATGCTCGATAATTCTTGCGCGTAAGGCGGATAAGTCGTCCATGACTCGGCTCCTAATTTATTACAATTTTTATTATTGAAGTGCGATGCTCCAAATAGCCTCACTGCCATATAGAACTTAATCGCTGTGTAATGTGAAACGCCTTCGGTCAGCAGTGCTGAATAAAGAACTTCATCGGCATAGCTTCGTGTAATATTATGAGGGCAGCTGTAAAGGAAGTCGTGTAGGATTGCAGGAGCAACGAAGCCTGTATATTGTGGCGCAATAAAAGACCATAAAGGGCGCGGGATGCTCGCCAAATCTGTCGTAAAGTTCTTCGGCACAACATAGCGTTCTCCGTCGATGGTTAATCGCATTGACTGGCAAGTATGATAATCATATCGTTTGAATGGAATAATACAGGAATCATTTAAGAAAATAACTTCATGAGGTTTTACGCAGGCGACTTCTGTTAATAGAATAACGCAGCATAAAATGATAAACAATGATACATTCCGTAGTATCTTCATACCCGTCCTTGGTGATACTCATGGAAAATGGAATATGGATGATTACTGGTGAAAGTAAAAAACCATGAGTATCCATCTTAGTATAGCATCAGTTAACAATAATGGCCTATTTAGTTGTCTGTGAGAACACTATCAATAAATTAAGGATAAATTGTCATAGGCCATTAGAGCGGAGTTTATATTACCTGTTCATTGGGATCAACTGGTTCATCGGCTTTAGGTGGCTCTGGATTTTCTAATTTATTAATCCAAAACTCTAATTCGGCTTTCTGGCCAACACCTACTTGATAATTTAAAGTCAGTTGATGGAGACTATCATCGACTATTTTTAATTTATCTTTCATTTGATTTAATAACATATTATTTCCTTATGCTGCTGCGCGAATTATTTGATAATTGATGATTGCATCGTTGCCTGGGTTAGCGCTGAATGTAACCGTTAAAGTATTATCAGTTACAACGGCCTGTAATACAGTAACATTTGCGGTTCCATCATCTACCACCTGAACAAAAGCTCTATCGGTTGCACCTACTGCGCCAGTCACGGTAAAAGCTTCAGCTGCTGCCCCACCAACCGTAGTTACTTGGCTGGCAAATTTAATCACATTGCTTGGAGTAATTCCAGACGCTAATTTAGCTAAGGTCACATTAGCAGTAAGAATTTTAGCGGTCGTAATCGCATCATTAGCGATAGTCAACGCACCCGAAGCAATAATCACAGCATCACCGGACATAGCTACCGCTGTCGGTACATTACCCGCAGAACCAACTAAAATCTGACCGGAAGTTAAAGATGCTAATTTGCTGAATGCTATTGCGGCAGAAGCATTAATATCGGCATTAACGATTGCGCCAGCTGTAATAGAAGTTACACCTGTATTGCTAATCGTAACATCGCCAGACATTGCAACGGCAGTCGCAATTCCGCTACCATTACCTACTAGAATTTGACCATTGGGGAGTGCAATCACTTCATTAGATCCGATCACTAAAGACCAGTTAGCGCCAACGTGGCTAACTTGATACCAACCTACTTGTGGCGCGGAGGTGGGCGTGGCTTTAGTACTTACAGCAGCAATGCAAGGTAAGGAAATTTGAAGGCCATTAGCGACTTCTTTATTAAGATATCCTGTTGTTGTTACTTCAGCTATTGTATCATCCGTATAAATATATGCCAGACTAGGTAATACCCCTACTAATCCTGATTGTACTGCTTGAACATTGATAATACCCATTTTCTATATCCTTATAGAGTTGTTATTAAACAGGCCAAACGATCGTTGGCAATCCTGCTTTGAATTCAGACATGGTTGGAATAGGCATTAATCCTGCTTCCACTTGAGTTTGAATATTTATAGAATAAGCATAAACCGCATCTCGCCAAGAAACAAATGCTAATGCTTCGGCTGCCCATTTTGTATTAGTACTGCTTATATAGGTTGAAATTGATACTGCACTTCCATATTGTTTTGATTGTGCCGTAGTATCAAGTAAATCTTCTATATAGGGTAAAAATAAATTAAATGCTTGATGTCTCGCATAAGGTACTTCCCATTGAGGTTCTTCGGCTAAAATCGAAGCCACCGTAGGTTGTATTACTCCAGCGACATTCCATGACGCAAATTCCAGGCCTGTTTCGGGGAATCTGAATGTTATATTTCCTGCTTCAATCTGTCCGGGATATTTTACTGTACAAATTTCTACTAAATTTAATGCCATGATTAATCCTTATCGTCTTCTTCGTGCGCCAATATATCCATAAGTTGCCATTGTATTAACCGCAAAGGTTATAAAGGCACTCAAGTAAACCGTGGTAGTACTGGCTAAACTTATTCTCTGCGTGCCAGTAGTTATACCAATAGCGCCACCCGCTGGAACAACAATCCCCGTTATTTGGTGGAAAGATCCGTTATTTGGTGGAGTTGCTAATGTTGCACTAGTGGTACTAGTCCAGCCAATAATCTGCGTAGTCGTAGTTGCGGCATTGGGCAATGATTGAACTTGGCCCCAAACATCCCAGTCTCCAGCGGTTAATGAAATTGATGTGATATTTGTCGCTGTGTTTGATGTGGTCGCAACGGCACTTCCAGAGGCAACGCTACTTGAAATTAATTCGCCAACACTGCCCGCAGCCGCATTATTGTTTGTAGTCGTTCCAATAATTCCAGAAGTAGTACTAAATGCCATACTTCCAAAGGTCACCGCGCTTCCGGTGCCTATGGATTGAGGAAGGCTTAAAATAATTGCTCCAGTACTGGCCGATGCAATAACCTGATCGGCTGTACCTGTAATGGATAAGACTCCCGCGCCATTATCAAATACATAGCTTGCGTTCCATGATGCCGCTGTAGTTCCGGTAATTAATACGCAGGTTAAAAAGGCCGTAGTATTAGCCGCCATAACTAATATGGCATTGCCACCAGAAGAATTAAGGGTAACTGCACCAGTAGAATTGTTAATTATTTTAAATGGATGTCCTGCTGTAAGCGTAGTCACATCGGGCATTGTAAAAGCGTGAGTTAATATCCCTGTAATTTCCTGATTATAAGTACTGCCAACAGTTAATACCGTTGTTCCACCTGATGATGCAGTTGTAGTAAATCTACCCAATAAATTATTAGCGGATAAATTAAGATTGGCATCCCATCCAGCAAATGAACTCGCAACCGGAGATGTAGTAACACTTGTAACTGATGTTCCGCCCCTATTAATAGGAAGTGTACCCGTAGTTCCTGCGGCTATAGGCAATCCGGTGCAGTTAGTAAGTACTCCTGATATTGGAGGTCCTAATGCCATTACTACACCAGATAAAGTTCCTCCGGTTACAGCAATAGCAGTTGCATCCTGTACAGCCATAGAACCAAGGCCAAGATTTAGCCTTGCATTTGTCGCTGTAGTTGCTCCGGTGCCGCCTTGAGCGACAGGAACAATAGTACCTACTGGAAGTAATCCAGTGTATAAAAATCGTGTATTAACGCCCGAACGAAGACCGACTATCGTGTCTCCAATGGCGATGTTTCCTCCATCCGTGAAGGTACTAAATTTTTGATCTGCCAATAACGCCATAATGCACACTCCTTGTGCGATTAATTACTTCTTAACAAGCGGGTAAAGCATATAAGACAACGCTTATATCGGTCGCTGCTGTAGCTGTGAAGAAATGCAATACATCGGTTCCTTTTACTTCTCTGGCGAAATATTCTCCACCAACGATTAATTCGGAGGTTGAAGTGGCTAATGTAGCTCCGACAGGAACAGCGGCAGTCGCATTTAAAGCAAACCAAACTGAACCAGAGGGCTCAACAGTGATAATCGCTAAGAATCGTTGCGTGCTATTTAATGGTGCGCCCATAACCGCATTGGTTGGTACAGTTAAAGTGGTGTCAGTAGTTGCGGCAAGAGATGCAGTCCATTTCTGGTCGCTTACAGGCAATCCAAAGCCATTATAGCCTGCAACATCTTTTTGTAATTTGTACATCGTAGTCATAATTAATTCCTTTTAATTAAAATGTTCCCAGTCTACAATCAGCCGTATATTGGAAAATAATCATTGCTTCCTGCCAACTGGTGGGCGCACCTCCCATAGCAAAAGAAGATAAAACGTTAACATTTGCTGGTAAATAAGATACTCCATAACTACCTACTGCTTGCTGAATCCAATTCGTAATTGAGACGGGGAGATCTGATAAATCAACATTATTATTATATATGCGAACTAATACGAAGCCACTAGCATTCAAGTTTGACGGATCATATATAGTAATTAATGGCGCTGATGTAAATTTCACCTGTTGAAATTTTAATTCAAATACTCTTGATCGCATCGTTAAATTAGCCGGTACTGCTCCAGAAGAAGGTGCTGGATCGATTAACTGATCAAAATATAATGCGCCACTATAATCTACAGAGCCAGGCTTAATTTGCATCGAATAACTTTTCTCGTAATAAAATTGACATTGACGATACACTTCATCGGGGCTTTGGGCTGCTGGGCGAGTGGCTATATCGCCTCCAACAAGCGAAACATATTCTAAGGTCACTGTTTGCGCAGCTGTTATAGGGGCAAAAGCCACTACAATGGCGAAAAATGTTGCATTAGAAACCCCTGCAAGATTTATTGACTGGAATGAATTAAGGTTAATTGCGGTACTGGTTGTAGTTAAGGTAAATGGAGCATAACGACCTGTAGGAGCGGTTGTTGTTCCGTTTCCGACCTGTGCTAGCTGAGTCCATGTTCCATGTATTCCACCGCCTCCAACTGTCGGAATTCCTACTGCTACTGAAGCTACCAATGAATTATTAGTTCCTGATTTAACATTAGGTAATGTGGCATCGGTCGTCCACCATAAGCTGACAGTTCCCGTAATAGTTGTTCCTGATACATTGCCTTTTAATTGAACGCTGACATTCTGATTTAAAATCTCTCTAGCTAATGATGCTGGCAAATACTGAATAATTGCATTATCGGCTGCACTACTTGTGGTTATTGTTAATCCATTGCTCTGTGTAAACGCATAACTGGTAACATTATCGCCACCTTCAAATGCAATAGTCTGATCGGCTATATAACGCGATTTATTCCCGCCTAATACAACAGTTCCAACGGTTGTTCCCAATACTTGGCACGGGTTCAACCTAAAATCCCAGCCGACTAAATAACTTGGGATGGGCTTGTATTCTAATTGAGGTTTGTAATACCAAAATAAATTATTAATTTGTTGTGCATTTGTTGTCTGATCATAAGGAACTGTTGCTACAGTATTAGTTCCAGTGGCTACTAATTGAATGCTTGAAAGCGTGATGCTGGTTGTTAATGGGATATCCATATAGATATCGACATAAGCTCCGGGATAAGTATTTACGCTGGCTGAAACGGGTATAGCCGCACTTGAGTAATAAACTGTATTGGCTGTTGTTAATGTTTTAGAAAAAATATTAAATCCAGAAGTCATTCCATTGGATGACTTATAAAACATATTTAATACTGGAGATCCACCGCCAGCAGATGCCAATAAAGTTACCGATACATTTTCAGATGAAAACAAATTAGGCGAACCATATAGCCGCTGCCTGAGCTGCAACACAGTAATGCCACCAGCAGATACAATATTTAATAGTGTTCCCGGATTGGTAGGGGTATTTGCTGTTCCTGTGGGCTTAACTTGAGATACAGTAACCGATCCTGTTCCAGATACGACTAAATCCCATCCCGGAGCAATTGGCGTCTCTACTAATACTGCGCCTGAATAATTATATGTAAAGGTTGCAGCAGTTGTATCGAACAATACTTGAGCGAATTGAGGATTTGATAACTCATTAGTATAACTAACCGCATTTGAAGATGGATTAAGTTGCGTAGATATATAAGGTACGCGCTCTCTTGTAAATTGTGGAACTCCAGTAGAGCTTGTCACCCGAACGAAATAATATTCTGGAACATCTGTATCGGCTACAAAAGGCAAGAAATAAGGGATTACTGGATTGCCCAATGAATCAACAAATGTACCAATGGAACTTAGGGTCATCGGATTAGGTAATTGAGTAACCGTATAGTTAGGCGATGTTCCCGTTAGCTGATAAACGGGCTTTAATGTTCCTCGATTATTATCCTGCTCAAAGTAAACTAAACCGCCAGAAAGGGGGTATCCAGTATCTTTATCCAGAATCACGTCTTCTATACTAAAAGCCGGGATATAGCGTGCGCTTATGTCTGTCATCGGAAATCCTTTTCCAAATTAATGCTTGTTTTTTATCCAATCCATGTCATATAATGACTAAAAAATATTCAGGAGCTGCAATGATTGAAACTTTATTTATATTATCCTTAATCGTTTATGTAATAGGAAGCTTTGTAGTAATCATATGCGAAGATGCAATGGATTAATATTCTCCTAATTCATTTACATTACTTTTCTTCTTTTTCAATCCTAAAGTAACGGCAGCAGGAACAGCGGCAGATTTTGCGGCAGAACCAATTGATTTATATTTTGATAAAGCATCGTCAATGGCTTTCTTTTTAAAACCTTCATCGACTAATGCATCTTTTAATTTTCTTAACCGTTCTTGTTCTTTCTCGACATTTTTAAATGGCGTAGATAAATCAGGATGTTCTTTAATTATATTGTTTATATCATTGGCATGAATCTTTCGTCCAATTTCAGTGCTTTGTACTTTACCCAATGCTTTCTTTAATAATGATTCAGCGGTTTTATGCCCCTGCAATGAATTCAATTGATTTCTGGTGGTCGTATTAATAAATCTACCAAAATCGCCATGAATTAATTCATTCAGATCTTCTACTCCTAATTTACTTAATCCTCTAATATCATGTTTCGTTATAGCATTAACTAAAGCTGGATGAGATGATTTGAATGTTTGAATTAAATCCGAAATACCGGACTCATTAAGTTTATTAAAAAAACTATCTGGAACTTTAGGTTGCTTCCCAGTTGCCCGCTTTAATATATTTTCTTCTAAAAATGGAACGCGTTCTTTAAGATAGCCTTTCTGTATATCGCTATATTTAGCAGCATCTTTAGCATCTAAACTAGACATGGCTTTATGATTAATTTCATCGGAAAATTGTTCAAGTTTATTAGCTTTTTCTCTAAATGTTCTTTTTGCTTCAGGAGTAGTAGCTGTTTTCATTGAATGACGATAATCGGCTACTTCTGCCCTTAGCTGTTTCCATAGATTAATATAATCGGCCACTTTAGGTTCTTTAGTATTTTTAAATTCAATTGATGCCTGATTAGTGGGTTTGCCTGTTATTACAGAAATGTGCTCGCTTTCTGGAATTTCTTTGCTTTTACCTACTATTTTATTAATTAATTGCTTGGTATCTGGAGAGAAGTCGCCCTCTTTTAAGCCATATTCTTTTTCCAATGATTCGATCTTAACAGGCTCTTTAACGGCGCTTTGTCCTGCTTTTGATGAATTAAATCCTTCATACAATCCATTATATTTTTTTTCAATGGATTTAGATGCATTAACAAGCTCTTTAGATACATTGGCCTTAGCTTCTGATTCGCTTTCTCCGGCTAATTTATTTAAAGAATCAGTTAATGCGGATTTATTCTCTGTAACGGAAGTCGATTTTTCATTCAGCTGTTTCGCCAACTTTTCTTTAGAAGAAAAAACATCCCTTTCTGAAGCGGTTTTCTCCAACTCAAGATTTTTAATATTTTTAGTGGCTTCTTTTGATTTCAATGCTTGTTTTGCAAATTTACCAGTATGAATTAATCCGGGGAATAAAGTTCCAATAAGAGCATCAACAGACCTATTAATAACTCCACCTTCTCCTTCGGCAAATCCTGTGGCTAATGCTCCTGGAATCGTTGAGCTTGCTGGACTGGCAAGAAATGCTGTGCCGCCGCCTAATATAGAACCTGCTAACGAACCAAGTTTACCTTTTAAGGTTGATGGCTCTGGAAATGCTCTTTCTGTCTTTTCGACTAATGGTTTACTATATAAATTTCGAGCTTCAACGTTTGGAAGTCCTTCCCCTTTAATATTAAATTTTAATGGTGATAAATTAGCGACATTTTTAAATGCATTTACTAATGCTGGTTGAGCACTTAACCCAGCCTCAGTTATTGGAGATTCTGCCGCGCTTTCCAGAGCTTTATTAATTGTTGGATGATTTTGTAGTTTCTTTGCAAGACCAAACAAGAAAGGATGTTGTTCTTGCAATGCATTGGCTCTGGATTCTTCTGGATATTTATTTAATGGAATAGGAGCAATACTCGATTGTTGAGGCTCCATTTCTGCATCCCATTGATTAAAATGCTCTTCGTTTGGAGTAAATTCTTTATCCCATTTATCAAAATCTTTAGCTGAAGGAG
>Ga0172379_10007431_pt1 | contig 14237 bp, 8 predicted proteins | sample GrowelOW334metaG_FD_119756 | JGI IMG/M metagenome (GOLD analysis project Ga0172379, IMG submission 119756) | Groundwater microbial communities from an aquifer near a municipal landfill in Southern Ontario, Canada - Groundwater well OW334 metaG | ecosystem: Environmental > Aquatic > Deep... | reverse complement strand
GTTTTATCGTCAAAAGACTATTTATTGTTTTCGAAATTTTAAAAACTGCCCGGGACTTAATGCTTCCGGGGAAATTCTGATTTTATAGATGGCCCCTTTGAACCAGGATTGTTCATTCTGTCTGACACCAATGGAACACTTTCCGCCCTTCAGCGGAAGAATTGTAATCTGGCTCTCCAACTCCTTTTTACCGTTGACGTAGGTCACCTGTCGCCCGTTGCCAACCACAAAAGCAACATGAACCCATTGATCCAGAGGATGTAATATTGTTGAATCGATCAGTGTTTTTTGCTGATCTCCCGATTTAACAAAGGCATCCAGGTACCAATCTGCTTTTGTTGATCTTAACTCAAGCAGTACCCGACTACCCCTTACCTCTCCGCAATGAAAATAACGCTGCTCAAAGTTCCCTCCTGAATTTGGAAACATAATCAGCTCAATTGTAAATCTTTCCAGGTCTGCCAATGGCATCTGCCCTATAAAAATCCCGTCAGTGGATCCATTGAAAAGCAAGGCTTTCCCGTAAGGAGAGGCTATTACCTTTGGATTTCCAAAAATCCTGATATCAGCAGCTTTAGATTCGGTTAAATCACTGAGGATCCACTCTATTGCAGCTGATTTTTGAATTGAAGAATGCTGCTCATTTGGTTGACCGGAAGAAAGGAATGGAACCGTTAAATAAATCAGCAAAATAAGTTTTGGTAGGCCCATGGTTATTTCAATGAATTTTTCATCAACATTAAATAACCCGTCCGCAATTGGACGGGTTACTAAAACTACTACTATTACAAAACAAACAAAACAAATTATTGCTGTGAAAATCCGTAACCATTTGTAATCAAGCCATTTGATTTCGAAATAGTTTCAGAAGGCATGGCAAACAAATATCGTGGAGGTGTACCGGCAGCATAATAAGCATCCGTGTAACCCTTGAAAATATTTGTGGTATAATGTGCTTCATTGGCCACGATGTTGGAGGCCCAGGCTGTCTTTTTGTAACCTGCTGCCTCAAGAGCTTTGGCTTGCGCGCTGGTGGGATCAATGTATTTGAACAAACCCTGTATAGCAAGGTTTCTGTTTCCCGTAAGGTTGGTATATCCCGACGCTGTCCACAAATCACTCTGGCCGCGCCAACTTGGATACCTGACGGGATAGGTTGGGTCTGTTTCAGCAACTTCACATTGTGTTGTCAACATTTTGGCAATACCCAAATCGTTCATGTTAACTGCTTTGACCCATATGTAGTTGGATATTTGATTACCATTGGCAAAGGTATAATATCCCTTAGATTTAAGTCCGGCCACCATGGCAATTTGTGCATCACGCAATTGTTTAATCTTTTCCGGCATTTTACCGGTACGGATCAGGTCATACCTGCGAATTCCTTCGCCAGCAAATTCCAATTTGCGCTCCTGTTGGATCGCTTCTTTCAATGCATCACCTGATAAACCGCTGATATAATTGGTTACCTTCTCAGTTCTGTCAGCAGCTAAGAATGCGCGGCTTCTCACCTTGGTCAATTCAGTTTTAGCTCTTGCTTCGTCGCCCAATTCTGCAGAAACTTCTGCCATCATCAGGACAACATCAGCCATCCGCATGATTGTCCAATTGATACCAGACGCACGTTGCGAAGTTGTATAAGGTTTTGTCATGCGGCTTTCATCCCATTTGTTGTTGGGCAGACCACCGTTGGAACGGGAACCGGGGGTAAAAGCGATGATCTTTTCTACACAGGCACCCGAATTGGAAGTAACAGATGTTGTCACATCCCGACGAATGTCCTTGGGATCAAAATCACCATAATAAAAGACCGGATACATACGACTCTGCCCGTAGCTTTTGCAGGGAAAAGCATTGGAACCGCCACCATCTGAAGGTCGGCCAAAAGCATAAGGACGCTCTGAAAACTGGCCCTGGGTCTCAGCTATTTCGAACAGGGACTCCGGACTAGTAACAAGATCCATGTTGTATTGGAAGTTGCGCTGGAAAGGATTATTGAAACCTGCGCCACGCGTATCGGTGGTTATCAGACCAGCTGTCCCGGAATTGGTGATGCACATATCCAGATAGGTCTTTGCCGTTTCGTAATATTTTTTGTAATCCGTACGGCGTTGATATTTCGCATTCCACATTTCACCACCAATCTGTGTAAAGGTTACTGTTCCATAGTTGAAATCTGAACGGCGTAATCCATATCCACCGGCGTGCAATGCCATTCTGGCAATCAAACCCTGAACGAAGGTGCGGCTGAACCTTTCAGCATTGATGCCACCTTCGCCAAGTCGGTACATGAGGGGCTCAATATCTTTCAGCGCTGCAATTTCGAAATCATAGATATCATCACGGGATGTTAATTTGGCTCCGTCAATCTGATCGGTGGCGTAAATAGGTTCTGAAAAATGGGGAACATCGCCAAAATAGCGAATCAGTTCATGGTAAGCTGATGCACGAAAAGTAACAGCCTCACCGTAAAGCTGTGTCCAGGCTGTAGCCTTTCCGGCGGCTTTAGCTGCTTTGAATTCCTCTTTCTCACCTATTACCTTAATGATCATATTGGCACGGTTGGCAACTCTGTAAAAACTGGCCCATGAATTGATCGCGTCTGCGAAGTTGATGGTTAAATCGGCTGCATACAAACCTTCCGGAATGTGACGGGTCTGCGCATCGTAGGTCTCAGGATGGCTTTCGGCATCTGAACCAACAACCTGAACATCATAAAACAAGCCATTGTTACAATTACGCCATATTTCATAACAGCCAACCATCACTTTATAAGCTTCATCAGGTGTGGTGAACACAAAGTCTTGATCGACACTGGAAGGGGAGGATACATCCAGATAATCTTTGCATGAAAAACTCGCAAACATCAAGAGAGTCAGGAGTGTAAATAATATCTTTTTCATAATTGAAGTACGATTAAAAATTAAAATTCAACATTTAAACCGAACGTAAACGAACGCGCACGAGGATAAGAACCCCAGTCAAGTCCGGTTGTCGGATATTGCGCACTTCCCTGACTTGTATTGGTGTTTACTTCCGGATCAAGTCCAGGATAATTGGTCCAAATTAATGCATTGTAAATAGTGCCATAGAAACGGACTTTGCTTAAACCAACTCTCTTTGACAGATCTTTGGGAACAGTATATCCGATCGTAACATTGTTCAACCGCAAATAAGAACCATCCTGAATTCCGAAAGTAGAAACAACCGGATTTTCATGATAAGGGAGGAAAGATGTTGCATTGGCGTTCAAAGCAGTTAAAGCAGTTGGGTCAGTTACACTAACCAGCTGACCACCCTGAACATCATAAATCTTGAATGAACTGGAAAGGTAATTCAATCTGTTTTTGAACAGTCCATCCTCTTTGCTTCCGTAAAATGCAGCCAGGTAGTTGGCATTGTAAATCTGGTTCCCGTAACTCCAGTTGAAACCAAGTGAAAAATCAAGATTTTTGTAATTCCCCTGAACATTGAAACCTCCGGTGTGCTTGGGATTCATGTTACCGATTACATCCACATCTTTTTCATTGACAACTCCGTCGCCACTGATGTCTTTAAATTTGACAACTCCCGGATAGGCAACCTGTGCTCCAGGCTTTTTACCTGTTGTTCCATAAACCGTACCAATGATACCCGCGCCAATATCTGGAACCCCTGTTTTTAATGTATAGACGCCATTTGCATAGGTAAAGTCTTCCACTTTGTACCAGCCGTCATACTGATATCCGCGAACCAAACCTACAGGACTGCCCTGCTTCAAAATATAGTCCCCTGTATTTGGCTGGGTCATTGAAGATCCCCATTGTGTCTTGTAGAGGCCATTTACTCCGGGTGCCAGTTCATCCACATTGCCCTTGTTGAAGTTGATGTTGAAGTTGGCACTCAGGTTAAAGTCCTTTTCCCGAATGATATCCCCACCAATTGAAAACTCAATCCCTTTGTTGCTGGTGCTACCGATGTTGTCGTAAATCGAAGAGAAACCGCTGATTGTTGGAATTGAAGTCAGCATCAAAAGATCTTTGGTCGTATTCCAGTAAGCATCGATGGTACCATAAATCCGGTTGTGTAAAAATCCGTAATCAAAACCAATATTTCGTGTGACTGTAGTTTCCCACTTCAGGTTCGGATTTGAAATTGCATCGGATGCAGGTGAATAGGCAACCTGTTGAGACTCATTAACTGACCATTTTGTCAAACCATCTGATTTCCAGTTCATTTTCCACAAGTTGGCGCTGATCCCGTCGTTCCCGACAGTCCCGTAAGAAAGTCTGAATTTAAGGTTATCTATCCAATTTACATCTTTCAGGAAGGACTCCTCTTTCAATCGCCATCCGAACGCTGCTGCCGGAAAATAACCCCATCTGTGCGTAGGGGCAAACCTTGAGGAACCATCAGCACGAAACGTTGCTGTAAGCAAATACCTGTCCATGAAGGAGTAATTGGCTCGACCGAAAAACGACAGCATACGGCCAGGTGTTCCCGTACTGGAACTGTAACCATAATAGTTGGTCGCACCTACGCTTGCCCTGTATTGGTCCATCATGGCGAAGGCGCGATCAGAATTGAAAGATGCCGGATAGTAATTACCCCACATGCTCATGGATTCAGATCCTGAATTTGAAACTTCCTGACCTGCAAGTATCAACAATTTATTATTTTCACCTAATCCCTGCAATTCATAATTCAAGGTATTGGCCCAACGCATGCTCCACCCTTCGGATGAAGACATGGAGGCATTCCCACCATAGGTTACATTGCCCAAGGCATCAAAATAGTTGTTGTATACCGCACCTGACCAGGTTTTTGATTTGTTCCAGTAGGTCTTCAATCCCAATTCAGACCTAGCAGAAAGTCCTTTGATAATATTCCAGTTCAGACTTGTATTCCCAACCAGTGACCTCTCTTTCGTTTCGGGTGTATAGTCCATGGTACGGGCAACAGGATTGTAAACATCCTGCAGACGAGTATCATACAATCCAAGGGATGTATTTTTCGAATCATTCAGTTCTCCCAGAACATCTGCTGTTGCAATTGGTCTAAACCAGTAGGCTGAAGACAATATAGAACCTGAACCGTTTGACGTTCCTTCATTCCCCACCCTGTCAATATTGGTATAGCGAGTATCCAGCGTAAGATTAAGATTGTCACTTAATTTCTGATCCAGTTTAATCGAAGCATTGGTACGTTTGTAATAGGAATTCACCTTCATCCCCTCTTCATTCATATTGTTGAGAGATATAAGGAACTTAGTTCTATCATTACCTCCGTTGATGCTTACATTGTGACTTTGAGAAGTTGATTGATTGTAGATTTCCTTTGAATAATCTTTGGAAGCGACATTTTTATAGTGGTCGATCCCGGCCGCATTGTTATAGGTTGCAGCCTTGCTACCGATCGCCCACAGCATCTCCCATGCATTGGAATAGGTATCACTGATGGCTTTTGCATAAGCCCAGTTATAGGCGATATAGTCGTAGGAATCCAATGTTTGCAGGTACTTGGTTGGTGTATTTACTTTTACATATCCATCATAGCTGACAGTCAGTTTACCGCTTTTACCACTCTTAGTAGTAACAATAATTACACCATTGGCACCTCTGGCACCATAAATTGCAGTTGAGGATGCATCTTTCAAAACATCAATACTTTCGATTTGATTGGAAGGGATATCACTGATTGAACTGACAGGAAATCCATCCACAATGAAGAGCGGATCATTGCTTTGTGATATTGATCCACCTCCACGAACCCGTATGGATATTGAAGCATCCGGTCGTCCGTCCTGAGAGACCACACTCACACCCGGGAGCCGGCCAGAAAGGGCCGAGGCCACATTAGAAACTGGAATTGCGGTGAGTTGTTCCCCTTTGATGGATGCTACAGATCCGGTCACATCCCTCCTTTTCACAGTACCATAACCGACTGCAACAACCTCTTCAATGACCAGCGTACTGCTTTTCAACTGAACATTAATGACTTTTTGGCCATTGATACTGACCTCTTTTGTGTCGAAACCGATAAATGAAAAAATAAGTACATCTTTAGCTGCATTACCGGGTGTAATGTTAAATTTACCATCCATATCGGTGATTACACCATTGGTTGTTCCTTTCACAACCACATTTGCGCCTGGTATTGGAATGTTGGTATCGTCAACCACAACACCGGTAACTTTTTGGGCAAACAGTTGAGCGCCCGAAAAAATTAGAATCAGTGCTAACAGGCAAACCTTTCCAGGAAAACTTTGCTTCATCTTCATCATAGTTAATTTTAGAGTTTATTTATAGTAAGAACGATTATTTGCTATTATATTCCAGAGAGGCCATGATAAACGGTCCGACCCCTTTTGGATCGTTGTCGCGTACCGGCTCACTGATGTAGTATTCATAAGTTCCGCTTCTGTAGGGATTTCCACCTAAACCGGCTACCGAGCAACATCCGGTCAGACTAATGCTTCCGTCGTTGTTCTCACGAATCAGCTTCTTGACTATTCCGTTATATCCCTTGATAGCAGTCACTTTGTAATCCTGGTTGATGTACCCTTTACGCACTGCCTTGAACAGGGAATAAACAAACATTGATGAGCCACTGGCCTCAAAATAGTTGCCTTGACGGTTACCCTGATCGAGCACCTGGTACCACAATCCCGTGGAAGGATCCTGCCATTTCTTTATTCCGGCAGCAACCTGTTTCAAGATGCCTAACAATTGAGCCCTACCGGGATGGCCCTGAGGTAAAAAATCAAGTACATCTACCAATGCCATGGCGTACCAGCCCTCTGCCCTGCTCCAGAAATTGGGTGAGCAGCCTGTTTGAGGATCCGCCCACTTTTGAACTTTGCTTTCGTCCCAACCATGGTAATTCAATCCTGTAACGGCATTGTAGGTATGTTTGTGAACAGTGATAAACTGTTTCACAACATCATCAAAAGCATCTGTCTCGTTGAATTTGGCTGCGTACTGCGCCAAAAAGGGGGCACCCATGTACAAACCATCCAGCCACATCTGGTCGGGATATCTCTGCTTGTGCCAGAATCCGCCCTCTCTGGTACGGGGCTGTACCTTTAGCTGGTCCCTGAGAAATTTGATGGCTTTGTTGTAACGGTCATCTTTACTAGTCTCGTAAATGTCGAAAAGGAATTTTCCGGAATTCACCGCATCGATGTTATGCTCGCCGGGTTTGTATCCCATAATCGACCCGTCCGGGTCGATAAAATGGACGGCATACTTTTCTGCATAGGAATAATAGTTCTGCTGATGGGTTACCTTCCACAACTGAACCATCGACTGTGCTATCAAGCCTTGCGTATAGTTCCAAACAGGTTTGGGGTTAAAGTCAACCGTCCAGGGATCGGGAAATTGTTTGATTTCGGAGTCGGCCATCCTGACGGCCATTTTGACTCCATCTATTTTCGACTCCTGCGCTGAGAGCCTGCCAATACAAAATGCCAACAGCACCAACTGGATGAAAATCCAAGTTCTCTTCATGTTTAATCCGAATAAGTTTGTTAGTTTAACTAATCCAACCCACCTTAAAAAATGGAGAAAATCAAAAATGTGAGAATGATCGTTATAACAACTGTCATTCCCACAATCATCCAGTTCACTCTCTTAAGTTTCCTGCTTGTCTCCTTCATAAAATTTCAGGCGTTTGGTGAGGTAAAATTAGGTGATCACCTTCCAAAAAGTGGCAAAAATAATATCAAATAGGAGGGTCAGGCGTATCGGATGCGGGTTACATTTCCCAAATGTAGGGCAAATAACAGTATTCAGAAAAATGGAAATTATTCTATTTTTCTGAATATCAATAATTTAGCCTGATATTTGATTTTAAAGAATTCCTGGCCCGGATAATATGACGAAAACCTTATTCCTGCCCGGCAGTGTGCTTCTCCATGTACTCTGAAGCGCTCATGTTAAATTCCTGTTTGAAGCTTTTGCGAAAATGTGACAAATCTTTGAACCCAACAGCATAGGCCACTTCCGACACATTCATCTTTTTTTGCACCAGCAACTGCGCTGCCCTTTTCAACCTGATATCCCTGACGAACTCTTTGACTGTCATTTCGGTCATTGCATGAAGTTTGCGGTAAAGCTGCATCCGGCTTACGCCGATTTCAGCCGCAAACCGGTCAATATCCAGATCCGGATCCGAGATATTGTTTTCTACGACATTGATGGCTTTTTGCAAAAACCGTTCGTCGGGAGAACTGAGTATGATATTCCGTGGCTGCAGGAACATCTCTCCCGAATATTTTTGCTTGAGCGACTGCCTTACAGACAAAATATTCTCAATTTTGGTTTGAAGGATAACCAGATCAAAGGGTTTGGTTATGTAGTCGTCGGCCCCCAGGCTCAAACCTTCTAGTTCATGCTCACGCGATCCAAGCGCTGTGAGAAGCAGTATCGGAATATGCGATGTACGTTCGTCCTTCCGTATCCTGCGGCAGAATTCAAATCCGTCAACATCAGGCATCAATATGTCACTGATGATGATGTTTGGGATTGTTTTAAGCGCCATATTCCATCCCTCCTGGCCATCTCTGGCCTCAAGTATATGATAACTGGATGAGAAGTGTGATTTGATGAAATAGCGCACATCAGCATTGTCATCGACCAGCAGCATAATTTTTTGTCCGGCGATGGCAAGTTCACTGGAATGATCGTCCGCTAATAGGTTCTGGACAGCCTCACCGTCTGTTTCTGCCAACACCGGATCAGCAGAAGTACCTACGGATTTTGGATCATCGAAAGGCAATTGGACTGTAAATTTGGAACTTTTCCCCTGTTTGCTGGAAACAAATATCTTTCCATTGTGCAGTTTCACCAGCTCTTTGGTCAATGCTAAACCGATACCCGTACCGGTTTGTGATGAAAACTGGTCGACCTGAAAGAACCGGTTGAAAATTTTCTCCAGATTGGACTCAGAGATACCTATTCCTGTATCCTTTACGGTAATTTCAACCATCCGTTTCTCGGTAGATTCATTACCGGCATCCTGATCCTCGGTATCAAAAACCAGAGACATGTTAACCGTTACCTTCCCTCCTTTGGAGGTAAATTTGAAGGCGTTGGACAAGAGATTGTTCATTATCTTGGCCACTTTGTCTTCATCGAAATTGGTAACGATCTCTTTTTTCAGCGAATTGAATTTGAGTTCTATCTCCTTTTCTTCGGCGAACTTTTCAAATGAACCAACGATCCCTGAGATAAAAGAGACCATATCTCCCCTTTTGAGCACCAGCTTCAGGTTACCGCTTTCCATCTTCCTGAAGTCGAGAAGCTGGTTGATCAATTCGTGCAGCTGATTGGCATTCCGTTGCATGATCTCCAGATGCCCCGGAATTTCAGATTCTGGGATGGTATTATTTCTCAGCTTCTCGAGCGGACCCAGAATCAACGTCAAAGGGGTACGTATCTCGTGCGAAATATTGGTATAAAACCTCAGTTTCATCATGTCAAGCTCGTGGAGTTTCTTCGCTCTGAGCTTTTCAAAAAGGAGATTGTGTTTCAGCTTTTCCCTATTTTGCAAAAACGAGATCAACCAATAGAGCAGTCCCAGGATCGTCAGAAACAATAAAATTCGGAACCACCAGGTTTGCCAAACGGGCGGTAGTACTTCAATTTTGAGAATTGGTCCGATGTTGCTCTCTTGCCGGTCGATAGACACTGTCTTTACCCGGAAAGTGTAATTGCCCGGATTGAGGTTGGTGTAGGTGGCCAGTCTCTTATCGGAAGGATCTTTCCAGCCTTTATCGAATCCTTCGAGGTAGTATGAGTATTGAACTCCCATGATATTGGCATAATCGAACGATGCGAACTCCAGCTCTACCGAATTTTGCTCGTACTTCAATTTGATGTTGTCTGTTTCGGAAATACTTTTAGAGAGAACCCCCTTCCCATCCTCACTGATTTGTACACTTTTGTTGGATATTTTCAGATCTGTAAAGACAATGGGGGCAAAATAGTCGCTTGACTTTATTTTGGCAGGATCGAAAATATTGAATCCTGAAATGCCTCCAAAAATCAACTCCCCGGTTGGAAGTTTGTAGGCGGCCCCATAGGTAAACTGATCATTCTGAAAACCATTTTTCATTGAAAAATTGTGAAAACGTTCCTTCTCAGGATCGAATTTGGAAAGGCCATTGGTGGTACTGATCCATAAAAAATGTTCATCGTCTTCCAGGATGGCCAATGCCTGGTTGTTAGCCAGACCATTCTTTTCGTTGTAATATTTGATCACCCCGCTTTCTTTTGAATATAATGCGATCCCATGGCTCAGCGTAGTAATCCAAAACCGGTGTTTGGAATCTTCCAGCATAGACCTGGTGGATTCATTCAGCCGCCCAATTTTTTTATTTTGGGGATTGTAAACAACCATTTCTGATGCGCCAATCCAAAGACAATGGTCGCGGTCTTCAGTCAGCCAGTTAACCTGTTGACCATCGACTAGATTGAGGTAGTGGAGGAATTCACCGGTCACCGGATTGTATTTATCTATTCCCCTTGAGGTGCCAACCCAAATATTGCCATTGCTGTCGTGCAACAAAGCCCAAACTCTGTTGTCGGACAGACTGGAAGGATTAGACGGATCATTTCTGAAATGTTTAAAGGTTCCTGCTTTGCTATTGTAGAGGTCGAGTCCCCCGAGGTAGGTCCCGATCCAGATATTGCCATTTCCGTCATCAGTAATCGCCTTGATGCAGTTGCTCGAAAGTGAATTCTTGTTGTTCTTCTGCGGGACCAAATAACTGAAACGACCTGTCTTCCTGTCCAGGATGTTAATACCCCCGTTCTCGGTCCCTATCCAGATTTTACCCGATGGATCTACCCAAAAAGTGTATATTTCGCTGTTGTTCAGATAGCGGTTGTCGCCCAGCATTGATTTATACCCCTGAATATTGATCCGTTCCTCAATCAGCAGGTTGAGTCCCTGACGGGTACCTATCCACATATTGCCTTTGGCATCCTTGGTTATGCAAAGTATTGAGTTGTTCACCAAGCTCTTCTGTTCCCTATCGTCGTGGTAATATTTTGCAATAACTCCCTTTATTTTGTCGAAAAGATAGAGTCCGCCCCTTGTCCCAATCCAGTATTTCCCGTTAGGATCTCTTGAAATTGCCCGAACGGTCCTACTCCTGTTGTTATCCGGATCCAGTGTTACGTGTTTTGACAACAAAGTATTGGCATCCACCGAATACATTCCGCTGGTATAGGTTCCAACCCACACTGTTCCATCCTGATCAGGCAATATTTCCCAAATTTCTTCATTAGAGACATTATCGGACAATTTCAAATTTTCAGCCAGATTTGTCTGAGGATGGTAAATAAATGCGCCTCTGTTGGTGCCTATCCACATTTTTCCTGATTGGTCGGTACGGATCACCCTAAAATATTCACTAAAGCCAGGCAGGTTGGAAGGCTTGATTTTTGTCAATTTTTTTTTACCTTCAATCAGGAACAGGTTGGTCTCTGTACCAATCCAAAGCCCTAGGCTATTCTCATGAATGGCAGTAACTGACACGTCTCTCAGAAGAGAAGGATTACCGCTGTAAAAAAGATGTTGAAAAGTCTCCTTCTCCCGGTCAAATTTGTTGAGTCCGCCATTCTCAGTCCCAATGTACAACTGCCCTTTGCTGTCCTCGTATATGACCCGTACGAGATTCCCCTTCAAGCTGGTCGAATCGTCAGGATCACTCTTGAACACAGTAAACCGATACCCATCGAACCGGCACACCCCCTGGGAAGTACCAATCCACATCCAGCCTTTGCTATCCTGTAAAACACAATGAATCTGATTATTGGAAAGACCGCGTTCTTGAGAGAAGAGATCAAAGCTAAGGTTGTTAACCACTTCGACAGCGCTTGAGTTAGGTACAGCGAAAAAAAAGAGCGCACTGAGCATCAGGAAAAAAGCCAAAAAAAAGTGCCTTCTTTCCCCATTTTGATGGCCAAATCTATTGTCTGTATCCAGAGCTGACATTTAGTGCAATTATTTTAGGAAAGGCACTAAAATACGATTTTTTTGACTACATAAATTCTAATATAGTGATGGCGTTTTCATCTTTTGGCTTTGATCGTTTACTTTTTCTCCCTGACATACCGATATATGGCCTTTCCTTCAATATTTATAAAATACAAAGATAAACTGGTTTTAGTCGCCGAACATATACTGAAACCAGGTGAAGATGCCGCAAATACTGTCATGTCATTTGTTGCTGTTGGGCGAACATCAGAACCAGCAGTATTTACAAAATAATCAATTTCGCTATTTGGATCCTTAAGATGCTGAAATATATGATCATGAGCGCCAATAAAAAAGTCTATTTTATGCCTTTTCAGGATTGGATTCAGGTGCTCCACCAAAATTTCTGAATTTCCACGTTCCGGGTGGGCACTATAAATGGGATGATGCCCCACAACAATAACCCACTTCTCCTTAGCTTCTGTAAGCACACTGTCTATCCAAACCAGTTGTTTTTTTGCATCCTGAATTGAATAATTGGAGTCGGATCCGTTCAGGCCCGAAATAAGAGGAAGGGTATCAAGGATTATTATTCTGACTGATGTGCCTTCCTTGGATTTGACAAAGGTGTAATAATTGGCTGGCATTTTCCACCGTCGGCTTATTTTTGAATAATCAATCTGGGCTTGTGTATTGCCACCATGATCATGATTTCCAAAAGCGGGATACCATTCATAATGGGAAGAGGGGTGTGTATATATATTTTCAAAGCTTGACATCCATAATGGATCCTGGGTACTTTGTACGCCACTAATCTGAAAATTATCGCCACCAGTAACATAAAATCTCACCTTATAATCCATGGCTACGTTTGCCATCATGTAAGCAACCTCTTTTTGATTGAAGTAACCATTTCGGCCGTGATCACTAATAACTATGAAATTTAAAGCCGACCCTGAAGGTGGAGGGATAGTCTGTCCATCAACACAAATAATGTTTGCAAAAACAAATAAAAATATTGTAAAAAGCGTAAATGTTTTTCTCATGTCAATTTATTAATGATTTGAATAATTGGTATGCTTTATAATTGAGAATTTCGTCTGTCACCCTTTGGGGAAAATGTTACCTTTCACTAACCTCCTCTAATACTTCACAACACCTATTGTGATAAGAATATTTGCAAAACGTCGGATTTCACCTGTTGCGATCACCAGACAAGTATCTATTGCTCTGGCTTCTCTGTAAAAATCAATTTTCTTCATTTTTGTAACAGGAGTACTTTCCCCCAAAATTTCCACAAATTCTTCATGAATTGCTTGTGGAGCTTCATCCGGTGGTAACATCACCATGTAAGATTCAACTGGAATTGCATCTCGAATAATTTGTAATACTTCTGTTACAGAAAGCAAGCCTGGTGCAAGGTTCAAAAACACTTTTTGTGCATTTTCAGGAACACCTGTCGTAAAAGGATAGTTCCCATCTGCTATTAAAAGTCTTGAACCATGACCATTTCTGGCAAGAGCAGATAAAATTTCCGGATGTAAGAGTTTGGATTTTAACATTGAATTATAGTTTTTATTGGTTACATTGAATTTCTTTCTCTACATATTCCTGTAATTCTCTATTTCGAACAAGGGGACCGGTCATAAAAAGAAGAATAATTACTCCTGTAAGTGCCATTAATCCATATCCAATAAAAACAGCATTGTATGCTATTGAGTAATTAAATTTGGCTGCAATGCTTTTTACTGTTATTCCTGATATCGACTGAAAAATTGCTCCACCTAACCCTGAACCCACACTAGCAACTCCATATACTGACGCTGTCGCACTTAATGGGACAACATCTGCAGGGAATGCAAGCATATTGGCAGTACAGGACGCATATCCAAATCCAGCAATTGCCAATACTGCGAGAGCAGAATATGGACCTACAATTAAAAATGGACCAAGGATCAATGAAAATGCCATAATTGATCCAAAAAAACCAGCGCCTATTTTTCTTGCCAGTGGAATTGGAACACCTTTTTTTATTATAATTTGAGTGAATAAACCACCTAGTATATTCCCAAAATCAGCAACAATAAACGGGAACATTGCAAACCATCCTATTTGAGCCAGATTCCATCCATACGTATCGGCAAGATATCTGCCAATCCAAAATGTAATGAAGTACCAAACCGGATCAATAAATACTTTGGACAATGTAAAACTTAAAACAAATTTATTTTTCAACAATTTAATTGGAGGGACTATACGTGCTTTGGATTCTT
>Ga0172379_10007429_pt1 | contig 14239 bp, 19 predicted proteins | sample GrowelOW334metaG_FD_119756 | JGI IMG/M metagenome (GOLD analysis project Ga0172379, IMG submission 119756) | Groundwater microbial communities from an aquifer near a municipal landfill in Southern Ontario, Canada - Groundwater well OW334 metaG | ecosystem: Environmental > Aquatic > Deep... | reverse complement strand
GCTTTTTGGACATTTGTTAAGGATATTAAGAGATAAACTAAACCTTAACTGGTATAATCCTTCCCCATTGTTCAAAGAAGTGACCTATAGGTATATCATTAGCCATAGCATCACACGCTGCATCTTCACTTATAAACCATTTTGGAAAAGGTGAAGATTCATATTTTAATTGGTATTGCCACATTTTAATTCCTTTATAAGTTATTTGAATTATCATTGCATAGCCCTCTGTTTGGAAGGCTACACAATTAAACTCTAGTCTTATCTGAGATTACTGTTTAATTACTTAGGCTCATCACCTAAGAGTTTTTGTTAATTAGTACTAAGCTTGCTTTGCACTATTCTTAGTAACGCAGCCGTTCTAACTTTTTCTTAATTAATTTATTAGCAATTTATCCATTTGCATCATACCTTGCATATGATTTCTAATAGACGATAAAGGCTTTTAAAGTCTGTTAAGACTCCTACTTGCAATTATACCTTCAGTTCACTGTGCTGCTTGCCCCCGCTTGATGTTATAAGGCTGTAAACCTTACTCAATGCACACATTACCCTCAGTCTCACTGTCCCATAGACAGCTCTATCAGTCTTTTAGTCCTGATTCCATTACACTCTTTATGATTACTCACTTAGAGCGCAGCCACCACATTATTTATGCTTCGCGGTGGATTCTTAATAAGTAGCCAGCTCAAAAGCTACTTACATTCTAACAGGGTTTGTGCTCCCCACGCTGGTTTGCTAATCCAACGGTATTACATCCGGCTTAATCGCTGCCGTTGATAAAGAGTATAGACAATCTACCAAATAATACAAGTAGATGACTCTATACTCTAACAACACGGTATTCTGTGCCGTTGATAAAGAGTATAGACAATCTACCAAATAATACAAGTAGATAACCTTACCCTCTAACAACACGATATTCTGTGCCGTTGATAAAGAGTATAGTAAAGCTGTAAGACATGTCAAATACAGTAGAAACAAAAAAGTCAGTGTATATATGGAGTAAATGAAAGCTTCTGTGTATCGGACTCATAGTCCCACCAGTCCTAATATATCCTAGCAATACTCATACCACACCCCCCACAGACCCTATAGAGTCTACTTTTGACATATAAAGCTGTTATAACCTATATAACATATAAAACTATTATGACTGTGAGATATATCAGAACTGTAGGGGGCAGGGTTAGGAAGGGTACTTGGGAGAGCTGGAAGTACTATATGATCGATCCTACAGTCTCTATAGAACCAAAAAATATAAAAGTACTTTTTATAAAATAGGACCTACAGTCTCTCTAGAACCAAAAAAATATAAAAATAAATAGTGCTAGTAGAATCAACAGGTTAGCTAGGTACTTCCAGTTGCCACTTCGGGCGGAATTGAGAGTATTGTCAGAGTTAAGAGAAAAGAGAGATTACAGGGCCTAATAGTACCTTTCTGTACATAGAGAAAGAGATATTAAATCTAATTTATTTTATTTAGTAATTCAAAAAATTTAAAAAATAAAAATATATAATCTATAGATAATTTCTTTAGTATTTAATAATTGAACTAAACACTACTTTTAGGTGTCAAAAGGCTATACTGCCGGAACCTAAGGGAACTATATATCTATAGGTACTCTATTAGTACTTATAGTACCTATGGATATAATACTATATGATATAATAATAAGATATAGACTAGGGTAATAATGTATTAATATACTAAAGGGATAAAGGTAATAATGTATTAAAGGTATAAAGTATCTACCAGAACCTAATAGTACTATTATCATTTCTTTATTACTTACTTATTGAACTTAATACCTATTATTGTGTCCAATATAAATATTATAATAATACATAGGAGATACTATGTGTCCAAGTAGTGAAGGATATGTTCGCAATTATGCTCAAGAAGCTAAATACGAATCTTCTCCTACCCAAAAGAAGAAAAGGGCATCTCGTGGAAGAGCAAGGTATGCCCTAATGAAGAAAGGAAAGGTAAGATTAGGAGATGGAATGGATGTAGCCCATAAAGATGGTGATGCACTTCATAACTCACCCTCCAATTGGAAAGTAGAAACACCTTCTAAAAACAGATCTTATCCCCGTAAATCAAATGCCTCTAAGAAATATAAAACCTCATAGGTCCTATATGCTAAAAAATATAAAATTTAAAATAGAACTTTTCTTTTTGTTTGTACAATTCGGAAGTAACTATTGGGATGCTTTTATCTCTGCTATTAAAACAAAAAAATAAACTATAAGGAATGACTATGTCAGGGGGTGCTCCATCTATATTGACCTCTATAAGTCTACCAGTAATAAACGAGGCAATATAGGGGGGTTATATAATAAAAAAACTTAAAATCATGTTAATAATTAATAGGAAATCTATGAAGAAACTAATAACTAAAATAGCATTAATACTGTCTTTAATTGGTACTAGCTTCTCTGCTAATGCCTGGATCAATGTTTATAATGATGGGTGGAATGGTGGGCAATATGCTGTATCAATGCCATCAGGTACAATCATTGCTGTATTACCAAATAATTCAATACAATGGATAGTTGCTCCACATTATTATCCAGCACCTCAAGGTGTAAATGATGATATAACAGCAGCATATTCATATGCTATAGCAAATCATTATAGTTGGAGGTGGGGTAGGTGTTATTCCTCATCGAAACCACCTTGTTTATATTAGAAATATAGGATAAATTATGGAAGAGAAGGAGACTGAGGGGGAAGTGGTTTCCTTCTCTACCCCAAAATTAAATGCTTTAGAGAAACTATATGTTAGAGTCTATTTAAATACTCTATCCCACCCTAAAGCCTATGAGGCAGTAAATCCTGGATTACAAAGATATCATATTTCCAACCCATATTCTGAAAAGGAAAATATTAAATTTCATATTTCTCTTAAACTTCAAGAACGTGCAGAGGCCTTATCTCTTACACCTGATATTATTCTATCACAACTTTATAAAGAAGCTACTCGTGAGGGAAATGGATCTAATCATGCTGCTCGTATACAAGCCCTTCAGATACTTGGTAAACACCTTGGAATGTTTGTAGAGAAAAAGGAAGATGCTTCTCATGTTATACAAATAATAAATTACGGATCTACCGAGACTATAGTTAAAGAACAAACAGAACTATTAGAAAATAAAGAAGAAATAAATATTCCAATGAATATCAAAATAGAAGATTATTCTGTTGATACTTCTAATATAATTAATAAAGATTAAATAATATAGGTTAAAAATGAATAGATTATCAACAGTTAAAACAAAGGGAGAGGGATCTTTTAGGGATGGAAGATGTGATGAAGATGGATTTCAACAGGTACAGATAGTTGGAGGTGGTGGTGCTGGAAGCACTGAAACTGCTATAGATCAATCTACTCCTGGAACTACAAATAAAGTGACCCTTGGTGCTGATGTAGTACATACTATTGTAGATTCAGGTAGTGTTACTTCTATAACTAATGCTTTACCAGCAGGAACTAATCTCTTAGGTAAGGTTGGTATAGATCAAACTACTCCAGGTACTACTAATGCAGTCTATCCACTTGAGACTTCTGATGTCCTAGATCTAGTTTTATCGACTGATACAGTCCAATACGCAAGCGGCGATGTGCTGGCAGCTACCCAGGAATTGACAGGTGTCACACGGGTAAACGCAGGCACAGCACGGCTCGAAAGCCTAAAAATAACCGACGCAGACGATCAGGGCCAGTCGCTTGATGTTATATTTCTAAAAACCAATGTGTCGATCGGTACTGAAAATGCGGCTGTTTCCATTGCAGACGCGGATGCCATAGAAATTTTAGGCATTATTCAGGTTTTAAGTTCTGATTTTCTTGATCTTGGCGGCGTAAGAGTTGCTACTGTTCCGATTGACAGAACGATCATGTTGAAATCTGGCGCTGCTTCTACATCGATTTATGTCGCTGCTATCTCGCGCGGAACTGGAACCTACTCTGCTTCTGGCCTTTCGATGAAAATTGGAATATTGAGGCTATAGGCATGTTTGCTAACAGATTGTCAGTTAAACGGAACAACCCTCAAACTGTTTTAGCCATTTCTGGTGCAAATAAATCAGTTTTCGGCGGCGTATTAGCCGAAGGTAGAACCAGTTCTGCAACTTATATCGATGAAAGCGGCGTATTGCAAACAGTAGCTGCTAATGTGCTTGTGTGGGAAAATGGCGGCTTGAGGCATGAGGGGCCTGCGACTAATTTATTTTTACGATCATCTGAAATAGATTCTGCATCCTGGGGTAAAACAGCATCTACAGTTGGCGTCAATGCAATAGCTGGGCCAGATGGTAATACAACAGCCGATAAATTAATGACTGACACGTCAGCAGCGGAACATAGTATTACTCAAGCTGTGTCTGTAACAACTGGTTTTTTGTATACAATATCAATAGACGTAAAACCGGCGGAAGAAACTTTTGCATTTATCGGATTCACTTCTGCCGGATTTGGTGCTGCATCAAAAGCTATTTTTAACTTATCGACATTGACGATAACGTATTTAACGGTTGGGACGGGTATAACTGGCAAAATAATTCCTTTAGCTAATGGTTTCTACCGATGTTCGGCATCTAAAATGTCTGGTACCGATAATGCAGCGGCGGTACTAAGAGTTGGTCTAACTAAGTCTGATTCTTCTGCAACTTCTACGGGTGCAAATACAACAGACGGGTTATATATAACCAATTTTGATGTAAAACAAGGTGATATATCATCCCATATTACAACAACCACAGCAGCAGTCACTCGCGCAACCTGCGCTCTATCAGTACCTCTAGTATTAAACCAGAACTTCTTCCAAAAATCCGCTATTGTGATGCGCGTTCGTGCAAAATGGGCCAATAGAGCAACAGCTAAAAGCTGGCTAACTCCATCAACTACGGCAGAGGGGCTTATAGACAATGGCTCAGGCGCACTAACTTTTAAAGATAGCGCAGGTAATACTGCAACCGCAGATTTAACATCATGGGCAGATGATACGGTTATTTTAGTAGCTATTGTAACTGATAACATAATCGGCTTAATGAGCCTTACAGCATCAAAAGATAATGGCGTAACCTGGATAACAAGCTCAGATACTACATTTGCTGGATTAACAGTAGGAGCAAACTGGCTGTTTTTCTCTGCTAATACACAGGTTTTTGAGCTGCTTGGATTTAAAGTTAAGAAGTCAAACAAGGGCTTTGCACAGATGAAAGCGTGGGCGCTGTCCCATGCACTAGCAGAGACGCAATAATGCCAAGCGTTACCGATTATATTTTCAATGTCCCTGAAGAGACAGAATTTGATCTGCTACCCGCAGCGACGCAAGCATTTATTTCACAACTAAGCCCGGAGTGGCCTGACTTCCCTATGTTAAGCACACATGCTGTAACAGGAAGAAAATTACTGATGGTGCGGATGAAAGCGCAGTTAGCACAAGTACAATTAGATCAGTTATTTATCAATTACGCGCTGGACTGGCAAGTTATTTTTATCCGTTCGGCGTATAAAATAGATGGAGACTATCAGGTTATACTTCCGGTTGATAAAGCAACAGTGCTGCCGTTTTACAACGATATTCAAGATGGGGTTGACGTAAATGGAGATGCGATTATGAGAGCGCCTACACTAGCAGATACAATTTATTTAAGTACGTATTTCGGGACCGATCCCGTAATTCTATAGGTAGACACATGATTATAAGCGGTTCAAACGATAATTTTGGAGCTAACAGCATTGAGCGGTTTGCTGATGTTAGTAAACTCAATTCAACACACGAGGATGCAAAAGGCTGGCTTGATGGTTGTCCCTCTCCTGTTAATTTCTGGTTAAAAGACAAAGCCGTTAAATCTGATGCCTACCAACAAGTGTCAGATAATAAAGCAGACACTTACGGCATGGATGCGGTAACGGCTTTTTACCATTCAGGACACGGATTAAACTCAGGTGGACGCGTAGGTGTTCCTATGGGCGCAATCTATAACGGCCAGACTTGGGTTTACTCCGATCAGATGTCCTTCGGGGATGCAGAGTTAAGATACCTGTTTTGGTCAATCTGTTCAGCATTAGCAACACCCTTGCAGTCATGGTGGCTCCCCAATAAAGGTGGGTTACGAATGATGTTCGGGTACTCAACGACGACCTGGGATATGATGGGGTATGGGAAGTACTTCTGGAAGTACGTGAATCAAGGTAAATCTTTTGCAAGAGCTTTTCAAGATGCAAGTTATCTGTTGGGTAAGGTACAAAAACCCGTTGTTCTAGCATCAGCAGCAACTCAGGCAGAAGCAAGGGCAATGCTGGCTAATGAACGCACATTCTCAAAAGTTCCAAGCGTAAAAGGCTGGTATGAATGGCAGACAGGGTCTACTGCTCAAGGTATAGTGCAAGCAGGAGGTCAAAAGGCTGTAACCGATATAAGAATCGTACCCAGACACGATAAAGAAAAGTTTAAAGGCGCAGCTAAAGCAGTTAGCATAGATGATGAAGGTTCATTATCACTATTCTTCGGCACTAAAGGCGAAAATAGAAAAGAATTTCCGCTTGCTCAAGCCAAGGCCGCAGCGAGACGTGCTATCTCAGATTACAGACTGGATGAAGGTATCGAACTGGTAGAAGGTGACACTAGCACGACAACTACACAAGGCGGTACATTACTCGGATCAGGACGAATGGACGAGCCTACTGTTATTGAAACTAGAGTGCAATTCCGGCAGGCGCATAGCGGCATTCCTAGTATTGGGGAAGGTCACGGTGTAATCAATGTCGATGTCGATAACGACGGTAGTATTGTGGCTATTCACGACTCAACACGAAAAATTATCGACGAGAAGCCAAGTAAAAATAAGGCTCATGTTGAACGGAGTCATCATAAGCATGTCCGGGAAGATAGAACAGGCTATGACTTCTCGACCGGCAAAATGACACGGCAGGAAGATATTGAGATTGATTTTGGGCATGGTCTTAAGAAGAACTATAGAATAAGAACAGAATTATAAATATTAATATAAATCTGTTTATAACATTACTGAGGATTTAAAATGACGCCACATGAAGATATAAGTGAAATGAAAGTTAGAGTAGCATTACTAGAGGCCGCTCATTTAGATAGTTCCTCTAAAATATCTACTTTAATTAATGGATTTAATACTCTAAACGTAAATCTAGCAACCCTAATATCTTCAATTAATACTGCTGTTAAAACAACATTAACTGGAGTATCATTAGTAGTAATATTAATTGGTGGATTTTGGGGGTATAATGCCTTTATTACTGACCAAATCCAAAATATTACAACTCTATCATATCAAATACAAGATAATAAATAGGTATAAAAATGTTAGAACCAATAACAGCAACCTTAATATCACTAACAGCAGCTATATCAATTATAAGTAGTTGTATATCAGAGATAATAGCAGCCATATTAACTATATCTGGGGCTTGTGCTTCTCTCTCCACCATTCTCCCCCCTCCAAAAAGAAACTCTACAATATATAAATGGACATATAAGATTATAAATATTATGGGTTGTAACTTTGGTAAAGCAAAAAATAAAGAGATAGAATAACATGGGAAAATTACTAAGCCTGTTTACTTCTGCAAATCCATATCTTCTATTAGCAATATTTGCAATAGGGTTTGGATCTGGAAGTTTTTTAACATATAAAATAGAACACTCTAAAGTATTAGCAATGGAGTTAAAAATAGCTAATCAAAAGGTTGAAGCAGCCACTATCTTAGCTAAAGAGAAAGATAAGGTATTACAACTAGAAGAAACCCAACGTAACTTAAATATTGAATTAGATAAATCTCATGACTCTTATATACAAACTTCTAATGCTTATTCCGCTAAGCTTGATGATGCTATCAGCGGCTTGCAGTTCACAGACAGTAGGAAGGGTGGTAGTGGCCCCACAAGTGAAAGTAATAATTCCACAATCAATCCAACAGATGCAGAAGAGTTTACTTGGGTATCAAAAGAACTTCTTAAGTATCTTGCAGAAGAGTCAAGACGGGCTGAACAAGATGGAATAGATAAAAATACTCTTATTATTTTTGTAAAAGAACAGAATTGTGGGATACCTAAATGATTGATAATAAAAAAATGATAGTTTATGATGAAGGTAGAAAGTTAAAAGTATATAAATGTACTAAAGGTTTTAGAACTGTTGGAATAGGTTGTAATCTAGATGCTAATCCACACCTGAATATATTACACAGAACCCTTAAAATTGGAGATGATATAACTCCCGAAGAGTGTAATTTACTCTTTGATTATGATTATAGTAATGTAATTAATTCTATCAAACAAAAGATATATTACTTTGGAAATCTACCAGAGAGATACCAAACTGTTTTAGTTAATATGGTATACCAAATGGGTATCAACGGATTGTTGAGGTTTAAGGGTATGCTAAAAGCAATGCAAATAGGAGATGATCTTAGAGTTATTACAGAAATGAAAGATAGTTTATGGTATACCCAAACTAAAAATAGAGCTAATCGTTTGATCTCTATTATAAGAGGTGTTATTCCAAAAGAATATTTATAACCAATAGGAAACTTCAATGATAATATATTATATTCTAACAAGCATTGAAGGGATTGGATCAACTAATAAATATAAGATAGAGATGATGTATAAAGGATATAAAATATATGAATGTGATATCTCAGATTTTAGTGGATATTTACTTAGTTCTGAATATATAGATTAAGAAAATTATGAGTATTATACAAATACCTTATTCCTTTACCCCTCGTAGTTATCAGAAGGAATTGATGGCTGCTAGAGATAATGGATTCAAAAGATTAATAGCAATATATCATAGAAGAGCTGGTAAAGATAAGACATTGTTTAATATGGTAATTAAGGAATCCTTAAAAAGAAAAGGGACATATAATTACTTTTTTCCAGAATTTGCTCAGGGACGAAGAGTAATATGGGATGGTATAGATGGTTCTGGATTTAAGTTTTTAGATCATATACCAGACTCTTTAATACAATCTAAAAATAGTACTGATATGAAGATAGTATTAACAAATGGAAGTGTTATTCAAATCATGGGTACTGATAAATTTGATAAAGTCCGAGGATCAAATCCAGTTGGCTGTGTATTCTCTGAGTTTGCTTTTCAGAATCCTAAAGCATGGAATATTATTAGACCAATTCTAACGGAAAATGGTGGATGGGCTGCATTTAATTCTTCTACCAACGGTAAAAATCATTTTTATGATTTAACCCAAATGGCTCTAAAGAATAAAAATTGGTTCGTACAAAATTATGATTGTACTCAAACATTTGATGATAATGGTAATAGATATGTAACTGATGAGATGATTCAAGAAGAAAGAGACACTGGAATGTCAGAGGAGTTAATACAACAGGAGTATTATAATTCCTGGACAGCAAATGCTCAAGGTTTCTATTATCTTCAAATACTTGAAGAACTTGATAGAAATAAACAGATATGTTCTCTTCCACATGATCCTTCAGCTCCTGTAGAAACCTATTGGGATATAGGATGTGGTGATGCTACATCTATTTGGTTTGTCCAGACTATGGGTAAGGTTTTACATATAATTGATTACTACTCTTCAAATAATAAAGGGATTGATCATTATGCTAAAGTACTAAAAAATAAACCATATGTATATAAAGCACATAACTTTCCACATGATATAATAAATATTGAATTTGGATCTGGCCGTACTCGCTATGAAGTAGCCGAAGAATTGTTTAAAGGAACTAGATTAAATATAGTATCTAAATTAAGTAAAGAAGAGGGAAGAAATGCAGTAAGAATGATACTTCCTAATTGTTACTTTGATCGAGCTAGATGTAAAGATGGATTAGATGGCCTTAGAAACTATAGAAAAGAGTGGGATGAGAAGAATCAAGTATTTAAAGATAGTGATGTGCATGATTGGGCAAGAGATCCAGCAGATAGTTTTCGTTATCTTGCTATAGGTATCTCTCTACCTAAGACTAGATCATATCGCAGTGATTTTATGAAAGATAAGATAAAAGCAGTTCATTCTAGGAACTGGAGAGTATCATAGTGTTAATACTTACTAAAACTTGCACTTGTTGTAATAAAGAAAAAGAACTTCCTGAGTTTAGTAGAAAAGGAAAATATCTTTTCGGATTTGTAAACTATTGTAAAGTGTGTAAAGCTAATTATACTAGAGAACATAATAAAAAATTTCCAGATAAAAAGAAAAATGCAGATAAAAACTATTATCTAAATAATATAGATAAAATTAAAAATGCAACTAAATTATATGCTGAAAAGAATAAAGGTTTACTAAGACCAAAACATTTGGCTAGAACCACAAAAAGACGAATAGGAAAACTCAATAGGACGCCATCTTGGTTATATCCTTCGGATTTAAAACAGATAGAGGAATTATATAAACTCTCTGATAGGCTCTCTAAGTGTTTAGGTATACCACATCATGTAGATCATATTATCCCACTTCAAGGCAAATTAGTGTCGGGACTGCATATCTTCTCTAATTTACGGGTAATACCCGCGACTATTAATTTAAGAAAGGGTAATAAATGAGTATTTTACAATCAACTGTAGATAGAGATTTAGCTAATAAAACTTGGTCTAGATATCAGTTAGCTTTACGTCGTGGACATCAAGAATATCAAGAACAGGCTAAACTCTGTGAAAACTTTTATTTAGGTGGTGGTAGACAATGGACTGATGAAGATAAGCAGATCCTAGAATCTATGGGCAGACCAGTATTAGAAGAGAATATAATTTTCTCTACGGTTAATACTATTATTGGTTATCAAACTCAAAGTAGAATGGATGTTGCATATAAACCCAGAGAACAGGATGATCAAGGAATATCTGATATACTCTCTAAGATAACAATGTATACTACAGATAATAATAAATTTCCATGGAAAGAGAGTCAAGTATTTGCTGATGGTTTAATACAACAACGTGGTTATTTTGAAGTTAAAATGGACTTTAATGAGAATGTATATGGAGATATATGTATAGAAACGCTGGATCCATTAGATGTTATACCAGATCCAGATTCTAAAAGTTATGATCCTGATGATTGGGCTGATGTTACTGTTACCTCCTGGATGTCGTTCGATGATATAAAAGAAACATATGGACTTAAAAAGTGGAGAGAAGTAGAGAAGAGTATATCTAATGAATCTGATTTTGGTAGAGGCTCTCTAGAGGAAGAGAGAAATAAATTTGGTACAGTTAATAATTACTCTGCTTTTTATACAGATACAAATGATATAGAACATGCTCGTCTACTTTCTCGTCAATACTGGAAGATACAAAATAGAGATTTTTACTTTGATCCTAAAGCAGGTGATCTATATCCTATCTCAGATGACATGAATCGTAAAGAGATATTAAAATTTGCTAAAGATAATGGATATGAAGTAATTAAAAAAGTTACAAAAAGAATAAGATGGACAGTATCTACTAGAGATGTGGTATTATTTGATGAGTGGAGCCCATATGATAATTTTACCATAGTTCCATATTTTCCTTATTTTAGACGTGGAGTTACCCTTGGTATCATAGATAATCTTATAAAGACTCAAGAGATGCTTAATAAAGTATACTCTCAGATTCTTCATGTGGTAAATACTACTGCCAATTCTGGTTGGATTATAGAAGAGAATTCTTTAGTAAATATGGATACTGAAGATTTAGTAGATGTTGGGTCTCAAACTGGATTAGTATTAGAGACTAAAAAAGGAAGTACTCCACCAGCAAAAATTGAACCAAATCAGGTTCCTACTGGTCTAAAGGATTTAGTAACATCAGGAGTTGATCTAATTAGATTAATCTCTGGAGTTAGTGAAACATTCCAAGGTGGGAAAGGGCCTGAAGTATCTGGTACAGCTATTCAATCTAGAGTACATCAATCTGCTATTCAATTAGCAGCGCCTATTGATAACCTGTTTAGAACTAGGAATATGTTAGCTGATAGGATCTTAAAGTTAATTCAAGGTTTTTATACTCAAGAACGTACTTTTATGATTACTGGGGCTGACGAAAATGGTAAACCTACAACTAATGCAATAAAAATTAATCAAGAGGATCAATCAGATCCAGATAATGCTACTCTTATTAATGATGTTAGTGTTGGTAAGTATGATGTTGTTATAGCTGATGTGCCTACTCAAATTACTTTCCAAAACGCTCAATTTGCTCAAGCAGTAGAGTTAAGAAAGTATGGAGTGATGATACCTGATGCTGAAATGGTAAGGATGAGTACTCTTTCTCGTAAAACAGAAATTGCCAAACAATTAGAAAATGCTCCAGATCAAGAGACTATTGATGCACAAAAAGAGCAACTCCAACTAACTATAGAAACTATGAAGAAAACTATAGAGGAGCTAGAGGGTAAAACAAAAGAGAAAGATGCTGAGACTCTAAAACAAGTTGCTGATGTGGCTGTATTAATAGCCGAAAATCCAAAGTTAGCCCCAATATTAGATGCGCTAATGGCAACAATACAAAACCCTAAAGAGGAACAAGGTGAGGGCGAAAATGAAATGCTACCCCCTCCTCAACAGGGTTTACCTCAACAACAGTTGGGTCAAAGTATACTATAATTTAAACTATAATATAATATTTAAAGAGATAATAAAATATGAATAAACTGAAAAACTTAGTATTAGCTTCTATATTAATGCTTGCTTCTTTTGGAGCAAATTCAACAGTAATTACAGAGTGGTCTTATTTTAATGAACTACTGCTGGTATCTACTAATAGTGGTTATCCTAATTATGTAATAGGTCATTGTGATTCATACATATCTACTTGTACTCTAGCACCACCCAATTATAGTCTACCAACTCCAGTAAATAATGATATCTATTGGGCATATAATTATGCTGTTCAGCATGGTATAAGATTAACATGGGGTAGATGTTTAAGTACTAATAGTGTTCCTCCTTGTATACAATAAAATATAAATAATAAGCTCTAGGATTACCACTAAACTATGGACCTAGAGCACAACTCGCATCTCTCAAGCGATATTGGGTGTTTCCGTTAATGACGATATAGGCTAAAAAAGAATGGCAAGTGAAGAAGAAGTAATAGATCGTGGTGATTTCTTTGAGGGATCTGATGAAGATGAATCTGAAGAAATTGAGGTTGAGGAATTAGAGGAAGATCAGGAAGAAGAATCTGAAGAAGATCAGGAAGAAGAACCTGAAGAGGATGAGAGTTATGAAGAGGAAGAGGAAGAAATACCTCCACCTAAGAAAGAACCCCGAATACCTAAGTCACGTTTTGATGAAGTAAATGAAAGAATGAAAGAGGCCAATGAAAGGAATCTGTGGTTAGAAGAACAATTAGAAACTTTAATTAAACAATCTGCACAACAACAAAAAACTGCTGCTCCTAAAGAACCTGAAGTACCTGAATATGATTATGATTTAGCTGAAGAAAAGTATATCTCTCTTATAATTGAAGGTGATATAACTAAAGCTACTAAATTAAGAAATGAGATAAATACCTTTAGACAAAATGATTTAAAGAAGTTGATCTCTGGAATAGAAAGTAAAGCAATGGATGGTGTTAAATCTGAGAGTAATCAACTCTTAGAAAAAGAAAGATTTGCTACATCTATTAGTACTATGGAATCTAAGTATCCATTCTTAAATCACAAAGATAAAGCATATAATGAAGAGGCTGTAGAAACTGTAAATACTTTATTAGCTGGTTATATAGCATCTGGTAAGGGTAAAGTAGAGTCTCTACAATTAGCAATAAAGAAAGTATTACCCCTCTACGATAAAAAATCAACTAAACAAACACTCGGAGAACAGAGAAAATCTGAAGCGGGTAAAAAGGCTGCTGCTGCATCTAAACAACAACCTGCTAAAGGAAAGACTACTGCTCGTACAAGTGATACAGGAAAAGTAGACATTAATAGAATGTCTGAAAGGGATTTTAAGAAACTAACTGCCAAAGAAAAAAGCATCCTTAGAGGAGACTAGAGCAGTCACTGCCGTTGGGTCCGGTAGAGAATAGACCCACCAATTTCTAAAGAAAAACTCGTACACCTCAACGATAGGTAGGTCGGCCCAATTCTCCGAAATGAAGTAAATGTTATAAAATCAACTGGAAGATACTTCCAAAACTTTAATTAAATAAATAGGAACCAATTATGGCGCTTACAAATTTTGCCGCCTTGACAGCGGATCAGAAGCTAGT
>Ga0172379_10007428_pt1 | contig 14239 bp, 13 predicted proteins | sample GrowelOW334metaG_FD_119756 | JGI IMG/M metagenome (GOLD analysis project Ga0172379, IMG submission 119756) | Groundwater microbial communities from an aquifer near a municipal landfill in Southern Ontario, Canada - Groundwater well OW334 metaG | ecosystem: Environmental > Aquatic > Deep... | reverse complement strand
TCCACCAGCAGGTCGTGCTCGATTGCCTTCCACTGCTCCAGGGAATTCCAATAGATGATCGTGGTCACCTCGCCGGGCTTCGCCTCGTTCACCCAGATATCCTTGGAGATGAAACCATCCACTTTCGCCAACTCGACGGTCCAGATGTCGTGGTCAATTTCGATGAAACGTGCGACCAGTTCGCTTTTCATAGTGAAGCGGAGAATTTCCACCGCCTGTCCCTTTCCGTAATCCTTTTCCTTCAGCATCGTCAGGTTGCTCCTTTATACAATTCGCGTGCGAGCCTGCGGGCCTCGTCCTTGATTGCGCTATTCTCGGAAACCGGAAATTTGTCCGTCTGCGGCACCGTTACCATTCCGACACAGGTAGCCGAAAGATCGTTCAGCACCCCTTTCAGCACCAACTCTCCCGCAGTGAATTGATCCGGAAATGCCGGTGCACCACCGCATAAAAGAATTGCGCCTTTTCTTGTCGGCTTGGCAGGGCGATCCTTACGGACGGTCCCAGCCCAATACAGCTGGAATCTGTCGATGATCGACTTCATAGGTCCTGGTACGCTGTGGAAGTAAAGTGGAGCGGCCAGGATGAAACGGTCGGCCTCGTCAACAAGGCGATAGATATCCTGCATACCGTCCTTGATGGAACATTCCCGCTTTTTCCAGCAGAACCTGCAATCTATGCAGGGTGATACATTCCTGGTTCGATAGGCGTCGATGATATCCACCTGACCCGTCGCCTCTTCCAGAAATGCATCCAGCAAAGCACGGGTATTGCCGTTTTTCCGCGCAGCCCCGAACATTACCAAGGTCTTCATACTTCCTCCCCCGCGCCATGGCGCAAATCTGTTCTGGATAACGCTTCGATACTCATATAAGCCGGCCACCGCAGATGGGCAGTTCCGCACCGGTCATGAAGGAGCTTTCCTCGCTTGCGAGGTACAACGCAGCGGAGGCCATATCCTCAACTTTTCCCACACGCTTCAACGGATACAGATTAGCCATAGAAACCCGCAAGGCTTCGGGATCCACGGCCTTCTCAAAACGGTGCTGGATCATGGGCGTTTCCACCAGACCAGGAAGGATGCAGTTCGCTCGGACATCAGGGGACAATTCCAGCGCGATGCAGCGGGTGAGCATAATCACCGCGGCTTTGGACGGGCAATAGGCGATCCTGTCCCGTATGGGTTTGATGCCCAGATCGGATGCGATATTGATGATCGATGCACCCTTGCGCATCCGGAGGAAAGGAGCCGCCGCCTTGCAGACGTTGAACACCCCTCCAACATTCACCTGGAACAGCTGGTTGAACTCATCGCTTCCGGTAGTCTCCAGCCCGCCTTCAACCGTCAGGCCCGCGCTATTGATGACTATATCAAGTGCACCGAATTTTGAGACCGCCGCGTCCACCGCTTTCTTCGCCGCGTCGAAGGACGAAACATCCGCGGAGACAAAGAAAAACCGTTCATGGCTCAACCCAGCCTTGTCCCGTCGCCCGCAACCGACAACACTGGCTCCCTCTGCCAGAAAGCGCTGTGCGATAGCCTCGCCTATACCCGAGCTTGCACCTGTGATGAATGCGATCTTTCCTTCCAATCTTCCCTTATCCATACGCTTCTTCTCCATGGGGCTATGTCACTGCATCCGTGTTCTCCAAAAAAGTCCGGAGAATTTCAGGTTGGCTCACCATGTTCGCGCGAACATGGTGATTTGTCAAGGAAATTATGCGGTCTGGGCTGAGTAACCGTTATCCGAAGCACCTTTATTGCCTCCTCTCTTGTCCGCCCGCGTACATCGCACGATAATCTAGACATGACCTCCAAAGAACGCGTCCTCGCGGCGCTCAACCATGAAGAAACAGATCGGGTACCGTTATTCCTTGGCGGCACAAATGCCTCGGGCATCAAGATGAAGCCCTACAGGGAACTGAAACGACTACTGGGGGTTTCCGCTCCAGACCGCTACATCTACGACTGGCCGGAACTAGGAACGGCGTTGCCGGATGAGGAAGTCCTCGTGCGGCTCGGGTCCGATGTGCGCGCGGTACTCGACGCCTACCCGGAATCTGTCCTGGCACGGGTCAAAACCCGGGATCCCCATTCCCCCTTCATCGACGACTGGGGCACGGGTCAGAGGGAAATCGAGGATGGCCGCTGGTACCCCGGCATACACCCCATGGCGGAAGCCATAACCCTGGACGAGATAGAAAGGTACCCTTGGCCCGATATGGACGATCCCACCCGGGTCGCCCATGTTCGTGCGGAGGCCAGTAGACTGGCTAAGCAGAACGAGTATGCAGTGGTCGGTTGCCCCTGGCTGCTTTTCCCCTTCGAGCGGGCCCAGGCGATGCAGGGTCTGGATCGTTTTCTGGAAAACATGCTGGTGGAACCCGAATTCGCCCAAGCCCTGCTATGGAAGATCGAAGGGTTGTGCGAACAGCTGATGGGACATTTTCTGGACCTGGCGGGAGACACACTGGATATCATAAAGATTGGAGACGACCTGGGTACCCAGGAAAGCCTCATGATCTCCCCGGATACGTACCGTGAAATCCTGAAACCAGTCCATGCGGCTCTCATAGCCTTCATCAAAAATCGTACCAAGGCAAAAGTGTTTTTCCATTCCGATGGCGATGTCTACGACTTGATACCGGATTTCATCGAAATCGGTGTGGATATCCTGCACCCCATCCAATCCGGCGCTGGCCGCATGTCGGATCTACATAGACTGAAGCAAACCTACGGCAAGAACATGGTGTTCTGTGGTGCCCTGGACACCCAGCGCATACTTCCCCTGGGAACTCCCGCCCAAGTGCGGGAAGAGGTAAAACGTGTATGTTCCCTTCTGGGAGCCGGCGGCGGCTTCATGCTGGGAGCGGTCCACACGATAATGGACGAGGTTCCAGCGGAAAACATACTGGCTATGACGGAAGCAATTGACAGCACTCCGGATATACGGTGATACTTGTGAGGTCAAAAATTCACCTTTCAGTCAGGGAATCGTCCCAAGGAGGCTACTTTTCATGAAGAAATTATTTCCCCTAATCGGTCTTTCCGCACTCGCCCTCGTGCTCGTCCTGGGTGCCTGCGCTCCCAAGCAGCGTTTCGTCACCATCGCCACGGGTGGAACCGCCGGTACCTACTTCCCCCTGGGCGGCGCTCTCGCAGAAATCTGGAACAAGAATATAAAGGGCATGAACGCCAATGCCACCTCCACCGGTGCTTCCGCCGCGAACATCGCCATGCTCAAGGACGGCAAAGTCGACGTCATCTTCGTGCAGAACGACGCCGCCTACTACGCGCTCACCGATACCGAAGCCTACGCAGGCAAGGGCATGAAAGACATCAAGGGTCTTGCCTCCCTGTACGACGAGACCTGCCAGCTCGTGGCGCTTGAATCCTCGGGCATCAAGACCATAGCCGACCTCAAGGGCAAGCGAGTCTCCGTTGGCGCCGCCGGATCGGGCGTCGAACTCAACGCCCGCCAGATTCTCGAAGCCGCCGGACTCACCTACGACGATATCAAGGTGCAATACCTTTCCTTCGCCGAATCCGCCTCCAACCTGAAAGACGGCAACATCGACGCAGCCTTTAATACCGCTGGTGCCCCCACCGCCGCCATCCAGGATCTTTCGGCTTCCAAGAAAATCATCCTGGTCGCTGTCGAGGGCGATGTCGCCGCCAAGCTCATGGCCAAATGGAGCTTCTACACCCCCACCATCATCCCGGCCAACACCTACCAGAATGTCGCCTCCGATGTGATGACCGTCTCCGTCAAATCCATGCTCGCGGTCAGTGCGAAACTGGATGACAAGACCGTGTACGACATGCTCAAGACCATGTTCGCCAACGGCGATCGTCTCGCGGCCTCCCACAAGAAAGGCGCGGACGTCACGCTCAAGTCTTCCACCGACGGCATGTCCATTCCGCTGCATCCGGGTGCCGAGAAGTTCTACAAGGAGAACAAGAAATAGGTATCCAGGGTCCCTCCGCCGGATCGGAGGAGGGACCGAAAAAGTCAGGACCCGGCCGTACGGTACCGATCGTAGCGGCCGTTTTGTTTTGCGCGATCATATTTGGTGCGGTCCTGCTTGGCTTGATCGGTCATGCCCCGGAACCAGGCTTTCACTTGGTGGGCTACGTTATTGAGCGGGAACCGATCCTGGTCATCACAGATCTCAAGGGAAAGAAACTGGCGACACTTGCAATTCCCCATGGCCGGTTTTCACATGTTTTCGTACATTCGTTCCACCTTACTCCTGTAGAGGAGCGCATGGAACTTGATCGGAAGGGTGGATTCCACCTGTATGAATTACGTTACCAGAGTTGCGGCGTCGGTATGCCAACCGAAGCCGAAGACGGCTTCAGGCTGGAAAACGGCGAATTTGTTCTGTCGATGCAGCGCCGATTCGAAAAAATCCCCGTCATGGTCTCCATACTCCCCGGGCATGGACTGATGGTGGAAGGAGTTTTCTACCCCTTCGACGCGTGGGCACCTCCGGAAGATACCTTGGTTCTTTTGGCAAAAACGAGAATATCAATTCACAAAGAGTGACAGGAAATTGAAAGATGAATCACAGATGCGGAGGTTTACCGGCATGAGTACAGAAACTGGGGACGACTCGATTGATTCCCAAGCGATCCTCAAAAAGTTCGACAAGGAGTCCGACTATCGGACCCTGACCGGAATTACCGGCAAATTGATCGCAGCCTTCGCCATCAGTTTTTCAATATTCCAGCTCTATACCGCCGTTTTCGGTGTTTTCGACGCCATGATACAGCGTTCCATACATCTTGCATTCGGCCTATCCCTGATTTATCTGTTGTACCCCACGAGCAAGAATTGGCGTCGCGACAGAATACACCCCCTTGATGCGGTGCTCGCGGTCTTCGGAGCGGCGGCTCCACTCTACGTTGTCGTCTTTTACCAGAGCCTGGTGACCCGGGCTGGTACCGCGACTTTATTTGACATCATCGCGGGTGTAATTGGCATCCTCCTGGTACTGGAAGCGGCCCGTCGCGTCGTGGGTATTCCCATCGTCGTGATCGCCGTCGTGTTCGTCACCTATGCTTTTATCGGTCCCTATATTCCCGGCACCCTTGGCCATCGTGGCGCTGACGTTGAAACACTGGTGGGCCATATTTTCTTCACCACAGAAGGCGTTTTCGGTATTCCGATAGGCGTATCGAGCACTTTCATATTCCTGTTCATACTGTTCGGCGCGTATCTGGAAAAAACCGGATTGGGCCAACTGTTCATAGATATGGCCAACGCCGTCGCCGGTTGGGCGGCGGGAGGTCCGGCGAAGGTTGCCGTCCTTTCCAGCGCCCTCATGGGTACGGTTTCAGGCTCTTCGGTTGCCAACGTGGTTGGTACCGGCAGCTTCACCATCCCCATGATGAAAAAACTGGGGTACAAACCTGAGTTTGCGGGTGCCGTCGAAGCCACCGCGTCCACAGGCGGCCAGCTTATGCCACCCATAATGGGAGCCGCAGCCTTCCTGATGGCCGAATTCACCAACATTCCGTACCGGCGCATCATCGGTGCCGCGGCCATACCGGCGTTGCTGTATTATTTCGGTGTGTGGGCAGGGGTCCACTTCGAGGCCAAAAAACTTGGCCTCAAAGGTATCCCCCGCGACGAATTACCCAAGTTCAAACGCATAGTGTTGGACCGAGGGCACCTCATCATTCCGCTTATTGCGATCATCTATCTGCTCGTTACGGGGTTCACCCCGATGAAGGCCGCGCTATGGGCCATCATCCTTTCCATCGCCTCATCCATGCTGAAAAAGAACACCCGGATCAGCCTGTTCGATATCATCAAAGGCCTTGAGTCGGGTGCCCGGGGCGCTCTGGGCATAATCGCCGCCACCGCGTGCGCGGGTATCATCATCGGGGTTGTCACCCAAACAGGACTTGGCCTCAAACTGGGTTCCAGCCTGGTCACCCTGGCGAACGGGAACCTGTTGCTGACGCTATTCTTCACCATGATCACGTCACTCGTGCTTGGCATGGGCGTTCCCACCACCGCCAACTACGTCATCACCTCGACGATCACCGCCCCGGCAGTAATCATGATCCTTATGCAGCAGTCCGGACTTCCCGCAGGCTCGCTGATTCCAGCCGCCATCATCCTGCCAGCCCACATGTTCGCCTTCTACTTCGGCATCATCGCCGACGTGACTCCACCTGTAGCGTTGGCCGCCTTCGCAGGAGCGGGTATCGCTAAGGCGAACCCGATGAAAACGGGGTTCCAAGCCTCGAAACTAGCCGTAGCAGCTTTTCTGGTCCCTTACATCTTCGTACTGAATCCACAGATGCTTCTCTTCAATATCGAACCTTTACCAATGGTCTGGATGATCGCCACGAGCCTTCTCGGTATCATTTCGGTAGCAGCCAGTGTTGGCGCGTATCTGGTGGCCAGGATGTCCCGAATCGAACAAGTCCTGTTTTTCGTGGGAGGCATCCTGCTGGTCACTCCAGGATTCATCACCGATGCGATTGGCGCGGCGCTACTCCTGGTTGGCATCGTCATCCAGCTGAAAAAACGCCCACAACAACCCCCTGCAAGCCTATTGAAAGGCAAGATGGACTGAAGCACGCGGCCTGAACCGCCCGTGGCCCGTGCGGTTCAGGCTTTCATTTATGCCTTGAACGCCCTTAGGGCTTCCACCACGAGAGCGTGGTCGTCCTCCTGGGGCAAGCCAGAAACGGTGGCGGCCGCGACAATGCCCGCGCCCTTCACACGGATGGGAAAAGCACCTCCGTGTGGAGAGAATTCAAAGGAACTGATGAAGGATTTCTCCTCGATGGTTTGCCCGGCCAAAGCGAGGGAAACACCAACCGCCAGGGAACTTTTATTGAAACGGAAAAGCACGTTGGTCTTGCGTCGGATCCATTCATCATTGTCTGCCATGGCACCGGGGAATGCGGCGTGGAAGAGTATCTGGCCAGGGCGGCGGATGTCCACCGCGACCGGGAGTTTCCTTGCCCGTACCAGTTCTGCCAAAAGACAGCCCAAGCGCCAGGCATCATCCTCAGTAAAGGAATCCAGAACCAGCTCCAATTCCTCCGCAACGATTCGATCAAGTATTTCTTTTGTAGGTTTCACTTTATCTTTCCTTTCTTTCCGAATTTGCCCGGCGTCTTTCTCTGCCTGACCGCTTCATACAACAATACGCCGGCCGCAACCGATACATTGAGTGAATCCACACGGCCAAAGGTTGGAATCGATACCATACCATCACAGGTTTCTTTCAGCAAACGGGCCAGACCGCTCCCCTCACTCCCCATGACCAGGGCCGTGCGACCGCATAAATCCTTGCTGGCGATATCATCGCCTTCCATATCAGCACCGTATATCCAGAAGCCTGCCTCTTTCAGCAATTGGGCGGCACGCACCAGGTTGGGTACCGCTGCGACCGGTACCCAGGCGCTCGCACCGGAACTGGTGCGCGAGACAACCTCTGCATCCTTTGCGGAACGCCGGTTGGCGACCACCACGAGGTTGACGCCGAATTGGTCGCAGGTACGGATGATGGCGCCATAATTATGGGGGTCGGTGATACTGTCCAGGATTACCACAAGAGCGGGCACCCCTTCCTCCAGACTTTCCAGAAAGACTTCCATCGTCGTTTCGTTCGAATCCGCACCGCTCTCGATCACCAGCGCGATGCCCCGGTGATCAGTGGAAATCCTGTCCAGTTCGTGTTCCCCCACCCGGTTTATCTGGATCTTGTTCTCCACCGCCAGGGCCATGATTCCCCTGGCCCGGGGACCCGCATTGGCCACCAGCAGCGGGCCCTTCGCCTTCCCCGACCTGATCAATTCCTCTATTCCATGAAAACCGGTCAAATACGCCATAATCATTCCACCTCGTAGGTTTTACCGTACTCGACCACATCGACCTTGTCGAAGCCTTTGCCGGCCAGATATTTCCTGAACACGCTTTGCGTTTTAGCCTCGCCGTGCACCATGAAGATGCGCTTGAGCCGGGAAGTGTCTATCGCATCCAGCCATGCCCCCATCTCAGCATAATCCGCATGGGCTGAGAACGCGTTTATGGTCTGAACCTGAGCCCGCACCTTGTACCAGGCACCATGGATTTTCACCTCTTTTTCCCGTTCCTGGATGCGACGGCCCAAGGTATTCTCCGCCATAAATCCGACGATCAGAATGGTAGCCGTCGGATCACCGATATGGCGCATAAGATGGTGCTGTATCCTGCCAGCCTCACACATACCGTCGGCGGATATGATCACCGCAGGTCCCTTCAGATCATTCAAGGCCTTCGATTCTTCCACGCTGTTGGTAAAATGCAGGGAATTGAAACCGAAGGGATTTTTATGATGCTTGATGAAGGCATCCTGGGTTTCCTGATCGTAGCATTCGGGATGTACCTGGAAAATTGTGGTCGCATTGGTCGCCATGGGCGAATCCACAAATATGGGTATCTCCGGGATGATTTTCTGATCCACAAGCATGTGCAAGTAATACACCAATTCCTGGGTACGCTCGACGGCGAAAGCAGGGATAATAATCTTGCCACCTTCACGGTATGCCTTATTCACTGCGGCAGCGAGTTTTTCCATGGCATTATCAGTGGATTCGTGAAGGCGGTCACCATAGGTGCTCTCAATCACGAGGTAATCCGGCGCGGGAATAAGGTCCGGATCGCGGATGATGGGTTTGTTTTTCCGTCCCAAGTCGCCGGTATGGGCGATGCGGAGTTCCTTTCCTCCCCTTGTTACAGTCAGTACAGCCATGGCGGAACCAAGAATATGTCCAGCGTCGAAAAATTCCAGTTTGACGCCTTCCCCGATCAGGATGGGCCGGTAGTACGAAGTTGTCACCATCTGACTGGTGGCCTTCACCGCGTCCTGCTCGTCGTACAAGGGTTTCCAGTCGAATTTCTCCCCCCGTTTCGCAGCCTGCTTGCCAAGGTATTCGGCATCCCTTGCCTGGATACGCGCTGAATCCATCATCACCAGGCTGGCGATATCACGGGTCGCGGGGGTGGCAAAAATAGATCCCTTGTAGCCAAGCTTGGTCAGAAGTGGCAACATGCCACAATGGTCGAAATGGCCGTGGGTTAACACAGCCGCCTCGATTTTATCGACGCTTATACCGAATTCGCGGTTTTTCCGATCCGCCTCTGCCCGTTTGCCCTGGAAGGCGCCACAATCGATAAGGTAGGAACGACCGTCGATCTCCACTACGTGCTTTGAACCAGTCACTTCCCCGGCAGCGCCGAGGGAATAAAAAATAATCGCCATGTATTACAGCATACTACGCAAAAGTCTCCTGCGCAAACGGGGATCAGCGCTGGTTTGCCTCTTTATGGCGTTCCAGTGTATAATAGCCCCCATGATCCAGCAAGAAATCGACACCGCATTGGCTAAAGTCGTCCCAGGTACCCAAACCTTTTTTCTGCTGAACATAATGGGACATCCCTGATGTATTCCCGTGACATCCAGTCGGCTCGAGCCTCTCCCCTGGAAAACGGGATTCCGGTTCCGGGCACATGGGATTCGGCTTTCGCTGAAGTTGATCTCCTGAATATCCACAAACCATTCTCATTTCCTCTTCCAAAAGGTCTACGGAACTTGCGTATAAAGGAATGGCAGGCTTTCCAGATACAGGATGAAAAGTATTATCTCACCGCCTCCTTGGTGAACGCAAAATACTACCGCATAGCCCTGGTAACCCTCTGGAACAAGGAAACAAAGGAAAAGCTGGAATTCTGCAAGGACTTGCCTTTCGGTGCCTGGCGATTTCCACGTAGCCTGTCCAATTCCGCAGTCACCAGCAGAAGCTACGGATTCTATTTCCGTATCCACGACTGGCTGGACGCCGATCGGGTGGAGTTGGACCTGGATATAGAACCAACACGAAAACGACCTTCGTTCACCGCCCATATAGAATTGGATCTCAGTCGTTCACAGACCATGCCTTTGGTGGCCTGCCTGCCTTTCAGCGACAGGCGTTGCATGTACACCTACAAGAACCTCGTACCCGCCCGAGGCGATCTTGTTTTCGGAGGTCGCCATATCACGCTGTCCCCGGAAAAAGCGACAGCTTTGATGTCGGACTATAAAGGTTATTATCCTTACCGGATGAAAAACGTCTGGGCATCAGGTTTCGGGTTTGACGGTTCCGGCCGCCGTACTGGATTTTCCCTTGTGGAGAATCAGACACGGGACGCCTTCAAGAACAATGAAAACTGCCTCTGGCTCGCAGGCCGGATGTATCCCCTGCCTCCAGTACGGATCACCCAGCCGAACGGGATTGATAAGGATTGGATCATACAGGATCTGGAAGGTATGGTGGACCTGACTTTCACTCCCCGGGAAGCCAACAATTATCTGTACAATCTTTTGCTTACCCGGTGTGAATACAAGTCACCCTTCGGCGTATTCAACGGTATGGTCATGACCTCATGGGGAGAAAAGATAGCCCTGCGCAACTTGTGGGGCTTTGGCGAAAAGCTCTATTTGAGGGTATGAGCGTGGCACAAAGGCCCCCTGCTGTATACGAACCTGGCGAACTGGACCGGGTTCGCAGAAAGCTTGGAGATATCGACTCCGAAGAAGCCAAGCGCATAGCCACCAGGCTTGGCGGACAAGTAGGCGTGGAAAAGGGAACCCCCACCACTACGAATACCCCGCGACAGCCCAGAACCAGGCAGGAAACGGTAACCGTCAGTGTAGGGGGGCGGGGATCTGCTGGTGCCAGACCAACCAGGCGGGTTGAGATACTACCCGATGACCAGGATGAAAAACGACGACGCGCCAGTCCATCAAAAAAGAAAGGGAAAGGCGAGAATGATCCTGAGACTGACTTTTCTGACGATCCAGCGGTACCCATAAAGGTAGCCTACATGGACCGGCTGAAAATGGATCGATACGCCGCGCAACCGGAATTCGAAATCAAGAATTCGAGCCAGACTTTCTATTCCATGATCTCCCTGTTTGGGGAACCGGCAGACCCGGTCAACTACGCATTCGTGACAAAAAGGATGAACGAATACTATGGTCGCCTTGAGTCATTGGTTGCCTCAACCCGAACCCTGCTTCCCCGCAATAATATCGCCAGGGCGGAACTCCTTAGAAAAGAGGATCCATTCGCGTTGCGCGTACTTGATACAATTCGTAATTGGAACATTGAACGGATTGCGTCGGACCTATCCAAACTGCAGGCAAAACCCCGGGATGTAGTTGTGGGGGACATGACAGAGATTTTGAAAGCCTTCTATAAACCCCTATATATCCTTGGACGCCTCGATCCGGAAATCCACGTCCGGGACGCATTCCGGGCATTGCAGAAACAGATGTTGATGGACAATCCTGTAGAGGCAAAAGAGAAATTCGGTCCCCATTTTCGATCCGCTTTGGCTTCATACATTTTTCTTGCCCGCAGCGTCCGGTTTCTTCTATATCCACTTCTACTCAAGCTACTTTCGGATAAATGGTTATCCTACGAGGAATTTTTCCTTCAGAGACGCCGGCGTTTCGAGACTTTTCTGGGTGTTTCCGAGGCGGAAAGGATAAAAGCCCCCGCAGACGATTATGCTTCGGCAGTCCGGAAAGCGACAGACGCTGCCACCGTACCAGTCGAAGACGTTCAAGCTGACCCTGAACCTCAGACTGGACAGGAAACTCAGGTCTCCACCGAGGAAAGCAGCGAAGAAACAGCGACAGGCCCAACGGAAACCAACAAAGCCTCCCAGCCCCGCAATCGAGCACGTGACCGCGGTCTGGAAACCCTGGAAAGCCTTTTTCCCCAGGGTGGCTGGAACCAACTGGATTCCTGGCCGGATATGTACCCATACTTCGCGGATGTATTCGATCTAAAAAAAAGCTTTGAAATCGTGTCTCCCTCGGATGCCTTGCATCAGGTGGGTATCCTGATCCATATACTCGAGGAACTTTTCTACGGATTGCGCTACGTGGAATTTGGAACCCTTAGCAAAGATGATAAAGAGGAAGACCGGGCAGACCTTGTCGTATCGCGCATCATAAATGAGTGGCATGATTATCTGGAGGATTCACTGGGCAAGGAATACCTTCCACGGCTTTCGGAATACGCCCGGCTCGTGGACGGTTCTCCCGAAGCGCGTACATCCAACTACGCGAAACGAACACTCACAGAATTACTGTGGGTCAAGCGCCTGAATTTCCTGCCCTATCTACGTTTTGAATCATCCGTCACCAGCCATCCCTACCGCAAGCAGGATTCCGTTCCGCTGTATACCGCGGTCCGGGAACTCCGCAAGGTGCTTACCGGAGTGGCTGCCGGAATCGAGGCGGGAATCAAAAGTAAGTCGAACGGCCCTTTCAATGGTATCGACAATCCAATGGAACCCTACAATTTTCAGATTCCCAATCCGGTTTCAAAGCGCCTCGACGCCTTGCTTGGCGGAAAGAATTCAAAAAAGAAAACAAACGCCGCTCTCGTTTTCTTCACCCTTTCTGTCGTTGTCGTACTGGATTCAATCATCAACGACAAGGATAGCTATGCGTATTCCGATCCTGCGGATTGTCCATTCCGCAGTGTGAATGGAGAGGGGATCAAGCCGGTATTTGGCGTGGATCAACGCGTGAATGCAGATTTGTTGTTCAAGACCTCACTGACCACCAAGGATAATCCAAAGTTGGGAAAGCCGGACGGTGACACCTTGCTTTAAACGTACCAAACGAACCAAGATCCAATCCTGCCCAGCGCTTTATTTCTGATGCCCTGTAGCGAGTTTCTCCCTGAATCGCTCCAGTGCTTTGCCGGTAAGTTTCGACGTTCCCTCCGCAGTTCCGGCGTTTCCCAAAAGACGTTTCAATTCAGCGAACTCCTCCGCCGAGAAAGCGATTCCTCCCAGGAAATTCCGTTCAAAGGATTCGCAACAACAGGGAGCCACGGAACGGGCGATCTGCAGCAGAACCTCCGCATACACGCGTATCTCCTTCTGGGCGTGGGCATCCATACGAAGCTCAAGGAAATGAAACAAGTTGTGCAGATCAATCTGCCAGTACCATTCGGTATACAGGCTAAGGGGGAGATTCACTCGGGCCAATTCACGGGCTATGCCCTCCTCAACCAGACGGGAATAGTCTTCGTAGGCGTCTTTCTGTCCCTGGATCAGCACGTCCCTTACAGCTCCAGCGGCAACGGAGTCCAAAGGTTGGGGCGAACGCCCCTGCTTGTTGTCCTCGCTCTGCAGGGAAACATCCTCGAGGGCTGGCACATAGAATTCATCCTTCATAACCGAATAACGGCCTGAAATCTCGTTCAGCCGCGCTGTCCTATGCCGAATCCACTGGCGGGCCACAAAAATGGGCAATTTCACGTGGAAAGTTAGACTCACCTGCTCGAACGGCGATGTGTGCCTGTTTCTCAGGAGATAATCTATAAGCCCCGCATCCTCCCGGTAGCTTTTGGTGCCGGCTCCATAGGAAACCCGTGCAGCCTGCACAACCCTTTCATCACCACCCAGGTAATCGACCAGACGGATGAAGCCCTTGTCCAAAACCGGAAATTCCTTGTCAAGGATCGCCTCCGCTTCCGGAACGATGCAATGTGCCATTATGTCTCCTCCTTATGTACGCTATTCCCAGGGAAAAGCATCCATGTCACCGTAGTAATCCGTTATGGTATCCTTGCCCGAAGCGGGACCATGGCAGTCCGACCCATAAGTACAGAAAAGTCCACGGGCCTTGGCCTCTTTCCGTACCAAGCGATTCAACTCATCCCTGCCGTCATTGCGATAATGGTAGAGTTCCAACCCCGCAACACCGATGGACTGGAAATAATCGACCACAAGTCCAAGCCGGTTTTTTTCCCGCTTGATGGTTTCCAGCTGGTCGTCGAACTCGTGTCCTATATGCGGAACCACCAGAAAACCCCTATCCATGCGGACAATCCGGGCTACTTCGGAGCAGAGGGGCTTCTCCCGACTCCCATCCACGAGGATACGGGAATCAAAATAAGTTCGCTTGAAAGTCTTGTAGTCCACATCATGCTTGATGGCTTTTGCGTCACGAAGGTACTGATACAGATCGACCTTGTTGAAAGAAAAGCTTTCCGCCGACAGGTCCATGCGGTCCGCCCGTTTGCGGGCAAGTAGCTCATTGAAATCCAGTTTTTTTGAATTGAAGTATTTACTAGCCCGCGAAATGGCTTCCTTGGCTTGAGTCAAGCGTCCGGAATTTATCTCCCTAAGGAAAGCCTTTGTATGTTCATAACGACCTG
>Ga0172379_10007427_pt1 | contig 14239 bp, 10 predicted proteins | sample GrowelOW334metaG_FD_119756 | JGI IMG/M metagenome (GOLD analysis project Ga0172379, IMG submission 119756) | Groundwater microbial communities from an aquifer near a municipal landfill in Southern Ontario, Canada - Groundwater well OW334 metaG | ecosystem: Environmental > Aquatic > Deep... | reverse complement strand
GGCGGGTTTTTGTATCGGCGCTTCTGCCTGCGGGGCAACCGAGTGAAGAGCTGATTTAAGGTCTGAATCGTGTGTGTGCTGCTCGGGCGGCTTTTGGCCGGTCACCTGGGAGAGTGCTTCGCGCAGGCTCTTGGCCCCGTCGAGCGAAGGTTTTGGCGGCGCTTCGGCCCGGGGCGTGTGGTTTTTAGGAGTGCGATGTTCTCGCGGCTCTTTTGGCTCTCGGTGTTCTTCGCGAGGGCGGGATGCCTTTTTCTCCGGCTCGGCTGCGCGCTCGCGAGGCGGTGCAGACTCACCCGCCGAAGATGTTGAGCGGGCAGGAGGAGATGGTCGCGGGGTTTCAATTTTCGGCTCTTTAGTTTCTTTGATTTCCTTAGATTTTGCAGCAGGTGCCGCACCGTCTTCGTGCGTCTTGGCTATAACCGCCTCAACTTCAGCTCGCGGGCGCCCAAACTGCTCTCGCGAATTTTTGAGCGTCTCCTCGACAAAGTTTTTAGGCGGCGGATCAAACGGCGGCAGCGTCGTAGCCGAAAACGGAGGGCTCCCAACGCCGTCTATCATAAGCGTGAGATAAATTTGTGCGAACCCGAGGTTAACCAAGTCCTGCGCGGTAAACTGCGGGGCAAACACCGTCTCGAGCACCTCGGCGTCAAACGGCCCCACACGAAAGACGACTGTGGTGCCCACGTTGCCGAACACCGCGTCGCGCACCTCTTCTTCCATTTGCTCCACATACTGGTGCGCTATCAAGAGGTTGAGCTTGTATTTGCGCGCCTCAGAAAGGATGTCGGCAAAGCTCTCGTTGGCAAAATTTTGAAACTCGTCTACGTAGAAATAAAAATTCGGGAGCGTGGCAAGCGTTGCGGCCGGCACGTCGGCGCGCGACATCGCCGCGAGATAAATTTTGGTAACGAGCATCGAGCCCAAAAGTGCGGCATTTACCTCGCCCACGCGGCCCTTAGAGAGGTTGATAATGAGGATCTTTTTTTGATCCATCATTTCTCGGATATCAAATGATGATTTTGGCTGGCCGATGATGTTGCGGATCAGGGGGTTACTCGTAAATTGCCCCACCTTGTTTTGTATTGCAGGCGTTGCCTCTTGAGTGTAGCGGTCGGTGTAGTTAGCAAACTCCTCCGTCCAAAATTTCTTCACGATAGTGTCTTGCACGTTGTCGACCACCTTTTTGCGAAAGCCTTTCTCAACCAGCATACGATTGACGTCGAGCATCGTGGCGCCCGGGTACTCAAGAAGCGCAAGCAGGGTGTTGGAGAGGATGTACTCCATACGAGCCGAGAACGCGTCGACCCAAAGTTTTTTAAATGCGGTGATGAGCCCGGATACCACGAGGTGGCGTTTGTCGTAGCCCACGTCCTCCATCACGTTAAACGCGACCGGCTGCTCCATATCAAACGGTGCAAAATAGACCACGTCTTTGACACGGTGCTCCGGCACATACTCTAGGATGCGGTCGGCGGTCGAGCCGTGCGGGTCGATAAAGGCCATACCTTCGCCGTTGCGGATGTCCTGGATAGCCATATTCTCAAGCAGGGTCGATTTACCCATACCTGTTTTACCTATGACGTACATATGACGCGCGCGGTCGCGGCGCTTTATCCCAAACGGAGTATTTTTCCCGCGGGAGTTGGTGGCGGCGAAGTACGTTATTTTATTCGGATCCTCCTGCATTTGTTTCTAGTATACCGCGGTTAGTCGGCGGCAACCGGCGCCAGCACCGACTTAAGAGACGTGTATTTGTTGCCCGCATCCCAGAATAGGTAGGATTTGAGCCCCGCATCAGCAGCAGCTTTGATTTGGGCCTGGACCATCGCCGGCGAGTAATGCACGGGGTAGTCGAAACTCTGGAGCCACGGCGCCATCTTTTGGGCGTCGTAGACGGGCTTGTGATAGAGCTGGGGCGAGGTGGATGCGATCGGGGTAAATGCAAAGTTCCCAATTTTGCTTGTGGTTGCAATGGTGCGCGCCACTGCCGTGTCCATCGCAAGCTTCACGATCTCATATGAGTGCGCGTTCACATCAGAGAACCCATTGTAGCCCTTAGGGTAGTGCGAGGGGTATACCATCGGATACACGTGGTCGAAGTATGGCAGCGCGCGCTCAAGCACCTGGCCTATGTTGAGATCGTCATAGTTGGTAGAGGCCATACCAAACAGATCTGCCGAGAGCACGGCGCCGGTGGGGCGCAATTTGTCGGTTAGATATTTGAAAAACTCTTCAAGCGCCTCCTGTTTAGATTTGCCGGCCCCAAACGAGTAGGCCGCCTGGCTCATCGGCCCGTCGGAGGGGAAGCGCACATAATCGAAGTTGAGCTCATCAAACCCGAGCGCATAGGAAATGTTGCCGAGCGCGACCACATTGTCCCAGTAGGGCTTCGCGCCCACATCAACGAACGCCAGGCCTTTATAATCCTTCCAAACGCCTCCGCCTTTTTTTTGCACCGCTTCATCCGGATGGAGCGACGTATAATAGGGGTTTTGGAAGGTCGTGATGCGGCCGATCACATAAATATTTTTTTGATGAAGCTTTGCAACGAAACTTTTCATATCCGCGGCACCGCATGCGGTCGAGACCGCGTCATGGAGATCAGGGTGATCGGTCGGGAACGCGATTTTGCCGGTGTAGTCGCGGATGTCTATCACTACTGCATTGAGCTCGGTTTCATCAATGAGCCTCACAAGCGAATCGCGAAAGGATGGAGTGCCCACGACGCACTGCGACATATAAATCGCCTTCATAGCGTCGGGCCGCGCAATATGCGCCACCACAGGCGTTTGAGGCTTTGATGAAGAGGGTGTTGAAGACGCGACGGTTGCAGCATTTTCCGTATACGAGACGGAGAATAGAGCGGGTAATGCAAAATATGCGAACACAAACACAAAAGCCGCGATCATAAAGATCGCTGCGGCATAAAAACCGATTCCGCGTGTGCGGCTATCCGTGTACTTGTTGGTTGTGGTCATTACTATGTCCATCCTGCATAGCAGAATTTTCTATAAACGGATGGTGGGACGAACGTCGTGCCCCGCGCGAAATCATTGCCGCGCGCAAGTATAAACCGATCGCGATGATCGCTATACCCGTGAGTGTCGTGATAACCACAAGCCAGGAGCGGGGAACGCCGAGGTGGGGAAGTATGAGCACCCAAATACCGAGCGCTATTATTGCCATTTCTCGAGACATGTAAAAATTATATCATAGGAGGGGACTCGACAATTATATCGCCGAAGGTGCTATTTGCCCTCAACAATAACGACAAACTCACCGCGCTGGTGGTTGGGGTCGCTCTCAAGATACTCGAGCGCCTCGCTCGGTGTGCCCACAAAGGCCTCTTCGTGGAGCTTCGTAAGCTCGCGGAAAATACCGACCCGTCTACCCGAGATTTCTCCCCCGCCCTCCTCTTGACTTTGTTCTAAAAAAGTTATCAACAGGTGCACTGTTTTGACAATCCTGTGTGGTGATTCATAAAAAATGCTAGCGCGCTCTGATGCAACCATCTCTTTAATAAGTTTTTCTCGGCCCTTCTTAAGCGGCAAAAACCCGTAAAAAGTAAAACTCGCGGCGCGCATCCCTGCAATAGAGAGCGCAGCGGCAAGCGCGCTCGGGCCCGGTATCGTCTCTACCCGTGCCTCACCTCCGAGCCGCTCGCGCACCACCGACACAAGTTCAAGCCCCGGGTCGGAGACCCCGGGCGTACCCGCATCGCACACGAGCGCCACGTGCTTTCCCTCCTCAAGCAACTCAATTATTTTTGAGAAACCCGCCTCACCGCTGTGCGTATGGAATGAAACAGTCGGCGTATGAATGTCGAAATGCGTTAAGAGCTTTTTAGTAGTGCGCGTATCCTCGCATGCAATCACATCCGCCTCTTTAAGAGTACGGAGTGAGCGAAGCGTAATATCTTCAAGATTTCCTATCGGGGTGGCAACCACCGAGAGCTTGCCTTGGGTGCTCATATGCACCCTACCCTAGCACATTTTTGTGCGGGAGAAAGCTAGTTTTCGATAATCGTCGGCAAGACGTTTACGGTAACACTCGCACGCTCAGTGCTTGCTCCAAGGGTGCAGATTGCCGTGTAGATAGTCTTCTGATTGATCGCCACAGAGCTGGTGGCGGCAAGATTCTCTCCGGCCTCAAACCCGTCGGTTCGAGCAATTATTTCGCTAAACCCGTCGGTGCCGGTAATAGTGCAACTGTCCGCATTGCCGCCGTCCAAACTTAGAGCAACGCTGTTGCCTTTGCGCACCGCTGTGGCCGTAGATATGCCGTTTGCTTTGATGATAACGCTCGATTGGTCGGTACACGACGCATACACATAGGAGGTATTGCCGGTGAGCGCGCCGTTGGTGCAGCCGCGCACCGAAGGCCCATACTCGCTGCAGGTGTGCCCGTTAGGGGCTATCGATTGCGAGTAGAAATTGCTCGAGCCGCCGTTTGATATCGACACGCCATCGAGCATACAAGAGTTTAGGGTAACGCGAACAGTCCTAACCACGTGCACACCATCCAAGCCGGTGCAGTCAACCGTGTAGTCGGTAGTTTGATTCACCGTGTGTGCGGTTGTTCGGGCGTCAGTGTTTGCAGCTATTGTTGAGGATGTGTAGTAGATGACAATAATTCCTTGGCTTCCCGCGGTTGCACAAAGTCCTCCTCCGCCACCGCCATAGGCTCCCCCGTTGCCTCCGCAGCGGGCACGGCCTCCGCCGCCTCCGCCGCCGCCGCTGCCGACTGAGCCGTTTATATTGTAACCGGTACCGCCGGCGCCTCCATAGCCGACTCCATCATCTCCTCCTCCGCCGCCGCCTCCATAACTCCCCGCTCCTCCGTTACCGCTATTGCCGGAGGTGCCTGCGCCTGTGCCGCTGTAACCGTTTCCACCCCTACCTCCTAAGTGGTTGTAACCATTGCAGCAACTTGGGGGAGATCCACCAGCTGTAGATGACCCGCCGCCGGCACCACCCCCGCCCGCCCCTTCGCTAATGCTTGTGTACCCGCCCATCTTGCCATCGCCGCCAGGTCCGGCCGCTCCGCCGCCGCCTCCCCCGCCGTTGCTGCCCGATGTTCTACCCGAACCTCCGGAATATCTAACGGTCCCTACTCCGGAACCAGCCGCTCCTCCCGCTCCTCCTGCAGTGCCTCCTTTTGCACACACTGAAGACACACCGCAACTTGTTCCGTTTAAGTATGTATCTCCGCCTGTTCCCCCGGCAACACCCGCTCCCACCTTAATATTTATTACCTGACCCGGAGTGAGAGATAGATTATCTTTTCGAGAGTAACCGCCGCCTCCACCTCCGGAAGTTCCGCTGCCTCCGCCGCCTCCGCCAATCATATAAATGGTGTTGGTGTTGCTCCAATCAGACGGCACAGTCCAACTTGTTTGTGAGGTGTTGGTGATATAAATCGGGCCGAAGGTGCCGCCGGTAACAACAGCGCTCGGCGGCGGCGGCGTATACGTAAAGCCGCTATCAATGACAACTCCGCTTAAATTTTTACCCACTAGTGTGCAGCTCGAGGAGTTGGTGGCGGTTATAGTTGATGTTGAAATGTCGCCCGCAGCAAGGCCTGACGTGGGGCTCATACTAAACGAGAGGGTTGCCGGCGCAGAAAACGGCGAGATTGTTTTGGTTGCCGTGGCCGTGGTTCCCGGTTTGTTGCCGACGCAACTCAGTGTATAGGTGGTCGGCACCGTTATAGCAATTGAGGTGCGAGAGCCGCTACCGTTTGAGGTGATGGTGGTCGCCGGGTCTATGATGGTGCCGCCGCTGTTCCTACCGGTGAGCGTGCATCCGGTCGTGGTGTTGATGTAGTCGACCGTCCACGGGATGTTGATGCTGTTGCCGTAATAGACGGTGGAGGTGCCGGTAAGTGTGGCCATCGGGTCATTGAGGGTCGAGGTTGATATGAGGTTGATGCGGGTGCAATTGTAGTCGCCGTTGTCGTAGTTGTCTGACGCCCACGATGTCCATCCAAACGAAGCCGAGGATGACGCAGTATATCGCACAGTGCCTATTTGCTGTGTGCATCCGCCACCGCCGGACCATATGTCTCCCACGTCGCCAACTTGTATCCCCAGTTTAAAACTGGTAACCGTGTAGCCGTAGCGTGCGCGAGTGTCGACAATGAGGCGCCATTGGTCGGCATCAAACATATCGACATCCCCCGCCCAATTGGTCCAACTGTTTGGCGATTCTGACGCCCACGGGCCGTAGACAATAGTGCCGCCGCCATCACCACATTTAAAGAGCCAAAAGAAGCCGCACGGCGTGTTGATATCCCTGCCCTGTATGCCGATGCGGATATCGAGGTCTTTGGGGATAGTGTTGCCGAGGTAGAGCCGCACACAATCCGGGTCGTAGTTGTCGCTGTCGCCGGTCCAGGGCATCCACACACTTACGTCGCTGGCGTATCGTGCCGCGCCGAGCCCACTATAGGAGCAGTCGCTCCAGTCGACCATTTGCAAACCGACCACGTTAGTCGCTGCAGCCTCTACCTTTTTATGCTCGACAATCTGGCTTACAAAAACAGCTGCAAGCAGTAGTGCCGCAAACAACCCTATAGAAACAGGCTTGGTAAAATTCTTTTCCATGCCATTCAAGAGCCTTTTATATCTGGATAATCTTGACCGCATATTGGTTATTAACCGAACCGATAGGCTCATCGGTATACACATTGAGGCCGACGCCAACTGCTATCTCGTCACTCGAGAGTGGCACCTCTGTTGAAGCCGCATCATTGGCAAGTTTCACGATAGTGGTGCTGTCGTCATATACAAATGTAAGGTTTTGAGGGGCAGAAGCCGAGCGCCTCACCTCGAGCACAAGCGTCCCGCCGCCGATTGATACCACACGGCCATATACACTCGTTGCGGTTTTTTGTTGCTGCTCAATAAGGATCCCCTGGCGCACCTGTTCTATCTGACTCGCAAGAAATACCCCCTCCCCACCCGTGCCAGAAACAGCGGAGGTGATGAGGTAATTAACAAACACTCCGAGCAGTAGCACTCCCACTAAAAATCCTATGCCTGCACCGATAAAAAATGACGAAAGAGAAAAATTTTTCCACGAAATCATACGGCCTAATAATACCACCCGGTGACACGGGTTTACCTTATGTGTGTGGACTACTGTGTATATACAGTTGCGGTATACTTACACCATGAAGAATCTCGCAGCGCGTGTAGAAAAATTTGTTGCGCGCAGAGAATCTATTCCTTCGGCGGCAATCCATGTCGTTATTGCGTTGTTGTTTATCAGCATTGTGCGGCTTGGTCTTGAAAATCTACCGAACGAGTATGTGCAGCAGGAATTTATTCTGTTTGGAATTATAAGCTTGTTGGTATTTTATGTGGGAACATTTTTTTTGTTCCTTAGATTCGTTGCGTTCTTTTTTCCTAATGAAATCACCAAAGTTCGATCGGTAGTGCTCATTGGTATGTTCGGAGGCTTGGTACCTCCTTTTATTACCCCTTTCTTCTCTTCTGACACAGCGGCTCGCTATAGTTACTTCAAGGAATTTACCTGGAATTTTTTTGCATCTACCCAGCCGATAGGAGAGAGTATTGGGCTGTGGCTAACTATCGCGATAGTCTGTATATATTTTTGGTACCGAAAAAAGAACTTTCTTTACTTTCTAGTGGGGTTGGCGGGCTCTTATACAATACTTCAATTTTCAGGCTGGTTTATAATCGTGCCCGCCGTCCCTCTTACACACATACTATCTGACGCAAGGCCCGACATCTCCAGTCTTTTTGCGTTCTCAACAAATTTCCTGTGGGTGATGGCCGCCCTGGCGGCATTCATTTCGACTCGATATCGTTTTTTTGCGGCAACACTTAAGAGGTTTCAACATACGGGCATACGGCTCATTTTGGTCTTGTTTGGAGCTCAACTTGCCGGAGGCGCCAATTTTCTCTCTCTTTTGGAGGGTATTATTTTCATGCTTGCATTCATGCTGATTCAAGCCGAAAACGACTACTACGACAAAGAGCTTGATGCCGCCACCTTGCGCGCAAGCTCTATCACCCAAGATGATCTTATATTTGTACGAGTCTTTATGGCACTTCTTGCACTCATATTCTGGTTCATCCAACCTCTCTTTAGTATTTTGTTGGTGATATTCTTTTTGCTCGGGTTCGTCTACAATCACCCGGCGTTTCGCTTTAAAAAATATTTCATAACCGCGTCACTTGTTGAGGGGGGTGCGGCATTCATTGGTATGTTTGCAGGAGTATTTTCTGCGGGTAATAGCCTAGACGGTACCGATATACTCTGGATCACCGGAGTGGCGCTCATTTTTGCCGTACTGGCGAATATACGAGACTACAAAGATTTTATCGGTGATAAAAAGATGGGCATCAAGACGCTGTATGTAACATTACAAGCGCGTGGGGTGGCTCCGCAGAAAACCCACTTCGCACTCATCGGATTCTCTATATTTATACACATTGTAGTTGTTGCATTTTCTCTCTACTTGCACCTCGCTCTACCTCTTATAGTTATAGGTTTTTTGCTTCTTATAGCCTCACCTTTTCCTTTCCTCCTCATAAGCCACCCAAAAAAATCCGCGTCTTCGACCTCAACTGTGGCACAGGCAGGATTGCTATTGCTTTTTGTCGCTTTTGGAATGCTCCCAGCATTTTCGCATCAATATCCTCATCATCCGGAAATAATACGGGAGCAGCCTCAAGAATTGCCGCCGGCTTATTGACAAAAATTAAAAATGGCGTAGTTTTCGAGTAGACGTTCTCTCTCGATCCAACCGCAAGGAGGCCGCGATGACGGCTGTAGACAACGGCAGCTCCACTGCCATCCCCGGAGCCGTCGACCGGTACCTCTTTGAGGGCAAGGTGCGGCTTATCGGGTTTGGGAAATTCTACCCCAACCCCAAAGGGGTGCTCGAAAAGCAAGACTGGTCGCTGCGACCGTTCAACAACCAGGAGGAGGCCGCGCAGCAAACCGGCCACTCAATCACACGCTACCTGCCAAAGATTGCGCGCGACTTTGGGCTCGGCAAAATGCTCTATGCGCCGTCTCCCCGCCTCTTTAATGCACAGGTGTGCTCTGAGTCGGACACAATGAAAAAGCGCATTATGGTGACCTCGCCTGACTATCACAATACGGAATGGTTGCTGCGCGGAGCAGATGCCGACGGAATGCTCTTGAGCAGAGGGCATACGTATATGGTATCCCCAGCCGGATGCCCAGTGCTCATCGTCTGGGACGAGGCGACCTCAACGCTTGGGGTCGCACACGCGGGGATGCGCTCACTCATCAACGAGGATGCGCTCAAAGGCAACCCTGAGGCGCGCAGGAGTGAGAGCGTGGTCTATAACCTACTTGATGCTATGGGTTGCACCACAAAGAGGCAGTGCCGTGCGCTTCGGGCGGCGATTGTCTTCCCTATTGATCCGGCACTCCTCACCTACTCATGGGATCATCCTGACTACGGACCGCTCAACAAAAAACGGAGTGTGTACGTCGCTGGGTACTACGGCGAACTATGCGCTCCGGGCTTTAATGACCCCGTGCAGTGCACGTTGGGGCGCATCAATGTTGAAATGATCATACGTCTCCAGCTCTATGCACGAGGTGTTCATCCGAGAGGCGTTCTGACCATCCCCTCTCCGCCGAGTGCTGTATGGCGCAGCACACGCGATCCGGGCGAAGACCCAAACGCGCGTAATGGGGTTTGGGTGCAGCACCTGTAGAATTGGCGCGCCCGCGGGGGTTTCCCGCGGGCGCTTTACCTTTTAAACAACTAAACCGCAAAAAGGTTTCAATCAGATTTCAATCGTGGTTGGGAGCAGGTTTACGGTCACCGTGCCGGTTTTAGTGCTGCTCTGGAGCCGGCAAACCGCCGTGTAGATAGTTTTTTGATTAATCACCGCCGTTTGGGTACCGGTGACCCCGGTTGCGCTGAAGCCGTCGGTGCCGGTTATCGTACAGCTTGAGGCATTGCCTCCGTTCCACGCGATGGAAACAGTGGCACCTTTACGTACCGATGTAGAGGTTGCAAAACCGTTTGCCGTAATCGAAACCTGGCTTTGTGTTACCGTGGCGCAGTTTGCGCTGTTGTACGCACTGTCGCCGCTTAATGTGCCGTCGGTGCAGGTCCTGTTTTGACTATAGCTACTGCACTGCTCGCCTGCAACGACAAACTCCTGCGAGTAAAACGTCCAGAAATTTCCGGATTGCACCGTCACACCGTCGAGCGTGCACGAACGCGGCGCAACGCACGCCCCCGCTACGCACGACCCGGCACATGCTTGCACGAGCGTCTGTGCACACGAAGCGTTCACCGAATACACGCTGTTGCCTTGGCATATGGTGGTCGGGGTACACGAGAGTGCCACAGTATGCTGTTTTGTGTTCGTGCCGCCGGGGCCGGTGCAGCTAAGAGTGTATGTCGTGGGGGATGTCAGAGCGCGCGTGGTCTTGCTCCCGCTCGTTGAAAATCCGCTCCAGGAGTCGCCGTTGGTGCCGGTGAGCGTGCAGCTCGTCGCGTTCGCAACCGTATAGGTAAGAGTTGCAGTTTGACCAGAGGTTACGTTGGTGGGTCCCGTGAGGGTGAGCGCCGGCATAAGGTTTGAGGTCATAGGCGATGCCTGGAGGTAGAAACGAATGCAGTTCATATCTTCGTGCTCAACTCCATCGTGTGCCATAGGGCTCGACCATCCTCCTCCCGCCGCTTTATAGGGGGTATACACTACCGAGCCCACCTGTTCGCTGCAACCGCTATTCCAATAAAGGTGGTCTGCAACCTGCACACCAAGACGCAAATTGCCAATAGTTCTGCTAGTGATGCCATCGTTTGGCATGAGACGACTCTCTATTTTTATTTTCCACGAATCAGGATTGTAGTTGTCACTTTCGGATACCCACGGGCTCACTACCGTTCCTCCTGATACCGGCAGTGAAGATATCCACGGAGTGCACCTCTCCGGCCCGGTCCCCGCACCGAAGATAAGATATGAGCCATCGTGCGTTTGAGAGCAAAAACGAATGTCGGTATTTGCAGGAATTGGCGTTGAATCCATATATACACGAACACAATCCGGGTCGAAATTGTTCACACCGCTTGCAAAATTAGACCACGCATTAAATCCCGGAATAAATTGCGGAGTTCCCCACCCACTCGTACACCGCGCCTCGCCAAACTGTATGCCGGGGAACGAACCGGTCGGCGAAGACGGGGGGTACTGCACGGCCGGAGGGCCATTCGCATCTACTTGAGGCAAATTTCCCGCCAAACAAAAGAGGGTGAGGGTGAGCACCGCGACCGCAAATGGGAACTTTTTTTCGATTTTCTTTTTCATATTCAGTATCTGTGGTTACATTATTAAAACAGAAAGAATTATTTGTTCGTTAACGCTCCCTACCGGCTCTTTAGTGGTAATACTCGCATACTCTCCCGGCGCGATATCTGAAGGGGTGAGCAACACTTCAGAAAGCTCAGCATCCGCCGCAAATGTGTAAAATTTAGTGTTTTCGTCAAAACGGACCCGATAGGTTCGTACAATACCGGCGCGATTGGTCGAGAGTGTGATCATACCATCCTCAATGGTATCAATTCTTCCGTAAGCCTCTTTTCTACCCCAGTTAAATACCGCATCAACACTTGCGCGCAAACCGTAGGATATACCGTTTAAAAAACGATTGTCATGTATAGGGTAGGTGACGAGTACAATAAATATCGCTGCACTAAAAACAAAGCCGACAGCAAATCCGCCCCCCACGAGCAAAGCCGATGTATATTTATTTTTCTTGCGCCTCACCATACAAAATGACTGACCTTACCATATTGTATATCTAAAGATCGGCTATAGGTCGTACACGACAACGGAGGTGTGGATGTCGTTATGTCGGGCAAATGGGCGTATTTCGTGCCCTCGCGAATCAAATCCTATAGTCGGGGCAAGATTTCCCGCCTGCACAACAGGAACTCCGTTTTGAAGTGCCTGAAGTGCGACCATATCGCGCGTCTCCGCCCACAGCACCCAAGGAGTATTAAACCAACTGTGAGAAACCGGGTGCACAACAAATGGAATATCCCTTTGCTTAGCCATACCAAAAACACTAAGAGGCGGTATACTCTCGGAGCAAAATATAACGGCCGGCATGTCTCCCGGAGTAGTATTATTCTCGTCTTGTATACCAGGGCGGTATGCAAGCGTGTCTGTACGATCCTTATAAAAATCTTTGGTGCCAAGCGCGCTAAAAAGAAATTCGTACACATATGGCACATACTCGCCCTGCGGCACCAGATACTGCTTATCCGTCTCGTACACATTTGATGTGGCAGGGTCGTATATGAACGCACGGACACGTGCAGTACCGTTGTCTAAGTCTACGCGTGCGGAGTCGATAAGGACTGCTCGTCTTCCTTTTTCTGTCAGCCATGCGAGCGTGGTAGGGGTGTCGCTGCCGACCGTGAGCCCGGCCGCTTCCGGCAAGAGAATATACTCCGGATTATATGCAAACGCTTCTTCAACGGCTTTTCGAAGCAAGCCTCGTTTTTTTTCAACCTCGATAGGATTTGGGGAAGCTTCCGGCAAAAAATCTGAGCTGATGAGTGCGACGCGAGTATGAAACACAGACGATGGGGTGGGAGCAGGCACGTGTAGAGGAGCACTCGCCACAATTGCAACAAATACAAATATCGCAGCGGCTCCCATCACTCTCCTGCGGGTCACGAACGCGGAGTATATACCGACAGCTATAAATCCTAGTACATAAGATAATGTATAGACACCTCCGAAAAGCGCACCGAGTCTGAGTATTTCATGATTATTGAGAAGATACCCCACGTACCCAAAACTAAAGTTTGCATTTATCGTGCTGCCCGGCCCGAGCGCGTATATCGAAAATATGAGTGAGCCGAGCACCTCTCCGGCAACGACCAGGAGCGGTAGTATAAAAAAGTGCAGCTGCGGAGAGATATTTTTACGGCACCACCACGCAAGCGCCGTGCTTATCGCAAACCCAAGACCGATTGTGACGGAAGTGAGCAGCCAATATAAACCAATAATGAGCGCAACGATAAATAACGGGTGTATGTTCATCCACGAGAGCGGGTATGCGGCCCAGTACCACGAAATTGCAAACAGCACCTTGATTGTCCCGGTCAGCAGCCCCCCGATAAGCGCGTCACGGACGCGGTTAGTCCGCTCGAGTGCCGCGCACCACAGCACTAACCCAAGAACCGCTAGCGGCCACAGGAGAGAATGAAGGAAGGCAGCGCCAAGTAAGGTACCTGCTGTGGCATACCACACAAACACATTTCGCCATGCACGCACCCAAAAGGTCATTTCTATAATAAATAAAGTATATACGCTTTTTCCGAGATCTCTTATCGAAGCGCTGCCTCCCCTGCTTTGTATATATTCCCCGCTCCCATAGTGATAAAAATATCGCCCTCTTTTGCGTTTCGAATCTCTGCGGTTACTTCCTCGAGCGAGTTAAGCGCTAGAGCATCGAGACCTCGAGCCCGCAGCGCCTCGGCAAGCATCGTGTGCGAGACAGTGGGGTCGAGCGCTTCGCGCGCGGCAAAAATGGGCGCGATGAGCACGCGGTCGGCCGCATCAAACGCCGCTACAAAATCATTGAAAAGTTTTTTAGTGCGGCTAAAGAGGTGCGGGTGGAACGCCACAATAATTCGCTTGCCGGCAAACTGCTCTTTGGCGCTCTGGAGCGTTGCTTTGATCTCGGTCGGGTGATGTCCATAATCGTCATACAAAAGCGCTCCTGCCGACGTCTTGCCCTTATACTCAAACCTCCGCCAAGTGCCCGCAAATGATGAGAGCGTTTGTTTTGCAGCTTCTTTATCAACGCCGGCGGCAACCGCCGCACCGAGCGCCGCAACTGCATTTATTTTATTGAACGGCAGAACTTTAAGCGGCAGCTCTTCGGCCAAATACTGCGTGTAGTCGACGATCGTCGCAGACACGCCTTCGATAACCGGCTTCACCTTCTCGTCGTTCGGGTTACAAATGATAAAACCGCCCGAGGGCACGCGCTGCGCCAGTGTGTGAAAAGCCGACTGAATATCAGCAAGGTCGCGGTAGTAGTCGAGGTGGTCTGCGTCGATATTGGTAATAACAAGTATATGCGGATTAAACTGCAGGAAGTGGCGCAAATATTCGTCGGCCTCTACGATAAAATACTCTCCGTTGCCTTCTCTAAAATTAGTTTTTGTTTTTGCCCGGAGCGAACCGACCACTCCT
>Ga0172379_10007426_pt1 | contig 14241 bp, 13 predicted proteins | sample GrowelOW334metaG_FD_119756 | JGI IMG/M metagenome (GOLD analysis project Ga0172379, IMG submission 119756) | Groundwater microbial communities from an aquifer near a municipal landfill in Southern Ontario, Canada - Groundwater well OW334 metaG | ecosystem: Environmental > Aquatic > Deep... | reverse complement strand
TCATCATCGGCATGTCAGTGAGGAAAATCTCCTGCCGCTTCTCTGAACCGAACGTCTTGTTGACGAGCTTCACGGTGAGCTTTATCGGCGCCTCGTAGGTACGCGCGTTCTCGCGCGCGAACGCTTCGTCGTATTTCGGCTCGCCTATTTCGAAACTCTCGAACTCGAGTTCGAACTTCTTGCCCGAGTAGTCGGTAATCGGAGAGAACTCCTTGAAGAGCTCGGTGAGGCCGTCTTTCATCAGCCAGTCAAAGGAGCTGCGCTGATGACCGACGAGGTCCGGGAACGGAACCGAGGGGGCGCGGTAGGCACCGAAGGTCTTCTGGACGAGGGTTTTGAGCATGTCGTGGTGGTGTGAAGTAGTAATTTGAGCCTTTTCTCTTCGCACGAAAAAACTGTATACAAATGCGAACGCACGGAAATAAATCCGCCTGCGCTATTGCGTTTCTTGTCTGTTCCCGTATGAGTTTGCCCGCCCTCCGCTACTCAGTCGTATCTTGCCCCCAATGTATCAGTCACCCCTCTTTTGCGCAAGGGGCTTTGGGGATAAGACGAACCCCGCGCTGGGCGGGGCTTTGTTCAGTGAATAGCTTGACCCGGGATGGGTCGTCCCCATCTTTGCTGAATCTGTAAACACTGATTGTCGAAATATTCCAATGCTTCCGATTTGTTATTTGGGTACACTTCGGCAATTTGATTCCGGAGTTCTTTCTTTTTTTCTTCTACCTTACTGAGTGCTGGTTCATTCGTCCAAGCACTTTTGTATTCATCGAGCTTAACCCAAATGGGTCCGAGTTCCTCTAGTTTAAACACCGTAATTCTCCTTTCGTACTGTACCTGCGGGGGAAATTAACTCTTATCTCTCCACTTGTCAATGTTTGCATGATGGCCGGTCTGGAGGATCCCAGTACCACAACGAGCTACGCAGTTGGCTACGGGACTTCGCTCACTTCGTTCGCTTCGTGTTGGCGTGGTGGCCGGTTTGAAATCTCCCTATTTATTGTCGACCGACAAAGATAGGGAGATTCACCAATCCCATTTCGCGCAACCCCCTGTGGGGACAAGACAAAACCGCCCTCCAACGGTTCTGTTAGAGAGCGAGTCATTTTGATTTGAGTCCAGGAAACCAGTAGTGCCCGCCACCGCGCATTCCGTCTCGAGTACCGCGCTGTATGATGCCGTGACGCTCAAGATTGTCTAGATATACGTCAATCTTGAGTTCCAAATCCAGCTCGTTGCAGTCTGGATTCTGCAGATACAATTTCAAATACACATCGGCGAAGCAAAAGCCCTCAGGCTGGGAAAATACTACTTGTGGCAAAGTGGCAAGGTTCATTTACACCTCCATCAAAGTTACCAAAAACAGTATACCCTTAGTGCGGAAAAACACTAACGTTCTTTCCGCCAAGCATCAATGTTGGCATGGTGGCCGGTTTGGAGAACCTTGGGGACACGATAGTTTTTCTTTTTGTAGGAAATGGTTTCGGGGCGGGTGTAGACGGCAGATGAGGCGATGCGGCGCTCCTCCACCGACGCGTCCTTGCCGAGCACGCCCGGCAGGCGGCGCGTGACGGCATCCACTATCGCGAGCGCTGGCACTTCCCCGCCGGTGTACACGGCTTCGCCCACGGCAAACTCCTTCACCGGCGCGAGCGTCTTGAGCATTTTCTTCGCGCGCTCGTCGATACCCTCGTAGCGGCCACAGACCAGTACCACGTCGTCATACTTCGAGAGCTTGTCCGCATCTTTATTTGTAAACTGCTTCCCGCTCGGCGAAAACCAAATAATCACTGGCTTTTTTATGTAGGACTTCCGATGTCCTACATTGAGAGATTTTTCGATGGCGCGGATGATGGGGAGTGCAGTCATGACCATGCCGGGACCGCCGCCATAGGGGCGCTCGTCTACCTTGCCCCATTTATTGTCTACGAAATCGCGCGGGGTCTGGTACTTTATTGAAATCTTTTTTTCTTTCCGCGCGCGCCCGATTATCGACGCCGAAAGATAGGCGTCGCAGGCTTCTTCGAACAGGGTGATTAGGTGAAATTTCATATCGAGAGATTAGAAAGTGAGGCGTGTGAGAATTTGGAGACTCTCGGAGCCGGAGCAGCATGGTAATTGCAGCGCCGTAGGGCAGCTGCGCTGCAATTTGCGACGGCGAGAGTGAGCGCGTTTCGCCGCTGGGCGGAACGACGCGTGCTCCAAATTTTCATACGCCGAACGACTACAACTCCTCGACCACTTGGTCGACCGTCTTCATTTCCTGTTTGTCCTTCGTAGCTTCAGCGGAGTAGGAGGAGCGGGTGCCACCGATTGGCTCATTTATTTTCAAATTCACACGCGCGTTGCCTTTCATTCCAGCAACGCGAAGCAGGATGCGGAGCGCCTCGGCGGTCTTACCGCTCTTACCGATTATCTTGCCCATATCGTCGGGATGCACCGTGAGCGTCAGGAGTACGCCCATCTGGTCAATGGTACGCGTCGTCTCCACCGCCTCAGGGTGGTCGACGATGGCCTTCACTGCGTATTCAAGAAGTGCTTGGTCTGGTTCCATACGTAAATAGTAGCAGGAGGCAGGAGCAGTTTGCAGGTGGTGCAAAGCCCGGCGGCGGTTACGCCGCCGGGGTCTCTCCTGCTTCGACGCTTTCGGTCGGAGCCCCGACCTCTTCGAGCGTCGGGGCTGCGGGCTCGACCTCTGCGATAATCTCTGCTTCTGTCGGGGCTTCCACTACGGGTGCCTCCTCGACTGCCGGTGCTGCTGCAGCTTCAGCGGCTGCCTTTGCTTCCGCGGCTGCCGCCGCTACCGCTGCCGCCTCGGCTGCTATCGCCGCTTCGTTTTTCTGCGGGGTCTTCTTCGGGAGAACGTTCACTTTCTTGCCCTCAATGACACCCTTATTGATAAGGAGATTGCGAATGGAATCCGTCGGCTGGGCGCCCTTGGCGAGCCACGCCTTCACGTGTTCCTCGTTCAGCGTGAGCGCTTTGCTCTTCGGGTTGTAGGTGCCGAGGAGCTCGACGACATTGCCCGCTTGAGCGGCGCGCTCCTTCTCGAGGACGGCAATGCGAAACGCCGGATCATTGGTCCGGCCGATTCGCTGAAATCGGATCATCAACATGTACGCGAAGACTAGCAGAATCGCTGCAAAATCGCAAATAAAAAAAGGCGGCCTGAGAAAGCGCCGCCAAAGCATGCCGACTGGGGAAGACGGCATGGCGCAGGGGGTTGCGCGGGTGAATTATAGCATCGACTAGAGAATCTGGTACCCCCGTTACAAATCTCGCACATTTGAAAGTGGTGCCAAGAATTATTGTAGGTAAACCCATTTACTTTGATTTGTAACGGGGCTACAGTTAGATAAATGCCGGAAGAAATATATGAGGGCCCCATAACGATGACCCGCAAGGGTTTCGGCTTTTTCGCCGTTCCTACGGCGTCCTCCGAAGCCTTGGCGAAGGAGGATTTGATTATCCCGAACGAGTGGACGAATCATGCACTCGCGGGCGATATCGTGAAGGTCGCTCTCGCGGGTATGTACAGCGACCCTTCAGGCCGGATGCCCGCACGCGCTTCGGGCAAGGTGGTGGAAATAGTTTCGCGCGCGCGAGAGACATTCGTCGGCACACTTGTTGAAGAGAGCGGCCTCACGATGCTCCAGCCGGACTACAAGAAGATGTACGTACCAATTGTCATCATGGACAAGGGCGATGCACAGCTCGGCGACAAGGTCCTCGTGCGCCTCGGCGAGTGGGCTGCGGACAAAGAATACCCGCTTGGAACCGTTGAAGAAGTCATCGGCAAGGCGGGTGTGCACGAGACCGAAATGCGCGCACTCGCGCTCGGACAAGGATTCTCAAGTGACTTCCCTCCCGCTGTGACCTTCGAAGCAAAGCGTCTTGAGGCCGAAGGCCAAGAAATGATTGCGAAGGAGGTGCGTGAGATGCGTCCCTACTCCGCTGAAGCTACGCAGGGCACGCGTCGCGACTTCAGAAAAGTCGCCACCTGCACCATCGACCCCTTTGATGCAAAAGATTTCGATGACGCACTCTCGGTACAAAAGCTTCCTGACGGAAACATAGAGGTTGGCGTGCACATCGCCGACGTGTCGTTTTTCGTAAAACCCGGCACCGACTTGGATAAAGAAGCCATCGCGCGCGCGACCTCGGTGTACCTCGTCGACCGCACTATCCCGATGCTTCCCGAAGTCCTCTCCACCGACCTCTGCTCGCTCAAGCCAGACGAGGACCGTCTCGCGGTCTCGGCGGTATTCACGCTCGACAGCGAGGCAAATATTCTGAGCGAGTGGTTCGGCGAGACGGTCATCCATTCCGACAAGCGCTTTACGTATGAGAATGCGCAGGAAGTGCTCGACGCCGGAAGCGGCATTATGCACGAAGAACTCACTACCCTGCTCAAACTTTCAAAAAAAATCCGTGCGAAGCGCGCGGCACGCGGCGCCATCGAATTTGATACGGCGGAAGTGAAAGTCGAACTTGACGAGACGGGTAAGCCAATCGCCATCCGTCTCAAGGAACGCAAAGCCACGAATCTTCTCATCGAGGACTTTATGCTCCTCGCAAACGAAGCGGTGGCGAAACATCTCTCAAAACTCACCGCGAACCATGGCCAGCATTTCTCATCGCTCTACCGTGTCCACGACGAGCCGGACACCGACCGCATCGAGAACCTCGCGAATCTCCTGCGTGTCATGGGCTACCATTTGCAAACGACGGGTGCCGGCAAAGTGACTGGCGCAGAGCTCAATAAGCTTCTCGAAGCGGTAAAGGGCAAACCCGAGGAATACCTCGTGAAAATGGCGACCCTTCGCTCCATGAGCAAGGCCGTGTACACCACCCGCAACATCGGACACTTCGGTCTCGCGTTCGAATTTTACACACACTTCACGTCGCCGATTCGCCGCTACCCCGACCTCGTCATCCATCGGCTCGTAAAGGCACACGCCGGCGGTACCCCCATAACTGAAGCCGAGATGCAGGCGTTCGACAAACTCGCCATCCATGCTTCCGAACGCGAAGTCGCGGCCGCCTCCGCGGAGCGCGACTCCATCAAGATGAAGCAGGTGGAATTCCTCGCCGACAAGATTGGGCAGGAGTTCGACGCGGTCATTTCAGGCGTCACCGAACGCGGATTGTACGTGGAAGAGCAAACTACCCACGCCGACGGCATGATTCGCATCAAAGATGTGGGTGACGATTATTTCGAATACGACGAGAAGAACTATCAGCTTCTCGGCAAGCGCACGCGCAAGTCCTACCGCCTCGGTGATCCCATCCACGTCAAACTCGACGCCGCACGCCTCGCCGAAAAAGAATTGGATTTCGTACCAGTTGTATAAAAAGATTCGCGGCAAGGTAGGAACCTTGCCGCGTTGCGGTGCTACTCATACTCAAGGCCGGGAATTCGCGCGAGAAACGCCTCGCGAATACTGGTTTCAAAGGAATTCGAGAGGATTAAACTCTTCCCCGCGACCTCAAGAGTCGGTCCATCATACACCCATAGTTTTTGCATCCCGTTATGCAGTACTTGCGACTCATTTGAACGCACCACCCAGTACGGTCTTATCAATCGCCGCTGCTGTATCAATAAGTAGCGAATCTCTTTGTGCGCAAGATCGGGCTGAATGGACACAAACTGTCCTGGCTTAAATTTCGGTTTCGGACGAAAGAACATAACCATCTCCTTCTCATTGAAGATGACGCGACTATACCACTCTTCAATTATTTCGCTACGGCTACCGCCTCTTCAAATTTTACCGATAATAATTTGCTTACCCCGTCGCCGCCCATCGTGACACCGTAGAGAATGCTGGTGCGACTCATGGTCTCGCGGTTGTGGGTGATGACGATGAGTTGGGAGCGCTTCGCGAGGTTCTCTATCATGTCGCCATAGCGACGGCTGTTTGCCTCGTCGAGTGCAGCATCAGTCTCGTCCAGTATCAAAAATGGCGGTGGGTTCACTTGGCTCATCGCGAATATGAGCGCAATGCTTGTGAGCGCGCGCTCGCCGCCCGAGAGCTGCATCAGCGAGCGCACTTTCTTCCGAGGAAGATTTACTGCAATTTCTATTCCTGGTCTCTCCTTTTCTCTCGGTAAATCTTCCGAGTCCTCCATAGCTTCAGCGAAGGAGGATTCATCATCTTCGACCTCCGGCTCCTCGAGAGCGAGGCGTGCGCCGCCGCCGCCGAACATGAGCGAGAAGTATTCGCTGAATGAGGCATTCACTTTCGCGAGACCATCGGAAAAATGCTTCGCGAGTTCGGTATCCAGATCATCGATGAGCGCACGGAGTCCGGCTGCCGACTTCGCCAGGTCGTCGAGCTCCCGCGCGAGAAATGCTTCACGCTCGGAAACATCTTTATGTTCCTGTCGTATCTCCTCGCCTGTCCCGCCTGCTTCCTCGAGACGGATCTTCGTGCGCTCGAGCGTGCGCTTGCGATCCTCTTGGGCTTTGCGCTCTTCGTTCGGTGCCTGCGGAAACGGCTCATAGGAGACAACCGCCGAGCCCCCGAGCGCGAGCGCCTCGCCTTTATCGCGCTCGAGCGCTTCGGAAAGAAGGTTGAGTTCGTATTCGCGCGCATCAGCGCGAGCCACCTCACCCTCCTCATGCGCTTTCGCCTGCGCGAGATCGAGGATGCGGCGACGGATCTCGCGGCCGGTTTCTTCGAGCGCAACCATGCCCTCGCGGGCGCGGGCGCGGGCGCCCTCGGCCTTCTCGAGATCTGCAGATATGGTCGCGTATTTTTCAGCGAGTGCGATATGCTCTGTCTCGAGCTTCAGCGCAGAAGCTTCTTCTTCAGAAAAATAATCATCGTGAGGCGCGCCGTACCGACCGAAGAAAGATTTCATCGCCATATGAATGGCGTCGAGTGCGGCACGGAGCGCCTCAATACTATTTGAACCGGGATTTTTCACCTGCCGTTCAACTTCATCGTGGAGCGCCGCGAGTTCCTCGCGCGGCACTTTCGCATACGACTCACGCGCGACTTGCGTAGCACGGCGCTTCACTTCGGCGAGCGCTCCCTCGATACGACCCATTTCGCGCGAGAGCGCAGCACGTGCACTGGAGAATTCCGAAACATCGTGCTCGGCTTTCCGCAATGTTTCCGTGCGCTTCATCGTCTCCTCGTCCGCGTGCTTCGAGTCCGCGACTCGGTCGAGTTCAGCGCTTGCTACCGCGAGACGCTCCGTCGCGCCACGCTTCTCTTCAGCGACTCTTTTCCTCTCATGCGCGAGATACGCGTCCTCGATCGCGAAGTAGGTTTGCGCGAGGCTGATGAGCATCTTGCGCAGCTCATCAGCACGCTCGAGCTTCTTCACCTGATTTTCGAGAAAGTGCAGATGCGGCACGAGCTCACGCCGCAGCGAGTTCACTTGCCCGATGTTGCCCTCGGTCTTCTCAAGCTTCTTCGTCGCTTCCTGTTTCTTGAATTCGTAAATCTTGAGCCCGAGCGCGTCCTCGAGCATCGCGCGGCGCTCACGATTGCTAGCGAGCAGTATCCGATCCGCCTCGCCCTGGGAAATGATGTGGTGCCCCGTCTCGCCGATGTTCGCTCCCGCGAGAAGCTCCTCAATGTCGCGGAGCCGGACGCGCGAACCGTTGATGGAGTACTCGCTTGTGCCGTCGCGGAAGACCGCGCGCTCGATAGAAACTTCATCGAAGTCTATCTTGAACTGACGGCGGGAATTATCGAAGACGATAGAGACCGATGCGCGGTTGGAGCGCGGCACGGTGTGCGAGCCGCCCCAGATGAGGTCCTCGGCGCGCTTGCCGCGCATACTCTTCATGGACTGCTCGCCGAGCGCAAAGCGGAACGCCTCGGCGACATTTGACTTACCCGAGCCGTTCGGCCCGACGATAGCCGTGGTGGAATTTGAAAAATCCAAGACCGTTTTCTTGGCGAACGACTTGAACCCGACGATCTCCAATCGCTTCAGCATTGTATAAACAGTATAACGCGGCGGGCACCGTTCGGCGCGCGGCAGTGGGGAACTAGAGCTTCTCTACCGTTACAGCAGTGCCGTACGCGAGCACTTCAGTAACGCCCGCGCCGAGGTCGGTCGCGTCGTACCGGAAACTGATGACCGCATTTGCTCCGCGTTCTGCCGCATGCTCGAGCATGATTGCGAAAGCGTCGGTGCGCGTCTGTTCGCAGAGCTTGCTCCAGAGCGTAATGTTGCCGCCGACAAGCGTCTGGAGGCTAGCACCGATGGAGCCGATGATAGAACGCGAACGAACGACAATGCCGCGCACGATACCGTGATTGCCGATGATGCGATACCCGGGAATCTCAAGCGCGGTCGTCACCATGTCCTCCCGCACGGGTGTGTTTTCATTCATACGCTCAGTATACCAAAAACATTTTCATTTCAGACAATATTCTTATAATTGACGACCGTCAAAGATAAGAATATTTAAGATGTCTCAATTTTTGTCCTATAGGATAAAAATTGAGACGGCGATGAGTGAGTAGGGGGTACAAAAAGATAACGCCTCCCCGAAGGAAGGCGTTGGTTGCGCACGGTGTGCGAAGGATCAGGCCATTGATGGTTGGTGGTATTGATGCCAACGGCGATAGAGCAGAATCGCCCCGCCGATGATCGTGCCGATACCAAGAGGAAGTGCCGACGCGAAGAGGGACAAGATTTTCTCTCTGGTCTCGTCTCTCACTTGCCGAATGGCTATCACAATGACCGCGATGGCAACGACCGCCGTGAACAAACAAACAACGGTGGCGGACCCGACTATCATTCCCAGAGCAGCGTATGCTAGTGGCACACTGAGATAAGCGCCGGAAAGGCCGACCAGAGCGAGGCAGTCGACCCTGGCGTCAAATGACGGATTGACGTAGGACAAGGCGAGAGCGCCGAAGAAAAGGACGGCACTAGCGATAAGAACAGCCACGACGATCCAGGAAATATTGTCGGTTATCAGATACGTTATCGCGCTAATGAGAACCAGAGACACGAATATTATCGTGTTCCATTTCCAGAGGATATACATTGATTCTCCTTTCAAGAAATTGCCAACGACGGATTCGTCAGCTTCTGTCTGAAAAAACAATACGCCTACCAACCCATTTTGTCAAGACCTGCGACGGGGGCTCATAAGAATGACCCCACTTGGATTTGCATAGTCGTTACACTCCTTGCAAATCTCGGCGGCGGCTGCTTGTTCCGCCCCGCACCAGCGGACTGGTGCGGAGTAAACTTCCTGCTACCACTCCATCTTACTGAGAGCGTTTTGCGCTGCCGACTGTTCTGCTTCTTGCTTCGACTTCCCTTCTCCGTGGGCAATTTCCTCCTTGCCAATGTAGACGCCGACGGTGAAGCGCTTGTCGTGGTCGGGACCTATTTCGGATAGTGTCTCGTAGGCGGGCGTCGTGCCGCGCTTCTCCTGCGCGATTTCCTGGAAACGGCTCTTCGCGTCTTGGTAGGAACCCTTGGCAATGACTTCATCTATCTTCGTATACAAATTGCGCGCGATGAATGCCTCGGCGGCTGCGTAGCCGGAATCGAGATATATCGCGCCAATGATGGCCTCAAAAGCATCCGCGAGTATCACGTCGCGTGCGCGCCCGGTGTCTTTAGATTCGCCTTTCGATAGCAAGAGAAAATCGTTCACACCGAGCGCCTGTGAAGTCTCGGCAAGCGAGACCGTGTTCACGAGCGCGGCGCGATAGGCGGTGAGCTCGCCCTCGGGCTTCGCGGAATATTTCTTGAAAAGGAAATCGGTGACAGCGAGCTCGAGTACGGCATCTCCGAGGAACTCCAGCCGCTCGTTGTGGGAGCCCGTGTACTCACGATGCTCGTTCAAATACGAGCGATGCGTCAAAGCCTCGACGAGCAGGTCGAGGTTGCGGAAAGAGAGGCCGAGCCGCTCTGCGAATGAAGAAAAATCAGGCATGGGGAGAAGGTTATAGGTGGTAGGTTGTAGTAAGTAGTTTATAGCACAAAATGCAAGATTCTCCAGGGCTTCTACAGACTACTCCCTACAACCTACTCACTTGTTACTCGAATGATCCAAAAGTTTTTGGACGGCAGCTGTCACGATGGGTAGCATATCGTCGTAGAAATTGAGCTCAATGATGTCCTGCAGGCGGAACCATTTCGCGTCGTCGAGCCCGCCGCTTTTCTTCAGGACGAGCGGTTCGAAGTCGCTCGAAGCGAGGAAGAACCACACGTGCTTGCGCACCTTCCCTTTCTCCGGGTGCGAAGCGATGTACTCATTTTCTCCCACACTGCTCTCAACTTTCGCGGCGAGACCGAGCTCTTCTTTGATGATGCGCATCACGCCGGCCTCGGGCGTTGCATCCTCCTCGATGTGACCCTTTGAGAGCGTCCAGTGGCCGAACACGTCGTGCACGAGCGCGAGATAATACTGCCCATCGTGCTTGCTGTAGACGATAGCGCCGCCCATCTTCTCGAGCGGAAGTTCTTCACGCCTCACTTTCTTTTCGCCCTTCTCGTCTTTGCCCGGCTCGCCGAGCTCTTTGTAGACGGCACCAAGGACGCCGTTCACAAATCGCCCGCTTGAGTCGCCACCGAACGCCTTGGCGAGCTCAATGGCCTCATTGATAGCAACTTTCGCCGGCACCTGGCTGCGGTCGGCAAAGAGGAGTTCGTAGAGCCCAAGACGCAGGATGTTGCGATCTACCGGTGCGATGCGCTCGAGCGGCCACTCGGGCGCAGCTTTCTCGATGACCATGTCGATGTCGTCTTTCTTTGCGAGCACGCCCAAGAGGAGTGTGTCCATGAACGGCTGATCGACATCGTCGCCGCCAAATTCGGTGACGTTACGCGCGAGTATCGCTTTCGCGTCCGTGTCGGATGCGTGCGTCGTGTCCCACTCAAAAAGAGTCTGGAGAACAACTGAGCGGGCTAGGTGTCGATTCGCCATGGAAAGATCTGTACGAGCAGTATACCCAAAATAGGTGCAAGGGGTAAGGGGTAAGGTGTTAGTAAAATAAAAAATCCCTCGCGGGATTCCTTACCCCTTACCCCTTGTCCCTTACACCTGCCTAAACTCCGCCGCCGAAACCGCTGCGAGCCTTCGGACGGCCGGCAGTCTTCACTTCCGGAAGGCTCTCGCGCTTCATCTTGCTGAAGATACCTTTCGAACTCTTCGCTTCGGCGTTCGCGTGCTCCTCGTGCGCATGCTCGTGAGTCGCTTTCACTACCGGTGACGTCGGAATGCCTTTTATTTTCTCACCCTTCACCGCTTTTACCTTCGGCGTGAAGATCTGCTTGCCGCGATACATGCCCGTCACTTCATCGAGGCGGTGCGGAAGACGGAGATTTCCGGTCTCCTTATCGGTGACGATATTGGTGTCCTTGAGCGCGTGATGAGACCGACGGTTGTTGGTGTGACCACGCGTATGGCGCATTCGGATTGACATAGGGCATACCCTACCATGGGGCGCCGTAAAAATCAAAAACGCCGCCCTTTTGGGGTGGCGTCGTATTCGGTCTGTTGCCTAGGGTTTCTAGGCGACGAGTGAAATTGGGTGGCGGTTCTGGGCGCGTATGCGTCTCTTCTTCTTTTGGGCGTTGGGCGGTTTCTTCCCGTCACAAACTTGCGCTTGCAGGATTGTGACGAGACCAGCAGTTGCCCCCACGTGAGAACAAAACAGCATTGTCTTATCCTCGGTGAGCCTTCCTGTGCATCCCGTGCAGAGAACACATTTCTTCGCGAACTCCGTTCCAGCGAGCGCCTCGCGGTGCTTGTCTATAGCCAAAACGGACTTACGATTTTTTCCCATTTTTTCCGACATGTTTTTCTCCATCTCCAAAGAGCGTTTTTGTATCTGCCGCCCGGTAGACACAAGCAGGAACTATAGTCCTATTTGTCCGGCAGGTCAAGGTGTATGAAAGAGCGGCGGTGGATAGCGCACAGGCCGTGTTTGAGGAGCATTTCGTAATGCATTTTGGTGCCGTAGCCCTTATGGAGTTCGAACCCGTACTCAGGGTATTCCTTGGCGAGCACGTGCATCAAACGGTCACGCTCCACCTTTGCCGCAATGGACGCGAGCGAGATGAGCGGGATAAGCTCATCGCCGTTGATGATAGTTTCTTGCGCGTATTCAACCGGCGCGCGGAGCGCGCCGTCGAGCTGCACACGCACGAGGGCGGCGTCGGGTGCGAGTGCATTCACGCCGCGCGCAAGCGCGCGGCGTACGGCGACTGCGATGCCGTCTCTGTCGATGGTCTCGGCACTCTCAAATTCGACCCGGAAATGCGCGTCGCCTGTGGCGACGCGCGCGACGAGCATCTCGTAAAGCACTTCCCGTTTCTTTTCCGAAAGCTTTTTTGAATCTGCGACACCGGGGAATTCTCTTGCGACGTCAAACCCTTCGGGCACGGCGACGATCCCCACGGACACTGGCCCCGCCAAAGGGCCTCGCCCCGCTTCATCGACCCCGAGGGTGAATCTCATGAGGAGAGTATATACTGGAGCGCATGGCGGGTCGCTTTATCCATTTACATACGCATTCGCACTACTCTTTTTTGCAGGCATTGCCAAAGATAGACGAGCTCGTCTCAAAGGCGAAAAAAGAGGGGATGGACGCACTCGCGCTCACCGATTCCGGCAACATGCATGGCGCCATCGAGTTCTACAAATCAGCGACCAAAGCGGGCATAAAGCCGATACTCGGTGTGGACGCGTATCTCGCCACGCACTCGCGGCGCGAGCCGGATCAGAATGCCGATGGAAGACGTACCCGCCTCGTTCTCTTGGCCGAAAATAATGCGGGGTATAAAAATCTCCTCGCGCTCGTGACGAAGTCATGGACCGAAGGGTTCAATGAGCGCCCGCGTATGGACAAAGAGCTTTTACGTGAACACGGCAATGGACTCATCGCCATCATTCCCTCTTTCGCTGGCGATGTCGCGCATCTCCTACGCGCCGGCGACACCAACGGCGCGGCAGCCGCGCTCGCAGAATTCAAGAACATTTTTGGCGCCGACAACGTCTTTCTCGAGCTCACGCACCATCCAAAAGTCGCCGGACATGAGGAACTCATGCGGAAGATCATCGCGCTCGCGAAGGGAAGTGGCACACCGCTTGTCGCCCAGAACGACGTCTACTATCTGAGTCCCGATGACCGCGAGGCGACCGAGATCATGCGGCGCATCCAGCACGGCGGCCGCGGCAGGAACGAGGACGAAGACTTCTCGTTCATCAGCGAGAAAGCAGCGGAAAAACTTTTCAAAGATACCCCCGAGGCCATCGAGAATTCGCGCCTTATTGCCGACCGCTGTAATCTGTCGTTCGATCTCGGCAAGTGGACATTCCCTTCCGTGCCGGTGTCGAAAGGATTCAAAAATCATGATGAAGAACTGCGCGCGACGGCATACGCCGGTATCGCCACAAAGGGGCTTCAGGAGTCAAAGGAAGTAACCGACCGTATCGAATACGAACTGAAGATTATTATCGGCAAGGGCTTCGCGGTGTACTACCTTATCGTCGCCGACCTGCTGCGTTTTGCGAAAAGCGCCGGCATTCTCACCACCACGCGTGGCTCGGCTGCCGGAAGCCTCGTCGCGTACCTCGTCGGCATCACGAACGTGAATCCGCTTTTCTATAAACTGCCTTTCGAGCGATTCCTCAACCCCGAACGTCCGAAAGCGCCGGACATCGACATGGACATGGCCGACAACCGCCGCGACGAAATGATCGCCTATACGAAACAAAAATACGGCGAAGACCACGTCGCGCAGATAGGTACCTTCGGCACCATGATGGCGCGCGCGGCGGTGCGCGACGTCTCGCGTGCGCTCGGCCATTCCTACACGACCGGCGACCGTATTGCGAAACTCATTCCGATAGGCTCGCAGGGATTCCCGATGACCATCGACAAAGCGCTCGAACTCGAACCGGACCTGAAGACTCTGTATGACGAGGATGACGATGCAAAAGAGATCATCGACCTCGCGAAACGTATCGAGGGTTGTGTGCGGCACGTCGGCGTCCATGCGGCAGGCGTCGTGGTCGCCCCGACGCCGCTTATTGAGTGGGCGCCGGTGCAGCCCGATCCGAAGGGCACCGGCAAGCTCATCACGCAGTACGACATGTACTCCATCACCGACGAGTACGGTGGTGTCGGGCTCCTGAAATTCGATTTTCTGGGTATCAAGAACCTCGCCATCCTCGCCGACGCCGTCGCGCGCGTGAAAGAAACGCGCGGCATCATTGTGGACATTGAGAATGTTCCCATCGAAGAC
>Ga0172379_10007425_pt1 | contig 14241 bp, 12 predicted proteins | sample GrowelOW334metaG_FD_119756 | JGI IMG/M metagenome (GOLD analysis project Ga0172379, IMG submission 119756) | Groundwater microbial communities from an aquifer near a municipal landfill in Southern Ontario, Canada - Groundwater well OW334 metaG | ecosystem: Environmental > Aquatic > Deep... | reverse complement strand
ATAAAAGCAGTAGGTACACTGGAGGTTGCAATCCGGCCCTGCCGGCTTGATCAGAATTGAAGTCAGGGGCCTCTGTTTTTGAGCCATAAAGAAGATAAAATCAGAATGCGAAAATAATCAAAATTGATCACTCTTCTCCATGACTTTTGGCATGAACATCACTGCGAACAAACAATAATTTGAATACTTTTAGAAACTATTTAAATTTGAACACCTTTACTCAGGATATTTGACCAACTAAATTATGGTTCCATTTCGCCTCCTTCTTTTTTCCAGTTTGCTGGTGATCTCCATCTTTCCAACCTTCGGACAAGAGCAATCATTCGTGCTGACCGGGAAAATTGCCGGACCCGACGGGCAGCCAATTCCTGGTGTTAATATACAGGTCATAAACAGCCGGCAAGGCACCTTTAGCGGCATAAATGGGGCATTTAATATCCGGCTCAATCTCCCCAAAGATTCCATATTGATTTTCACAGCACTCAACTTCGAGCGGACGGAAGTCAATCTAATCAGGAATCGGGACAAAGAATTGAAGGTAATGATGCAACCTGTATCCATCCCTCTTTCCGAGATCCAGATCAATGAACAGCGAAAGAGCAATCCCGGTATTGTCAACATCGATCCTCATTTAGCCAAAAACCTCACCTCAACCGGGGGTGATGCCATCGAACAACTTGTCAAGACACTTCCCGGGGTGAGCAGCCACAGCGAATTGACACCGCAGTACAGTGTGAGGGGCGGAAATTATGACGAGAACCTTCTCTATGTCAACGGGATTGAGATCTTTCGTCCGTTTCTGGTTAAAACCGGGGAACAGGAGGGGCTCAGCTTTTTGAATCCAGATCTGGTGGAGGCAATTCGCTTCTCCTCCGGCGGGTTTGAGAGTTCTTACGGAGACAAAATGTCGTCGGTCCTCGACATCGAATACAGGCTCCCGCATCAAACTGCCGGCACTGCAGAGGTGGGAGCTATCGGCGCCTCAGCCCATTTTGAAGGCAGGGCGCTCAGCAATAAATTCTATCACTTATCAGGAATCCGCTACCGCGATAACCGCTATCTGCTTGGAACGCTCGATCAGAAAGGACACTACTCCCCAGCCTGTTTTGATTTTCAGACGCTGCTTGGCTACGAATTTTCACCGAAATTTTCCATTCAGTTTTTGGGGAACCTGGCCAGCAACAATTACTCTTTTACACCTGAAACGAGAGAGACCCGGTATGGGACCATGAGCCATGCCTACCAACTCAAAATATACTTTGAAGGGAAAGAAGAAGATCAATTTTCGAACCGAATGGGTGCTTTTACTGCCAACTATCGCCCTTCAGAAGATCTACAGATGAAGTTGACAGCCAGCTCTTTTCGCTCTGATGAAAAAGAGCGCTACGATATTTTGGGCCAATACTACCTGAATGAAATCATCGCCGGCTCCACCTCTTTTGTAAACCCCGACAGCACCCTCCTGCTTGGTGTTGGATCCTCCCTGCAACATGCCGCAAATTACCTGAAAGCCTCCATTTACACGATCGAACAAAGCGGAAAGCTAAACCTGAGCAAACACCAGGTTCAGTGGGGATTGAAATACCAGTCGGAAAAGATCCACGATCAGGTTGGCGAGTGGGAAATGAGGGACTCGGCAGGATACTCACTGCCATACACGGGTCAGGCAGTTCAGCTTTACAGCAGCACAAAAGCCGACCATCAACTCAACAGTTCCCGCTACAGTGGCTACCTGCAGGACAACTTTACCACGCAATTTCAAAATTCCAGCCTCTCATACAGTGTTGGTGCCCGAATACAATATTGGGATTTCAATGGTCAAACGATTTTTAGTCCGCGACTTTCGATTCGGTATATCCCCAACAAATTGAAATCCATGCAGATCCATGCGGCCTGGGGTATCTACCAGCAGATGCCATTTTTCAAGGAGATGAAAAACAGCAAAGCGGAACTGGTTGCCGGTGTTAAGGCGCAAAAATCGATCCACTATGTTGCCGGCCTCGACTATCCGTTTAACTGGGGAGACAGGCCTTTCAAATTCTCCACAGAGCTCTGGTACAAATCGCTGGATCACCTGATCCCCTACAAGGTCACGAACCTCAACCTCCAGTATTTCCCCGATCAAACGGCAAAAGGCTATGCTACAGGCCTGGAGATGAAACTCTGGGGGGAACCGATTCCGGGCACCACCTCGTGGGCATCGGTCACGCTGATGAAAACAGAGGAGGACATTCTTGGGGATCAATACCTGAAGGAGGCATCTGGAAACACTCCGGCAAAAATCGTCCATCCGGGCTATCTGCCCAGGCCTTCCGATCAGCGCTTTAACTTCTCGCTCTTTTTCCAGGATTTTTTGCCTAAAAACCCTACCGTGAAGATGAATCTTACGCTTTTGTACGGTAGCCGACTGCCTTTTGGTCCACCACATGGCGAGCGCTACATGGACACCTTTCGTATGCCAGCCTATAAAAGGGTCGACCTGGGTTTTTCCAAGATGCTTGTAGGGAGTCCCGGATCTAAACAATCAAACTTCTTCTCCAAAAACCTGAAAGAAGCTTGGCTGTCCCTCGAGATTTTCAATTTCTTTGGACTCGACAATACCATCTCTTACTATTGGGTTACCGATTTCCAAAACCAGATGCATGCCGTTCCCAATTACCTAACGGGAAGACGTATCAACTTGAAAGCATCGGTGAGTTTCTGAAAGCCTGATTAAGTTTGGCATCAAGTTTCAGAATTTCTTCCTTTAACGATTCGTTCTCTTTCAGCAACGCAATTTGCTACCAGTTCATTTCTCTCTGTTTCAGTTAGTTCAAACATGAAATCGCCTGGGAAACGTTCAATATTACGTTTAACTTGCTCTTTTAATCTTTTGGTAGGCACACCATACAACACTGCCAAATCCATATCTATCATTCTACAGAGCATATATCATATTTATTTTTAAAAAATTATTTTAGTTTCGTTCAATTTTCAAAGAGAATCAGAATAAACCAAATATTATGAAAACTCAAGATTTTATTGACAGGGAAGATCTTTACGGCGCCCACAACTACCACCCGCTACCCGTTGTACTGGAAAAAGGCGAAGGTGTTTTTGTCTGGGATGTTGAAGGTAAACGATATTTCGACTTTCTGGCCTCCTATTCCGCCGTCAACCAGGGTCACTGCCATCCTAAAATTGTAAAAGCGTTGGTCGACCAGGCTGGTAAACTTGCGCTTACATCCCGTGCATTTTACAACAATGTCTTGGGAGAATGGGAAGAGTACATGACCAAACTGTTCGGTTATGACAAGATCCTGCCGATGAATTCAGGGGCAGAAGGAGATGAAACCGCCCTGAAACTGATACGCAAATGGGCCTATAAAGTAAAAGGAATACCCGAAAATGAAGCCCGCATCGTTGTGTGCGACGGCAATTTCCATGGCCGGACCATTACCATTATCTCCATGTCATCCGACCCGGATTCGTATGGCGATTATGGTCCGTTTACCCCGGGATTTGTGAAGATTCCCTACAACGATCTCAAAGCCCTGGAGAAAGAGCTGAGCCATCCCTATACCGCCGGATTTTTGGTAGAACCCATCCAGGCAGAGGCCGGGGTATATGTTCCGGAAGACAACTACCTGAGAAAAGCGGCACAGTTATGCAAAGAGTACAATGTGCTGCTGGCAGCCGATGAGGTACAGACGGGGTTGTGCCGTACCGGCAGAATGCTGGCCTGCGACCACGAAGAAGTGCGTCCGGACCTGCTCATTCTTGGCAAAGCGGCTTCAGGCGGCATGTATCCGGTCTCCTGTGTACTGGCCGATGATGAGATCATGCTGACGATCCGCCCAGGGGAACATGGCTCTACCTATGGCGGAAATCCGCTGGCAGCAAAAGTTTCGCTGGCCGCGATGAATGTCCTGCTGGACGAAAGGCTCTCTGAAAATGCCACTGCCATGGGGGAGATCTTCCGCGACAAGATGAAGGCGTTCGATTCTCCGCTTATCGAACAGGTACGCGGAAAGGGGTTGCTCAATGCCATCCAGATCCGTCCGACCAACGGCAAACATGCATGGGACCTTTGTCTGGTGATGAAGGAGAACGCCATCCTGGCCAAACCTACCCATGAGCACACCATCAGGTTCACTCCACCGTTGATCATTACTGAAGCTCAGATGAATGAAGCAATTGAGCTGATTCAGAAATCGATGAGGGAATTTGTTTAATATTGTTTGAAGGGTTTGAGAAGTTTAAAACGTTTGAAGGGTTGAAGGGTTACCGGTCCCTGAGTATAGCATTTTCTTACTCTGCAACAAATCTGGCCAGGGGAGGCGTTTTTCCTTTGCTGAGCTGCATCTTTTTCCCTTTGATCGAATATGTGTCGGCTATTTTTAACACTTCCAGCAATACCAGTTCTGTTTTCATATCGATACATGCCATCCGGGTGGAGGCAAACCTCGTGAAGCGAATCCGGGATCCATTGAACAGTTCATACCCTGCATAAAGCTTGTTACATCCGGCGTAAGCTGAGGCTTTTAAATCATTTGACAATAATAGAAACGGAAATTCCTTACTCTTGGCATTCTTTACCACTGGATTACCATGCAATTCTACCAGGATCCACTTGGTCCCAACCAGAGGGGATTCTGGGGCAGATGGTGTATAGTTTTCATTTCGGGCCAGGAGAGGCCTTCTGCCTGCTGACAGGATATTTTGTGCTTGGCTGGTTGCAGCTAGCCCCTCAAGTAACTGCAACAAAAAACAGATCAACAGCCACAAAAAAAATGTTTGTCTCATTTTTGCCGGCTTTTAGATTGTCTTCCAAATTTATTTTTTTTCGCTTTTCCCTTTTAACTTATCCTTCACATTGCCAATCGCCTCCTCAATATCACCGGCGATCAAATTTCCGTATGCCTTAGCCTGGTCCACTATCGTTTCGCTTTTGGCTTCTGCCTTTTTGCGGAAGCTTTCCATTTGATCCGGCAAATCACTCTCTTTCAGTTCAACAATCTTTTTATCCACATACTCACCAACCTCACCCATCAGACCGCTAATCTTTGAGTAGGTTTCGCTTCCCTTGGCTTTTTCAAAACTATCTTTGGCTTTGTCGAAACCTTCATCGATTAAGTTCTCTGCCCGGTCGGCCATCTGTTTGACCTTATCCCGCCAATCATCACGCTTTTCCATTTCGCAAATCTTAAATAATTATAAGGTAGAAAGTTAATAAAAAAATCTGAATAAACAGTTAGAAACTTTACATTAAACCGGCATCCGAAAGTAATCATTATCTTTGGCAAACTTTTTACCTGAAAACCGGTTTGTTGCACTGGCATTCTGGTTAATTTTAGCCTCTAATGATTCAATTTGATAAAACATTACTTAAGAACGGGCTCACGGTCATTGTTCACACCGACCGCAGTACACCATTTGTAGCCGTCAATGTTTGTTACAATGTTGGATCAAAGCATGAAGACCCTAACCGCACTGGTTTTGCCCATCTTTTTGAGCACCTAACCTTCGGCGGTTCCAGGCATGTTGCCGATTTTGACACTGCCGTTCAAATGGCTGGAGGGGCCAACAATGCCTTTACCTCCAACGACCTCACCAACTATTACATCACCCTGCCTGCCAACAACATAGAAACTGCAATGTGGCTTGAGTCGGACCGGATGCTGGGTCCGAAATTCACAAAAAAAGGGTTGGATGTACAGAAAAAAGTGGTGATCGAAGAGTTCAGACAGCGAAATTTGAACAAACCTTACGGCGACGTCTGGCATCTGATGCGCGACCTGGCCTACAAGGTTCATCCTTACCGTTGGCCCACCATCGGTCTGGTGCCAGAACACATTGCCTCCGCAACACTTGAAGATGTAAAGGATTTTTTCTTCCACCATTACGCACCAAACAACGCGGTATTGGTGATCAGCGGCAACATTGGATCTTCAGACGCCTTTAAATTGGCAGAGAAATGGTTCAGCGGTATCCCATCAAGGGAGATTGCTCCTTATCTGCTTCAGACAGAGCCTCCACAAACAACAGACCGTGAGCTGACCGTCTACCGGGATGTTCCCATTGATACTTTTTACGTCATGTGGCACATGGGAGGCAGAAATGAAAAGGATTTTTACAAATTGGACCTTCTTTCGGATATTCTTTCAAATGGTAGCTCCTCCAGGTTTGAAGTAAAGCTGGTGAAGGAGCAGAAACTTTTCACAGAAGCCGATGCCTACCTATCGGGAGAAAATGAACCCGGACTCTTTGTCGCCACCGGCAAAGCCTCGCCGGGGATCGACATACAACTGGCCAGGGAGAAGATGCTGGAAGAGATCCTGATGACAGCCGAAACCTCCATCACGGATTATGAACTCGAAAAGGTGAAAAACAGGGTGGAGGCCGACTTGTTGCTCAATGAAATAGGCTATTTGGAAAAGGCGATTCAGCTGGCATCTTTCGAAATCATGGGTGATGCCGCCGAAATCAACAACCAGGGAAAACGCTATCTGGAGATCACAGCTGCCGACCTGCTTAAAACTGCTGGCGAGCTATTTCGCAAAGGAAATCGCAACACCCTGAACTATCTTTCCCTTCAAAATTCAAAAAAATGAGTGCATTCAGAAAAATAGCCCCTCCAGTTCACTCCGTTGAGAAGATTGATTTCATCGAACCTGAACATCAGCTGTTGCCGGGAGGTACCTCCTTTTTCACGCTCTATGGGGGAACCCAGGAGGTTGTCAAACTCGATTTTAGCTTCATGGCCGGTACCTGGTTTGAAACATCCAAACTGGAAAGTATGATGGCGGCCTCGATGATTTCTGAAGGAACATCCGGGAAAACAGCACGACAGATTGCCGACCGGATCGACTTCTATGGCGCCCAGCTCAACTCCTTACCCTATTACGACAACAATTACGTCTCACTTTTGTCATTAAAAAAACATCTTCCCCACCTTCTTCCTTTGCTTGCAGAGATTATTCAGGATGCCTCCTTCCCTGAACATGAGTTCGAGATTATGCGGCAGAAGCGGAAACAAAGGGCAATTGTGGATGCAGAAAAGGTGGGATTGGTCGCTCAACGCACTTTTTTAAGGTCTTTGATGGGCGAGGGACATCCCTATGCGCCCATCTCGTCACCTGAAGCCTATGATAATGTTACATTGGATGGTTCCAAAAGCCACTATCTGAGACACTACTATTCGGCTAATGCGACACTTTTCGCCTCCGGCGATGTGGATGCCGGGGTACAAAAAATGATCGTCGACAATTTTGGTTCCGGATGGGGGACACCTTTCCCTTATAAAAAAGATCAGCCACAGATTCAAAGTGCAGCGCAAAAAACTGTTTTTATCGAAAGGGAGAGTGCCAATCAAAATGCGCTCTCCATTGGCAAGAGGGTACCTACCCAACACCATCCCGATTCGGCCGGATTAAAACTCGTTACTACCATCCTAGGCGGCTATTTCGGCTCACGATTGATGAGCAATCTGCGCGAAGAGAAAGGGCTCACCTATGGAATCCATGCCTCGGTCGTCTCCTTTGTCAGGGATGCCATCTTCATGATTCACGCGGAGGTGACAGCTGAAAAAACGGAAGAGGCCATCAAAGAGATTTTCCTGGAAATGCAGCGCCTGCGCGAAGAATTGGTACCTGAGTCAGAACTGGAACCATTGCGCAGCTTCCTGTTGGGCCGGATGCTGGAAGATTTTGACGGTCCTTTTGCCCGCTCCCAAAGTTTCTCATCGCTGTACGAGGCTGGATTGAGTGTTGGCTACTTCGACCAGATTATCCACACCATCAAAACAACAACTCCCGAACAGATCAGGGTGCTTGCACGCACCTATCTTGATCCGGAGACGATGTACACGGTGGCTGCTGGGAAAAAATAATGTGAAAATTGGGAAATGTGAAAATGATCGCCACGTGCAAATGCTGTGTTAATTTTCACATTTCCACATTTTCCAATTTTCACATCAACCTCCCCTGCCAGGTATCGCGCTCAGCCAGCAGCTTTTCCACTTTGGCAACAAACTCGAAGTTTTTGAGCCCCCAGTTGGGGCCTACAACCAATCCTGCAGGCGCTGAGCTGACAAAACGCTGAATAATGATATTGGGTGATAGATGTTCAAGGTACCTTACTACCAAATCTGCATACTGGTCTACACTGAACAGGCTAAATCCGGAAGGGTTGAAATAATAGTCAATCGCCATTTGGGTGCCTTTGTGAAGTTGCAGTTGGTGCAGCTTAATACTCTGTACCGGCAATTTTGTGATGATACAGGCCTGCTCTATAAAATCGTCATCATTTTCCCCTGGAAGCCCAAGTATCAAATGGACACAATTATCAATGTTTCTTGCTGCGATCCTGTGAATGGCTGTTATGGATTCCTTCGCTGTATGGCCGCGATTGATCTGCAAAAGGGTCTCTTCCCTGAAACTCTCAACTCCCAACTCGAGGGAAACATAACATCTTTCAGCGAACTCTGAAAGCAGATCGAGGACCTGATCGCTCAAACAGTCGGGACGCGTGGCGATGACCAGCCCAATCACTTCGGGATGACTCAACGCCTCCTCATAGAACTTGCGCAGGACATCGACCGGAGCATAGGTATTGCTGTATGCCTGGAAATAGGCCAGATAACGCATGGTCGGATATTTGGCAGAAAAAAAGCTTATCCCTTTAACAATCTGAGCGGCAATATTTTGCTCCATTCGACAGTAATCCGGATTAAAACTCCGGTTATTGCAATAGGTACAACCTCCGGTTCCGCGCGATCCATCCCTGTTCGGACAGGTAAAGCCAGCATCCAGCGAGATTTTTTGCACACGCCCTTCAAACCGCTTTCTGAAATAGGCCGAATAATCGTTGTACCGCTTGTCGCTCCCCCATGGGAATTCTCTCTCGATCATACAAAATTGTTTGAGGGCAAAAATAGCAGAAGCTGACAAGAAAATTACAGAATTGTGAAGTTTAGTTAATGAACATCCGATTGTGTATAATTTTAAACTAATTTCAACTTGAAAATTTTTGGGATGATATTCATTTCTCTAAATTCAACCAATAGAAAATCGTAAGCCATGTTTACCCCGAATGACCTGGAGCAAATTGTCGAAAGAGGCAGTAATCTCCCCGAAATAAAGAACCAGATTTCCCATTTCAAAAAAGGATTCCCCTTCCTGAAAACAGTCGAAGCCGCCGGCATCGGAAACGGGATTGTCTCTCTTACCGAATCTGAATGTGACAAGCTCGTCTCTTTTTATGAAGAACAGCTTGCCAAAGGGATACTTCCGATCAAGTTCGTTCCCGCTTCGGGAGCAGCCAGCCGTATGTTCCAGTCCCTTTTTTCTTTCCAGGAGGAGGCTTTGACCAACAAAGAGGCTGTCAGTCTGCTCGAAAATCAAAAGCAAAAGAGTGTCAAGCAATTTTACGAAAGGCTAGCTGATTTTGCATTCTATCCAGCCTTAATGAAAATTATTGAAACGCTCGCCTTTCCATGCGGGACTTTCAAACACCTCGAAATATTAAAGGCAGTGCTTTCCCCTGAAGGTTTAAATTATGGTTTCCTTCCCAAAGGATTGCTCGATTTCCACGACTATTCGGGCATAAGCCGTACACCTGCCGAAGAACATCTGGTGGAAGGGGCCTTGTATGGAACCGATTCCAATGGTGTGGTCAGGATCCACTTTACCGTCTCTCCCGAGCATCTCTCCCTTTTCAAAAAGAAGTGCGAGACGGCTGCTGCCATGCTTGAAGAAAGATATGAGGTGAAATATACAATCACATTTTCTGAGCAAAAACCATATACAGACACCATCGCGGTAGATGAAAACAACGAACCATTCAGAACAACCGAAGGCAAACTATTTTTCCGTCCGGGTGGTCATGGCGCGTTGCTGGAAAACCTTAACGACCTGAATGCAGATCTGATCTTTGTAAAAAATATTGACAATGTGGTGCCCGACCGACTCAAGGACGAGACAATCAAATACAAAAAAGCGTTGGCCGGATTGTTGCTCAATCGACAGCGGCGAATCTTTAAATACCTTAGACTTCTTGAAAAACCGGCAGGCCAACTCACTGAATCGCTTTTGGATGAAATGACAAGCTACCTGGAGCAGGAGTTGTCTACCAAACCTACCGGGAAGGTTCCTCAATCAGACAAAGCAGCCCATATTCAATATCTGGTTTCCAAATTTAATCGCCCAATCCGCGTATGCGGTATGGTTAAGAACGAAGGGGAACCGGGCGGAGGACCTTTCTGGGCTATCCAGGCAGACGGCACCATCACGCTTCAGGTGGTCGAAAGCAGTCAGATAGACCTGAAAGATCTGCAGCAGGCTGTCATCGCTTCCCATGCGACCCATTTCAATCCGGTCGATCTGGTTTGCGGTGTTCGCAATTACAAAGGCGAAAAATTTTCACTTCCAGATTTCAGTGATCCCGAAACCGGTTTCATCTCCTCCAAATCGAAAGATGGGAAACCTCTGAAAGCACAGGAATTACCCGGACTTTGGAATGGCGCCATGTCGGATTGGATCACCATTTTTGCAGAGGTTCCACCCATAACTTTCAATCCGGTAAAAACTATCAACGACCTATTAAGGCCGGAGCATCAACCGCTTTAAGCCTTTTTGATTACCTTTGTCACGATTTTAAGAAGTATGACATGATGTGGGAAGAGTCCAGGGATAATTTTGAAAGCAAAGAATTTGCGGCTGTTTTGAGGCGTTACAAACAGATGCTGACAGAACAACGTACCGAATTTTTTGACGTGGCGGATTTTGAATTTATCGCCGATCAATACATCGATAAGAGTCAGTTTTCCAATGCTTTACAGGCATGCGAAATCGCCCTGCGGCAACATCCTAACTCCATCATCGTCAAGGTAAAAAAAGCGCAAATCTTTCTTTCCCAGCTCAAACTTCAAAAGGCTATTCACTTGTTAAAGCAGCTTGAAGAGATGGAACCTGCCAATCCCGATGTGATGATGATGCTGGGAACCTGCCACAACCTGAAGGGGGAGCACCATCAGGCTACTGAATATTTTAAAAAGGCCGAGCAGAACGCCTTTGAAGATCGCGATGAGCTACTCTACAATATAGGCATATCTTTCATTCAAACAGGAGCTTACGAAGAAGCGCTCCTCTATCTGAAAAAAGCCCTCGACGAGAATCCCGAGCACGATCCGGTTCTCTATGATCTTGCGTTCTGTTTCGAGAAGGTCGGGGATGATGCTAAAGCCATCGAATATTACAACAAATACCTCGACATCGATCCCTTCTCCGAATCAGCCTGGTACAACCTTGGGATCATTTACAACCGTCTCGAGGAATACCCGCAAGCCATTGAAGCCTACGATTTTGCCCTCGCGATTGACGCAAACTGTGCAGCCGCTATCTTCAACAAGGCCAATGCTTTATCGGCGATTGAGCGCTTTCAGGATTCCATTAACACTTACCTCGAATATCTTAAAGTCGATTCCGATTCGGTCGACGCTCACCTCTATCTGGCTGATTGCTATTTCCAGCTCGACGATTATGAAAACGCGGGTCTTTTTTACGACAAAACCATCCGCATGGAGCCAAATTGCTCGGATGGCTGGTTTGGCGCCGGATTGGTCATGCTCATTTGTGACAAATCGGAAGAGGCAATACCACTTCTTAAAAAATCGATCGAGATTAATCCCGATTGTGCCGAATGCTGGAACGCGCTTGGCAAAGCCAATGCCGCACTTGGCAACTTCAAAGAGGCCAAACTGGCCTATCTCAAAGCCCTCGAACTGGATGACGAAATACCGGAATATTGGCTCTCCTATGCAGACCTGATGTTCAACAACAACCTCTTTGAAGAGGCGGTAAAAATTCTGGAAGATGCAGAAAATACAGAAGCCTCCTGTGCTTCAATACTTTACCGGCAAGCCGGATTCTATATCTTTTTAGACAATTTTAAGCTTGCCAAAAATAAGCTTGAGGCTGCCCTGACCGAAGATTACCCCGCTCATGTCGATTTCCTGGAGAACTTTCCAACTTTCCTGCTGCTCGAATGGGTGACTGAACTGATAGCAAAATACAGTTATCTCGGAGGAGAACCTACGGAACTCTAGGTTTCACCAAACAGAATATTCAACATGAAACAATACGGACTGATCGGATTTCCGCTATCCCACTCCTTTTCGAAGAGGTTCTTCACCCAGTATTTTGTTGATCATTCGATCGATGCCGAATACCTCAATTTCGAAATCAGTGACATTTCCATGTTGCCTGCCATCATCAAAGAGCATTCAAATCTGGTCGGTTTTAATGTCACCATTCCATACAAAGAGGCAGTCATTCCCTACCTGGATAACTGCGATACCAAAGCTGCGGCTATTAAAGCCGTCAATACGGTTAAAATCGACAGAACAGGCGGGAAAATTTCACTCAAAGGTTTCAATACCGACCTGATCGGTTTTCGCAACTCGATCCTGCCGCTTTTAAAACCATATCACAAAAAAGCGCTGGTATTGGGTACCGGCGGGGCCTCCAAAGCCGTCGTCGCTACCTTGAACGACCTCTCAATTTCAACTCAGCTTGTCTCACGGGAGGCAAAAGTTGGAGTCTCCATCTCCTACAGTCAGCTAACAGAAGCGATCATGCAGGAGTATTATGTTGTGGTCAACACGACACCGCTCGGCACCTATCCAAACACGGAAACATTTCCTGAGATTCCTTACGAATACCTGACCGACAAACATTTGCTCTTCGATCTGGTCTACAATCCTGCGATCACTCAATTTCTTCAAAAAGGGGCCGACCACGGTGCTGCCACCAAAAACGGATCGGATATGCTTGAGCTGCAAGCGCTGGCCGCGTGGGGGATTTGGACGGAAGAATAACGCAGGAAGGACGGAGGGACTAAGGGAATGGGAGACGGGGAGAGTGGGCGAAGGGGCGAGTGGTTATCCTCCACATTTCTGCGAACTATTGATACGGAGAAACAGTGAAAAGGACTGAGAAGGGACTAGAATATCAAAAAATATACCAGGTCCTTGAGACCATTTGTGGTTGGGCGGGTTAAAGATTCTTTGTGGTCAGATCCGTGTATCCAATATCCACCAAAAACAACCCCTTCGCGGCTATACTTGCGCCGGCGCTGCTACGGTCTTTCTTGTCAATGACTGTCTTGAATTCGTCAATAGTCATCCTCCCCAATCCAACTTCCAGCAAGGTTCCTACAATGGCTCTGACCATGTTGCGCAGAAATCGGTCGGCACGGATGGTAAAAACCAGTTGATCCCCCTTCTCTTCCCAAAAAGCCTTGGTTACCTTGCAGTTATTGGTCTTCACATCACTGCCCAGTTTGCTGAAACTGGTAAAATCTTCCACTTCGAAGAGCAGTTTGGCGGCTTCGTTCATCAGCGCCACATTCAGCTTCCGGCTCTCCTTTTCGGCGTAGGCATGAGTGAAAGGATTCTTGTTGCGTGAGAGGTAGTATTCGTATTCACGGTAGGTGGCGTCGAATCTGGCATGGGCATCGGACCTGACTGGATAGATTTGCTGAACGGCAATATCAGAAGGCAGCAGGCAATTGAGTTTGAAGCGCATATTTTCATCCGCTAAACCTTCCTGGATGCTATCAAAGTGGGCGATATAAAAGGCCGCATGAACTCCTGTGTCTGTGCGGCCTGCCCCAACCACCTCAATCTTTTCGCGTGCAATCACGGCAAGGGCTTTCTCAACCTCTTCCTGAACTGAGCGGGCGTTCTGCTGGATTTGCCAACCATGGTAGTTGGTTCCGTCGTACGAAAGCTGAATAAAATACCTCATGATTCCACTGATTAAACAGGATTACACTGATAACCCCTCTCTCACCACAGATTACACAAATTACACAGATTGAAAAACAAATTTGAATGCGAAATAACACATTTGCCATGAATTCTCGATATTCAAATCAATGTCGTTTAGTTAAGAAAACCTTCTAAAGGTATTGATTTTATTGATAATTTGATCAAAATTGTTCTTTGAAATGTTTGTAGTTAGCGGATAATTTTTTATCTTGTGGGGTATAAGGGGGTAACCTCAATTATCAACCAAATAGGAGACTATCGTGAAATTTTATCTGATAATATAGTATATAAACTTGAAGATGAGGAGCATAAGGGCCATTCAAAACGTGGCCCGAAGGGGGTATTCTCAAGAGATAGAAAACTGACGTTCAAAAACTTAATTGTAATTATCATCATCTTTAAAAGTTCCATACAACGTGAGTTAGACCGGT
>Ga0172379_10007424_pt1 | contig 14243 bp, 9 predicted proteins | sample GrowelOW334metaG_FD_119756 | JGI IMG/M metagenome (GOLD analysis project Ga0172379, IMG submission 119756) | Groundwater microbial communities from an aquifer near a municipal landfill in Southern Ontario, Canada - Groundwater well OW334 metaG | ecosystem: Environmental > Aquatic > Deep... | reverse complement strand
TTTTTAATATCAATTTTCCAAATTTGATCAGAGAATGATGTTTCCCCTTGATACCAAGCATCTGGATACCCTCCTGCGCTAATTGCTTTAGGAACTCCACAATAAACAATGTCGTTTCCTTTCCCCCAGACACATTTTTCTGGAAGAGTTTTTACTCCAAGCAATTCTGAAACTTTTGTGTCTGTATAATAAATTCCAAGAGATAAGTTGTCATTGCCATAAAGGATTATTTTTCCACTTGGACTTGCGAGGGTGGTGAGCCCGTTTATGTTACCTAGAGCTTGTGTAAAGCTCTTATTGCCCGTATCTAACGCATACATATATCCTGGTATGCCAGATGAAGGTTTGGTGGTGAGAGTAACCATTCTACTATTTGGATATGAAGATAGCCACTCGGTAAATGGTGAATCGAAAAGCTGTACTTTTTTATTTGTTATTAAACTAAGGGTTGTACCCACAATATTGTCTCCAACATTAAATAAATAAAATATGCTTGAGGCATCCGAAGATAGGCTCACGTCTTGTACATCATCTGGTAAAAATGTTCCCTTCACTTCATTGTTTTCAGTTGTGTCTCCTCCCAAAACTTCTTTTGGAAGACTGCCGACAAAAGTTGTAATTGTTTTGTTGTCCCCTTTTAAATACCTCATAATCACAGACTCTCCTTTGTTTCCAAAGAAGGCTTCATAGACTTTGGGTATTACTGTTACAGAAAATCTCCTCTCTTCTATTTTATCTGCAAAGGTTTGATAAACATTTCCTGTAGTTCTGGCCACATACCTTAAAGCTGGCATGAATTCTGTTGCTGGTGGGGTTGGTTTGTCTGTCGCTATTTTTTGATTTACTGAAGCATACATTACATTTTTTGTTTTTGCACCAACAATACCGTCGGCAACCAACTTATTGGTATTTTGCCACTGTTTAATTGCAATAGTTACTTCTTCATCTAATATGCCATCAAGTTCTAAAGTAAGATTAAGTGTGCTATTTAAAAATCTTTGAATTTCTTTTACTTCTTCACCATTACTTCCATTTTTAAGAGTAATATTACCAAAATTATATGGTATTTCTGTAGAAACTTCTGTTGGAATAACTACTGGCACATCCTTGAGCCTTTCTTTTTGATATACAGTAAAACCAGCCACAGGCATACTGGAAATTTTTACTAATTGTAATTTTATTTCCTCCTCGGGATTGGGTTGATATCCAGAAACATCGACTGGTAGAGTGTCGGTCGGGGTGGTTGTTGGCTTGCTCGTTCCAAATGGATTAAATTGTGAAATGAAATTTGTCCCCTCTTCTCCGGGTGTGGTTGATTTTTGTTGAAAATATAAAAATCCAAAAATTATTATTATAATTATGACCAAGACTATTGTTAAAAGTATAAAGTTTCTTTTTGACATAAAATTATATATTTATTATCTCCCATCTATTGACCAATGCCAAGGCTCTTGTGGTAAATTCATTAATCCATACTTGCTTGCATTTGCTTTGAGCCAGACGAAACATTTATTATCTGAGGTTTGAATTAATGTTCCGTCACATTTAAAATCTATAGCTAAACCATTTTCGTGTCGTGATTTGCCGGGGAAAGCAGTTAATGGATTACATTTAGCTTTTTCGTTATAGACGTTAGAACTACCACAATTTTTTGCTCTCAAGGCTTCTTGTCTCGCTTTAGATCTAAATCCTCCCCCTGACAGTTTTATATTACTTTGTTTAGCAGATTCAATCATTTGTTTGACGTTTTCAGAAATTCTTTTACAAAGATTTATATTTCCACCACTTGTAGAAATTTGGACTATTCCTTCTGTGCACTGTTCGGTAGTGGACACACCAGTAATTGGATCGCTTTGGGTTTGTGCTGTTGCTGCTGTTTCTACGTCTTCTTCGAGATTTACCACCACCTCCACATTTTTTAAGCTCGTTAAATCAGTATTTAATAAATCAGGATTTATTTGATAAAGGAGTGTCCAAGCACCAAGAGCGAGAATGAGACCAAAAATTGCACCCGTAATTCTTTCCTTGCCATGCTCCTTGCTTGATATCAGCTCGCTTGTCATATATTCCAATCCACCCATTACAATCATTATCACTGCCAACACAGCACAGATGCCGATGAACAAATTTATCAGTATGTTTAGATATGCGCCTAAATTATTAGCCTGTGTTGGGTCGAAAGTAGTCCCTAGTCCTGGAAGAGGAGCTAAAAAATGATAATAAGGATCTTTTGGCCCAACAAAATCATCGTTTGGTTTGGGGGGTGTTCCTCCCGCGGTAGGTGGGATATCTTCTCCCAAATCTGCTGCATCTGCTGCCGAGAGTCTCCAAATTCCCAATAACAGCTCTTCGCAAATTTTTTTTGTGATATTACCATCAATGAGCTTTTTATTATTATCTTCGCAAACTCCTAGCATATTTTCTCGGTTGTCCGGAATCCATCTTTTAGTTTCCCCACCAAGAGGTCGATCACACTCTGCCTTTATTATTTTTTCTCTTTTTGTAATTTCTCCATTTGGGTTTTTGGTTATACAGGTTCCAATAGCGTTATATTTTGCTACTTCTGCTTCATATTGTGTCAGGGTAGATTCCTTCCAAGGAGTCACAAGTCTGTTTCCTTTGGCGTCGCAATCAACTTTTTTATTACGTGCGAATTCAACATCGATGCCATTACTGCCATAGAACTTACAGGTTCCCAACGGATCGTCAACAACTGCGCGTACCCTTGTTGCTGTACTTAAAATTCCAACTAGCACAATCAGTATTAATCCCAATACTAAAATTTTACTCTGGACTTTTAATTTATTTTTTTCTTTTTTAATCATTTTTAAAATTGCACGTTAATTTCTTTACTCGTACTTCCGAAAATCTTATAAGAATCTTCAATTTCCAATTTTATTGTAGATGTTCCAGAAGTTCCCTCTTGTACTGCGAGTGGCATAATATTCTTTTTGTAAGATGGTACAGCAATTTGAGTATCATTAATAAACCAATTAAACGTTAGGCTTGGGATTCTGATATCTTTCGGTGATATAAAATACGGAACTGCTTCAATAATATCACTACCTATTATTTTGTACCCATCAGCAAGCGCGTGTTCCCAAAGTGTTCCCAGCGTAGGGTCATTTTTATAAAATAATATTTTGGGTTCTGTGGCTCTTACCTCTGTGCTTGCAGCAGAAGAATATTTTTGATCTGTGGTTGAAGCTGTCACACTGATAGTGCTCGTGTCTTCTAGGTAGTCATCTATATAAAGAAAATAATTTTTACCATAACCAGAACCATCTACATTATTAGTGTAATTTTTCTTCCAAGCGTAAACCATATTTTTAGAGTTTACTATTTGACTGCCATTTTTTATCTCTGGCATGGCTACTACTTTTACTTCACTTCCGGGTGTTATCAATGCCTTGCCACGATAAAATGGAGGAACATGGGAATCATTCGCTTGTGTGAGAAGTACCATCACCGATGGCCTTATCACCACTCTTGTGTCTATTGTGCCGTCTGGTAGAGATATGCTTGCGATGACACTAGTTTCCGCGCCAGCCTTGGGAGCATCTAAGGAAAAAGATTTTTTGCCGATTCCCGATAAAACATTTTTACCATCTACTGACCAAGAGATGAGGACGCTGTCCAGATTACTAGCATAGCTATTTAATGAAATACTTACGCTTTCACCAGGAGCTGGATTTTCTGGCACAACATTGACCAAGATACTAGAAGATGAGACAGCCGATACTTTTGTCGGTAAAATAGCTCCAAATATTGCAATAAATATAGTTAAATATAGTAATAAAAATTTAAGTTTCATATTTTAATTCTATCCCGTTAGAGATAGAGGGTCGCTACGAGCCCTCGCGATCTCTAACGGGATTATATCATTTTTTACTGTTTTCCTGCTATACTTGTCGCCTCCTGTTCTTCCTTGGCCTTACGATTTAACAATATTTGGGATGGGTCTGAAGTAATTATTTGGTCTTCTGTATAAGAGGCGATGATCTTTATCGCGACGTGTTTTAACCCTGCGAAAAAGATACCCTCCCCTAGCCCGGATTCCAAAAGCAGATATTTTTCTTCATCTGTCAGGTTGAAAGTTTTTTGCAAAATATCAATAGTGGTCGGCGATTGTTTCAAGAGAAGCTGGATAGAAGAGTTTGTGATTATCGGCACTCCATAGGGTGATTTCATAAAGTCAGCGGCGTCTTGGGTAATAGTAGAAAGACCTAAATAATATTTTCTGCCTCTTTTTGCTATAGAGTATAAGAAAGATGCGGTATCCTCGGACTTCATCATCCACCAAGCTTCGTCCACCACAAGAAGCCTCTTTTTAAGATTTTTCCTTATTGTATTCCAGATATAATGCATGATTATGTACATTGCGACTGGTTTCAATTCGTCTTCCATATCGCGAACGGAAAATACCACAAATTTTTTATTAATATCTACATTTGATGGCCTGTTTAAAAATGTTGACCAAGAACCTTTCGTATACTTTACCAATCTTTGCACCACAGAATCGCTTCCATCCATTCCAGCGAGCACCATTTCAAAATCTGAAAGTAGCGGGGGCTCTATGTTCGAGAAGTCTGATTCCGGAGTGATATCTTTTATGGCATAAGTTTCTGAAATAGCGCGGTCCACCATTGAATCTTCTTCTGGGGTGAGCCCGCCTAGCATCAATCTGAAAAGTCCCACCAAGTTTATGATGTTTGAACGCAAAACATCTTCTGCTGTTTCGCCTTCATGAGGTATCGGCAGGTCAAAGGGGTTAATATGGTGATCTGAAGAAAGAGAGATATTGAAATATCTCCCGCCTACAGCCTCGGACAAGAATTCATATTCCCTTTCCGGGTCTATTACAATGACATCAATATCAAACATCAACGACCTTAAAATTTCCAATTTTGTAGCATAAGATTTTCCAGATCCAGATTTGGCAAATGTTACAGAGTTGTAATTTTCCAAGCTGAACCTGTCGAAAATAACGAGGGACGAGTTATGTCTGTTGATGCCAAACAATATTCCCTTATCAGAAGTTAAGTCAAAAGAAACAAATGGAAAAACACTAGAAAGAGGCTCGGAATTTAATTTCTGATGGATTTTTAATAGGTCAGTATCTATTGGGATAACACTTTTAAAGCCCTCTTCTTGTTGGAAAAGAGCTGGTTTGATATAGATAAGCTTTGATTCAAGGATGGATTTTATTTCATTTTCAATTTTAAAGAGTTCAAGGTCATTGTCGGCGTAGATTGTAATGTAAATACCCACATCAAACATTTTTTCTTGCGCTTGGATCAAGTTGTTTCGGAGCCCTTCCAGGTCTTGATAGGCGGTATCAAGCATCGGGTCGCGCACCATACCTTTCTTTTCTCGTACACTTATCTGGCTTTGCACCTCGGCAACTTTTTTCTGAAATTGTCGCAGTACCAAAGATGTGTCTATCGGGTGAACAAAAATAGAAATATCAAAAACTTTGTCCAAGTTAACTATCGGAGAAAACCAATTATCGGTTAAGAATCTCGGGTAAGATATTATGAAAAAAGTACGGGCTATTTTATCACCCAAATTTATAGATTTCGATTCTATCTTTAAGGCTGATGGCGCGATGACGTCTTGAAGTTCAAGATTGGCAGATTGATAAATCTCTTCCGGCAAAACGGCCAAAATAGAAGCTTGGGCTTCCCCCTCCACCCCCATTTTTTGTTTCTCAAATAATTTTTTTATGTTTTCTAAAATACTCATATAATTTTTGTGGCGTTAAGCTCGTAGTTTACTCTAATTTAATTTTTCCCTCTAATTCTCCCGGGTTGAAAACTTTATAAAATACTTCCACGACTTCTTCAGTGCCAAGCTGAGCAGAATTTATACCACAACGCCCGAGCCCCTGCTGGATGACAGCCACTCTTTCTTCCAGCTGTGATCTTTTTTCCTCGAAATCAATTTGTTTTAATGCTTGCGCCTCTTCTTTGCTTTTTTTTGAAAACAAATTTCCTAATATTCCAGAGTCCGATTTTAGAGTAGTGTGAGTATAGGGTACTACAATGAAAAAGCTTTTTGTCATTATACTTACCGATTCAGTGAAATTTCTGATAAATTCTATATATTCTCTCGTTTGCAATTTTATTAATGGCTCGTTTTGCACTTTTATTCTGTTTTCCAAGAGTAAAAGATATGGTCGTATATCCAATCTTCTAGATTGGACGGATATTTGTATAGAAAAATCTAAGGTGTTTAAGAAATTTTGAAATTGTAAAATAGTTGCTTTTTGTTCGTCTGATGATTTTAAGGATAAATTGACAGAGTTGGCTAACACAATAGCACGAAGCTCGCCGTCTTTTAGCACAATTATTCCATCGCGTACTTCTTTTATCGGTATAAATTCTTGTGTTGCTTTTGCATTTAACATGTTTTTACTTTTGTTTTTTTAGATCTAGAACATCAAGACTCCAAGCCAAATCTCGTAATCTGCTCCCGTTTAATCTAACTCCATTTTCAGACATCATTTGGGTTTTGTTTCCACCAATGTTCATTATTTCGGGTTTTTCATTTTTGGTTTTATTTACATGTTTCTTCCAAATGTAAAGTTTGCTCTGGGAAAAATATTTAAATCCAGCTTCTATCATATTTATAAAGGGTTTGTTGTTTGGTTTATAAAAAGTAAGAGCTAAAGAAAATCCTGCGATAAGTAACATGGGGATGATTCCCCAAAAAAGTCCCAATAGTTTATAAAGCACAAAACACAGCCCAGCCCCCCCGGCCAAATAAGCAAATTCCCTAAAAGTGAAAGGGCCGAATATTTTGTCTTCTATCTCTAAAAATTGTGGTACTTGGAATTGCATGAGCAGGTGCTAGGCTTTAGCTTAGTCTAATTATAATACATATTTTATTTAGTGCCTAGCGCTTTTGTTTATTCCGGAATTTCTCTATACGGATCCGTGGAGGGTATTTTGGGTTTTACATCTGCCGGGCTCGGTGTGTTTGTCTTTGTGATGTTGTCCAAAGAGTGATGTGTTTCCACTACCCCCTCTTGAGTAAAACCAGACAACTTTTGCGCCAAAATGGGGTGAGATTCTGTTTTAGAAGAATTTAATTCTAATTTTTCTGGGATTGGTAGTGTTTCTTTTGCATTTCCATTTAAAATTTCAATGCCTGCTGATTTCATTATGTCGTGTTCTTTTTCCTCTTCTGATTTTTCCAGTGAAGGCTCTTCTCCAGCAAGTGTGTTCATTAGTTTTAATAAATCCCTAATTTTTAAAAATACTTTTTCATTTATATCTTTGACGATTTGAGATCCTTTTATCTTATCTACATTTAGTTCGCGTGTTAACTCTGTTTCGAAATCTTTGGTGGGGGTTAAACCCATCATTACAAGCGTGGTTTCTCTTTCTAAAATACCCAATTGATCAACTTTTAGGTTATATTGTTTGCCAATTTCCAACAAAGTTTCTTCATAGTTAGAAGATAAAATTACCTCTTGGATACTTTCTGGAAGAGCATCAAAACGTTCTTTTATTATTTTTGTTGTGTTGTCGTCCATAGTTTTTTGGTTATTTTTATAATAGATTTAAATAATTTATTTTTTTAACTACTACTAGTGAGAGGGATGGTTTCCTCCTGTTGGCGGATGTGCCGCTGGAGTTGGGGTGTGTGCTGGTTCAGCGTGCCCGTCTTCTTTTTTATGAGCTTCTGGTGGGTGCTCTTCGTGTTTTTCATCATGGCTGGCTGTAGCTTTTGCTATCTCATGCAATGCGTGTTTTAAAGGATCTTCCCCTTTTCGTATTGCAGCTATAACTTCGGAATTTTTATTTGTGACACCCAAAGATTGTTTTTTCAAAGCTTGCAAGAATCCTCCACCGATAATGGTTGCAACCGTTCCAACACCAGGTAACACGCTACCCGCTACAGTTGCCGCAATACCTGTAGGGGTACTAATCATTTTTGCCGATCCTTTAGCCCACTCTGCAAAAAAGGCCCCAACTGCGCTTTTTGCTGCTTCCTTACCTTCTTTGTCTAGACTGTTTGCGTAAGCTGTTCTTCGTTCCTTGTTTACATCTTTAGCTGAGCCGACATCTCCTTTGTCTACTGTTTTATTTAATCCATATTCTTTCAAGTTATCTCCATTTTCATAATCGTTCTTAAATTGTTTTTCGTTAAAATCAGCACCAAAACCATTATCTTCTGCAAATTGCCTAGCTTTCTTTTTGTCTTCCTCATATTGTTTATTGCGAGCATCCTGCTTTATTCCAGCACTTTTCGATAGTTCAAAAGTTTTCACTAGTTTTTCCTCTTCTTCCGCCATATGTTCAATCTGTTTTTTACGTCCGCCTTCAAATGATTTTGTGTCCAATCCCACTACACCCAATCCCTTACTGAAGTCCATCCCAGATTTTTTGGCAGCGATTTTCCCTAATCCAGTTTGACGAACATCAAAAGAAGCCCCTGCTCCATAATTTGCTGCTCGCAAAGCCATCCTCGCGCCAAATTTTTCTAACCCAGTTCCTTTTGTTGCTGCCTCCTTTAAGCCTTCACTTCCTGCAGTTTTAGAAGCTAATCCACCGATGATGCCTGTACCAGCCAATGCTACCCCTCCCGTTGCAGCGCCCAAGGCTACTCCCCCGATTAACTTCGCGCCGGTCATTAATTTTTCCCCTAATGCTCCAGAACCTTTTTTGGCAAATTCTGTTGCCTTTAGAAGAAGAATTAAAATTACTAATGCTGGGATAACGATGAGTAATATAGTTTCTATAAAAGTTGAATTTGTTTTAGAAATAACTTGATCGAATATCTTTGCTTGAATTAGCATAAAGATAAAATACAAAAAGAACATAAAAATCGGTGCCATAAAAGCTGTTTTAAGTAAGCGTTTAAACCAAGCATCCCACCCTAGGTATTCAACACTGCCCAAAAGAGGAATAGTTGAAGACATAAAAGCAAAAGGTGAAAAAATAATTAGAACAAAAAGTTCAATCATACGACCCACAAAGCTTATGCCAGCTACAAAAAATGCATATGCAGCAAAAAACATAAGTAACCCAGCGATAATAGTGACTCCAATTAATATTCCTCCTGATACTCCGGGAGAGGCAGTAACTCCTCCTATTGGTTGTGTTTTAAGTTTTCCAAAAAATTCTGCCGTTAATAAACTGGTGGGATTAAAAGCATTTACCATTCCACCGGCAACGTCTTTTTCCCCAGCCGCTGTTTTTTGATATTCTCTTGTCGAACCATCTGCATTTTTTGTACTAACCTCCATTTTATTATAAAAAATTAACGCCAGAATATTAGAAGTATCAATAATAACTTCTGTAAAAAACATAGAGAAATTTATCAAGAGAGCAATAATGATGACTTTGGCTATCATTTTTTTAGCTTCAGATCCTCCTAAGTTTAAAATAATCTTTACAGCTATATAAAGAAGAATAAGTATGAAAAAAATATTTGAAAGATCACGAACCACTGCCCACGCTGTGGGAATAAAGGTAGAATTAGCGAACAATTTACCGCTAAGTGTGATAAGTATCAAAACATTAAAAAAGTAAGCAGATACTAAAAGCAGAAAAGATGGAATGACATAAAAAAGACCATAAGAAATTTGGATAAAACATCCAGGATAAAAAGTAGAACCTTCACCACCTAGGTATTTTCCAAATCCGCAAAGGTTTTGGCCTATTTCAGTTTCAAATGGTGTTTTTGTGCTTGTTGATCCCCCTGCTTGTGAGTTTTCTTTCACAACTTCTTTCCATTCCCCAGTTGCTTTTGGAAATCCCCCGTATTTTTCTTTTGCTACAGCTACTTCCAATTCTGCTACTGATGCGCACTCGGTGCTCGAAGTACGCTTAACCGCAGTATAAAGAAATCTATTAATGGGAGCCGCCGAGGTGACTGTAATTGTACAATCCCCGTTAGCAGCGGTCTGCGCACTTACTTTCCCCGCCAAGCCGAAAAGTCCGGCTCCAATTAGTGCGATCAGTATTAGAATGTAAGACAGATATTTTTTCATTGTAATTTTACGAAAACTCTCTCAAACTTTAAATATTTATATCTCCGGCACTTGTGTAATCAAGAGGATTAGCTCTGAATATAACACTGCAGTCTATGTCTATACTGACACGGTCAACTCCTCCGCCACTATCTCCGAACACTTCTTTTGCGTTTACCATTGGTAGGTCTTCATAGCCAGGATTTCCCATGTCTGCTGGCTGTGGTTCAACAGGACCGTTTGGAGTAGTGATAGTGCGGTCAACATTTGGATTTCTGAAGGTAAACCATCCAGTGGTGTCCCATGTAGAAACATTGTCTACTACACGTCCGCAGGCATCCGGATTAGGGAAACAATTGGTTACCCTAGCTGCTTCATCATTTCTTACTACAACTCCATGACTGTAGCCACTTACAACAGGTATTTTACAGAATTTTTCTATTTCTGTAATATTATTCTGTTTACTTTTGTCTCCCCCCACAGCGTCCCAGCCAGCTGCCACTCTTTCTGTTTTACATTGTGTGTTTAATTCTTGTAAATTTTTAATTTGATCATTCAAGGAGTCTAGGGCGGCTCGCGCATTTTCAATAGTGATGGACGAAGAGATAGAAGATTTGATTGAATTATATTGTTTTCTTATTGCTATGAGCTTGCCTTCTTGTATTTTAAAATCAGGATCAGTAGAGACAGGTTGTTCAGGAATTGTTGCTAAACTTTTTTCAAATGCCTTCAGTCTAGCCAACGCCTGAGACTTTTTTTGTTTTGCGTCTGTCGCTTCTTTTAGTTGTTGGGGAAAATTGTCTATTAATTTTACTGCATCTGCATAATACCCCGCTCCTGGAAGTTCGCTTATCATTTTGGTAATTAACCAATTTTTAAAAGAATCCACGGCAAATCTCAGCTCTTTCATTCCCTCATTTCCGGCTCGAGCTTTTAGTAAATCATCTCCCTGACCTTTCTTAACTCCGAATTTTGCTATCATTAACTCTCTCTCATTAGTTAATCTAGTTTCCCAGCCCTTGTCTGGTCCTGGAATACATTGGTCAAGTATTTTAGTCAATTGCATAACTCCAGGATTGGCTGGGTTTGTACTGCTTATTTTTAATGGCATTTCGTTTAGCAATATAATTTCTATTTCTGTATTAGCTATATCACCAGGGATATAAGTACCTTTACCAGTGTTTCCTATTTCTTCGGTGGTTTTTTCCTCTCCTGTGACAGAATCAATTGTTGTAACAAGAGTTTTACCACTCAATTCTTTTTTAAATTTATCTAATATTATTTCTTCGTCTGGTCCAGAATCCCAAGATGAACCATTTCCATTTTCAGGACTACCAAGGGTGAGCCCATTGTAACTCCAGCCATCTTCTGCGGGTTTTGGATTTTTAGTGCTTGTTAAGCTATTCAAACCGTCGCCAATAAATTTATTTAATAGGGCATCAAAAATAGTCGAGAGGCTGTTGCCGAGCCCCATAGCTTGGAGGGTTGAGTTTGCGGGTATATTTAAAGCTGTAGTTATCTGATTTGAAACTACTGCGCCTGGAGTGGTGGCTATCAAACCACCCGGACAAGTGTTTTCTTCTGCCCAGTTGGCCTTTTCCATATCAGTTTTTTCTTTAAAATCTTTGTCTAAAAGTGCGATTTGTTCTTTTTTTTCTTGTTCAGTCATTCCGTCTGCATTTTCTATCACCTTTCTTTGTTCGGTGTACCATTTTTGTCGTTCAGCCATATTAAAGCTTGGTCTTTGAAATTCATTTACACCGTTATTGTAAGCAGAGTTTGATGGACAAGCTTGTGGAGACAAGAAACCCATACCCTGTTGAAGGGTTTCTTTTACTTTTGTTATAGCATTGTTTGCAGTGGGTGAAGACGTTACCCTTCCCGCAAGTTGTTCGTTTGCGAGCATTTGAAAACCTAGGTAATTGTTTTGTGGGTATTGAGTATTAATAAGAAAACCATTCCATCCGCCAACGTTGAAATTGTTTTGGTAATTGTAAAGCTGTACCGGATCTGTCATTACTTTACTTAGAGAATATGCCGCATTGTTTTCAAGTGTGTTTTTATAAGCGTTTATTGTGTTTATGGCAAAATCTTTACCATAAGGAAATCTGACGGAGTCATAGCCATACATGTCTACCGCTGTTTTCACCTCTGATTTCACAATATCTTCAAAGAAAGAACTTGAGTTTTCTAAAAAAAGAGGACTTCCATGAAAGCCGGAATTAATCCAATTCACAGTGCTTTTTGTTATCTCTTGCAGTGCCCTTCTGGCTATGGCCATTAGGACTTGTTTAAGTATTTCTTGATACCAAGTTTTGACAGATATTCCAGTTTGTTCTACTTGTGATGCAGTCCCAAGCTTTTGGAACACAAAGTCACCAGCTTTATATATTGCATTTCCCACATCATCCAGTATTTCTGCTACAGATTCTAGGTTGATATCACCAAGTCCTAAAAAAGCGTTTGCTTTTTTAGGGGCAAGAAGAAAAACAGAGGGTGCCATTATTGAAACAATTAAGATAGAAGATATAAATTTTTGAAATTTCTTATTTTTCATCTACATTTTTATATTACCTTGTATTATATAATTCTTTTATAGGTTATTCAACTTTTTATTTACAGTATTTATAAATGTTTCAAAAGATGATGTATATAAATTCATGTTTTCTTCGTATTTACTCATTCCACCCATAGCTACAATTGGGTCTGTCTCAAAAAGCTGAAAATCTACCAGATTTTCCATCACTCGTTCAGTTGCATTTATCAGATCAAGATGAATCTGTGCCAAGTCTGAAGGTACAGATATTTTTAACATTTCAGATACCCCTTCTTGGGCCTGTTTGATGTTTGGGTCTAGATCTTTGAGTACTGTCACGTCAACATTATTTTCATCAATCACAAATTTTTGTAATATATCTGTGACTGTGCCTTTTGCTGGATATTTTTTCTTGAGATTACTATCTAGAGTATCTACTAAATCCACATATTTTTTTATTGCAGCAATACTATTGTCTTTTGTTGTTTTAATATCTGAAGGTACATATATTTTTCTTGTGGGGGAATTTTTAATACGATCTGCCAAGGAATTACTAATCTGTTCTGCTGTTGCCTGATCCATGGCTCCATTTTGGCTTAGAGAGGCAGTGGTTGAAAAAAGTTCTCTAGAAAATTTGTCTGTTTCTGTTAAGTTTTCTGTATTGAGTGAGGACTCCCCCTGCTCAACATTTTCTTGATTAGCTTTTAATTTACTAGCTACTGTGCTATCTGGTATTCCAGGAGTGGTTTCTTTCTTTGTTGGATCAAGGCCCCACAATGGTTCCTCCCAATCCAGCACCCCATCTTTATCTCCATCTTTATTTATCAAATCCCCTATTGCTACGGTGTTATAGGTTAATCCGTTCTGTTTACCTTGGACGAAAGCGACTGTGTTTTTGAATACTGAAGTGTTCTTTATTAAAAAAAGCACGACGAGAAAAAGTACCGCCGAGCAGATTAGAATTACTCTTTTGTGTTTTAACCAAAATTCTTTAATTATGCTTTTATTGTACCACCTATTTTGAAAGTAAACTAGCTTTTAGCCAGGTTTATCCAGTCCGAAAGAGTCAAATCTTCTGCTCTATTATTTTTTAGATTAATTAAAGATAATTTTTCTGGGGAAATTACTCCTTTTAGGTTTGAAGAAAGTTTTTTTCGCTTGTGCGCAAAGCCAGCCTTCACTATTTCCCAGAATTTTTCTTCAAATTTTTCTCTCCCTGCTAAGGGGGAGGCGCCATAGGCAGAGGGGGTCTCGGGTGAGGTATTATTTTTCTCAAATAATTTTCTGGAAATATTTTTTATAGAGATTATTGCTGAATTTACCTTCGGTGCTGGGGAAAAATATCTTTTATCTACCTTCATTATCATTTTTGGCTCACCGTAAGCTTTGACTGATATAGATAAAATACTTTCTTTTTTATCAGAGGCCACAATTCTTTTTGCTACTTCGTGTTGGACCATTAGCACCATGCATTCTGGTTGGCTCGCCCGTAGGGCTACGCCCGAGGGGTGTTCTGCCGCCAGAAACTTTTTCAATATTGCTCCAGTAATGTTGTAGGGGATATTGGCTATGATTTTATATTTTGGAAATTGGAAATTGGAGACTTGGAATTTGAGTATGTCTTCATTTAATAAAATTAATTTTTTTTCTGCTATTTCTTTTTCAAATTTAATTTTTAAAAATTCAAAGAGCTCTTTGTCTTTTTCTACAGCTATAAGCTTGCAA
>Ga0172379_10007423_pt1 | contig 14245 bp, 15 predicted proteins | sample GrowelOW334metaG_FD_119756 | JGI IMG/M metagenome (GOLD analysis project Ga0172379, IMG submission 119756) | Groundwater microbial communities from an aquifer near a municipal landfill in Southern Ontario, Canada - Groundwater well OW334 metaG | ecosystem: Environmental > Aquatic > Deep... | reverse complement strand
GCATTTTTGCCAGCGACCGCAAGGTCCATCCCGGCGGCGTCTTTGCGTCCCGCGATGGTGGCCTCACCTGGCAACCGGTGCTGGACGATCCCTTCGTGCAGGCGCTGGCCGTGGATGCCCGCGATGCCAGCCTCATCTACGCGGGGGCCGCCGATCATCCCTTTCACGACGACGCCATCAGCCGGGGCGTTTTGCGCTCACGCGACGGCGGGAGCACCTGGGAATCCCTCAGCTCACCGAGCCTCGCCTGCCGCAACATCGGCTCGCTCACGATTGATCCGCACAGGCCTTCGCGGCTTGTTGTTGGCACAAGCGGCAATGGCATCTTTGTTGGAACAGTCACTCCTGAACGATGAAAACGCTCCTCGTCCTCCTGACACTGGTCTTTTCGCTGGGCGGTGAGTGCAATGCCGCCGAGGCGCGCAAACCCAACATCGTCTTCATCCTCGCCGCCGACCTCGGCTACGGCGATCTCGGCTGCTACGGCCAGCGGCTGATTCAAACGCCGAACATCGACCGGCTGGCCGGCGAAGGCGTGAAGTCCACGATTTTCTCTACTGGGAATATCTTGGCGGCAGTCCCTCATCGTCGCAGGCCGCACTCTTGGACGGGCGCTGGAAGGCCATTCGAACCGGCGCTCGCACCGCACCGCTGGAACTTTACGACCTGCGCACGGACATCGCAGAAGCGAACAATCTCGCCGCCGCACATCCCGAAATCGTCGCGAAGCTGGAGGCATATCTGAAGACGGCCCGCGAGGATTCTCCCGACTGGCCGTTGTTCGTCGCGCCCGCTGCAAGCAAGAAGGCCGGCGGCAAGTAACCGCTGGTTTCCCACGGAGGCCAGCGATTCAAGGCAACTCGACCAGCCGGTAGTAGAAGCAAGGGAGTTGTGCTGCGTTTGAGTGGGTCATGGATACGCTGGCAGCGGCAGCATTGCCAGAGCCCGGATCGGGCACCACAACCGTGCCAACCGGTTCCCATGTCACCAGATTGGTTGAAACGTCCACCCGGTTGGTCCGCCCGCTCATGACCTCCAACAACAGTTCGGCATTGTCATTGGTGAAACCGAGAAAGCGGACGCTGGGAGTTTGTGGTGTGCCCGGACTCCACGTTGCCGAGGTGGACACATAGCCGCTCAAGGCTGTCGAAGAAATACTGCTCAACACTTGATGGCTGGGCTTCTCGTCCGCCACGGCGGCGAGCGCGAGGATTCCGGCGATGGCAGCAACAAGCTTCAGCCCGGTGCGCCTGACAACTTTTTGATGTTTCCCCAATTCCATCCTCATGACGGCAGGACTGTCTTCACGGCCCTTCACTTCAGCAAGCCTTTCTTGGAGAGAGCGTGCCCTTGGTGCTGCCGCTGCCGCGCGCGATTCCGAAGGTGGGTTTCCAAGGTGTGATGGATGACATGCATCAGAATCCGAATGGCGTCTCAGACAAGGGGAGCATCAGTCTGACTCTGAGTAGGTTTCAGCTTCATCGGCTGAGAATTTCTGCTGTGGAAACCACTCGGGAAACTCGACCTTGCCGACTTGAGGATTGGCCCGTTGGTGAGACGAAAATCGACTGGCCTGGAGTCCGAAGGCGGTAAAACACATTCCCAATCGCGGGGGAGTTGGAGAGAGTGAATGACACTGTCTGATCTGTTGCGGTGTTGGTGCTGATGGCAACCCAGGCCCGTAGATCCAATGAAGCGTCCAGATAGTAGGTGGCTCCAAAATCAGATGGAGAAGTAAGCGTCAAAACGTCTCCGGCGTCTCGAATGAGGGTGATTGCTGGTGTAGTCGTGGAAACTTTTTTGTCTGGAGGAGGATCACCTGGAGGAGGCGGAGGATGACTCGGAGGAGGATCATCCGGAGGCGGTGAGATAATTATTATTGTCGAGGCAGGCCTCAATCGCGGGGTGGCAGCCAATGGAGCAGCCTGAATCTGTCCTGATTGAATCGCCGCCCGGACCGCAGCCTGCGATTTCTCGCTCAATCCATTCGCGTCTCGATACGCACTGGCCGCGATGCCGAGGCACGCCATTGTAACCGCAAACAGGCCGGAAACTTTGACCCAAAAACGGGTCCAATACACAAGTTGGCGTTGCTGGCTTGGCCTCATCTCACGGTGATTAAACCGCCATGGCCGAGGGCTGTCCAGTGCAACTTTCCGGTCATGCCCTTCCAGCCGTCTGAGTTTTCAATGCGCTTCCCGTATGGCTCCGCTCGCACGCCGCGACCTGCTCCGGCGTGCCTGCGATGACGAGTTCACCACCGGCGTCGCCGGCCTCGGGGCCGAGGTCGATGAGCCAGTCGGCGGCGCGGATGACGTCGAGGTTGTGCTCGATGACGAGGACGGTGTGGCCCGCGTCCACGAGCCGCTGGAAGACGGCGACGAGCACGCGCACGTCGTCGAAGTGCAGGCCGGTGGTGGGTTCGTCGAACACAAAGAGCGTAGGAGACGACGTGAGGAGTCTCTGACTTTTCGGGAGGGGATGGTGGATGGCGTCTGGCGTCTGGGGATCGGTGTTTGAACGCTTCTCGATTGTCTCGATGTCTGTCTTCGAAGTGAGACTCCTTACGTCGTCTCCTACGGATTCCGCGAGATGCACCGCGAGTTTGAGGCGCTGGCTTTCACCGCCGCTCAGGGTGTTGATGGGCTGGCCGAGGCGCAGGTAGCCGAGGCCGACTTCCTGCAAGACGCGCAACGCGGCGGCGGCGCGCTGGGCGGGTCTGGAGTCGGGCAGCGCGGCGAGGAACAGGAGGGATTCGTCCACGCTGGCGGCGAGTAAATCCGCGATGCTCCAAGAGAAGTGTTCAGTGTTCAGTGCGTCAGTGTTCAGTGGGGCTGCGGACTTCGAGCGCTTCTTGGACTGAACACTGAACACTGAACACTGCTTACTTTCCCCGTTCCGCTTCGCTTCCACTTTCACTTCCAGCACATGCTCGCGGTAGCGCCGTCCCTCGCACGCCGGGCACTTGATGAAGATGTCGCTGAGGAACTGCATTTCAATCTTCTCGAAGCCCGCGCCGCGGCAGCGGTCGCACTGGCCGACGGCGGAGTTGAAGCTGAAGGCGCTGCTGTTCAAGCCGCGTTGTTTCGCGAGTTCGCTGGCGGCGAAGAGGTCGCGCAGATGGTCGAACGCGCCGATGTAAACGGCGGGGTTGGAGCGCGGGGTTTTGCCGAGGGCGCTCTGGTCCACGAGGACGGTGCGGGTGAGGCGCTCTGCGCCCGACAAAGAAAGAGGGGATGGGGAATGGGGTCTGGCGGATGGGGTTTCGGTGGAGGCGTCTCCAGCGGGTTCGGAGGCGTCGGGTTGGTCGGCGGTTCGGGATTGGAGCCCGGCTTGCAGGGCGGGCAGGAGGCAGTCGCGGACGAGGGTGGATTTGCCGGAGCCGCTCACGCCCGTGAGGCAGACGAAGCGGCCCAGCGGGATCGAGACGGCGAGGTTCTTGAGATTGTGGGCGGAGGCACCGGAGAGGGTGAGCCAGTGTTCAGTGTTCAGTGAGTCAGTCTTCAGTGGGCGAGGCGGACGGTTTGTCGCTTCAGGACTGATTACTGAACACTGATTACTGAATACTTCTGCCCCGACTCGTCTGCGATGTGCGCCGTCCACCCACTTCCGCCCGCTCAAGTATTGCCCGGTGAGCGAGACCGGATGCTTGAGCAATTCGGACAGCGTGCCTTGGAAGACGAGTTCTCCGCCGGTCTCCCCGTGGCCGGGGCCGAGGTCCACAATCTGGTCGGCGGCCCGCATGACGGCGGCCTCGTGCTCGACGACGACGACCGTGTTCCCGAGGTCGCGGAGGCGCTGGAGGATGGTGACGAGGCGCGCGGTGTCGCGCGGGTGCAGGCCCACGCTCGGCTCATCGAGGACGTAGAGGGTGTTGACGAGACGCGTGCCGAGGCAGGTGGTGAGGTTGACGCGCTCGGTCTCGCCGCCGGAGAGCGTGCGCGTGGCGCGGTCCAGCGTGAGATAACCGAGGCCGACTTCGACGAGGTAGGCAAGGCGTGAGCGAACTTCTTCCAGGGCGTGGTGGATTGCCGATTGCCGGTTGCCGGTTGCCGGTTGTGGAAACCGCGCGGCGAGCAACTCAATGACTTCGAGAGCGCGGTTGACGGGGAGGGCGTAGAAGTCGGCGAGAGTGAGCCTTGGGTAGGAGACGACGTGAGGAGTCTCTGATTTTTCTTCCACGCTCCGCGTTCCGCGTTCCGCGATTGAATGGAGACTCCTTACGTCGTCACCTACGGGGACTTGGTAGAGCAGCGCCTCCGGCTGCAGCCGCCGCCCGTCGCACGCCGGGCAGCGTGTGTAGCTGCGATAGCGCGAGAGCAGGACGCGGACGTGCATCTTGTAGGACTTTGATTCGAGCCAGCGGAAGTAGCCTTTGACGCCATACCACTTCCTTGGCCAGGCGTTTGCGGGGTCGCCGGAGTTGTAACCGTCGTCGCCTTCGATGACCCAGCGCTGGTGTTCCGGGGACAGCTCGCGGAACGGCACGTCCATTGGCACGCCGGCTTTTTTGCAGGATTTCGTCATGTCCTTCTGACACTCCGCGCCGGTGCCGGTGCGCCATGGCCGGACCGCGCCGCCGGCCAGGGTGAGCGAGCGGTCCGGGAGGGCGAGGTCGTAGTCAATGCCGATGACGCGCCCGAAGCCTTTGCACGCCGGGCACGCGCCGACTGGGTGGTTGAAGGAGAAAAGGGCAGGGGAGGGCTCGCGGTAGTCGAGGTCGCAGGCGGCGCAGTGGAAGCGGGAGGAGAAGGGGATGGGGTCTAGCGTCTGGGGTCTGGGGTCTGGGGAACGATCGCTGGGGGGCAGGTGGACGGTGAGGCGGCCTTTGCCGAAGTGGTAGGCTTGCTCGCAGGCTTCGATGAAGCGGGAGCGGTTCGCGGCGGTGAGTTTGAGGCGGTCTTGAACCACCGTGATTGCCGATTGCCGATTGCCGATTGCCGATTGAGTCGCTGCGTTGTCGAGGCGCACGACTTCGCCGTTCACCAGCAGCCGCTGGTAGCCCTGCTTGGCGATGAGGTCGAGGGACTCCTTGAGCGAGAGCTTCTCCGACAACGCGAGGTCGAACGTCACCAGGCATTCCGCGTTCCGCATTCCGTGTTCCGCATTCACCCGCTCCCACACCTTCTGCGGCGGTTCCTTCTCCACGGCCTTCCCGCACTTCCGGCAATGCAGCGTGGCGAGGTGCGGCCAGAGGACTTTGAGGTGGTCGCAGATTTCCGTCATGGTGCCGACGGTGCTGCGCGTGGTGCGAACGGCGTTGCGCTGCTCGATGGCGATGGCGGGCGGGATGCCCTCGATGCTGTCCACCGCCGGCTTGTCCATGCGGTCGAAGAACTGCCGCGCGTAGGGCGAGAAGGTCTCGATGTAGCGGCGCTGGCCCTCGGCGAAGAGCGTGTCGAACGCGAGCGAGGACTTGCCGGACCCGCTCAGGCCGGTGACGACGATGAGCCTGCCCAGCGGCAGGTCGAGGTCGAAGCCCTTGAGGTTGTTGTGCCGCACTCCGCGGAGGCGGATGACATTGGCGGGCGATGACTTCGACATGCGCGCGGAAGGTAGGAGATGGGGTAACGGGAGGCAAGTGAGGGGGAGCGCGCCGCCCGCCAATCACACGGCTGCCGGCTGTGTTTGCGGAAAAAATTCCGATCCCTTCACCCGGCTGCCACGAGGTGGAGAATCAGCAGCGGAACCTGATGAACGACCAATTCCTGCCGCATCGCCGGCTCAGCCCGGCTTTCAGGCGACTGTCGCGATGACCACTTCAATTCCCCTTTTCCGGAGCGCCTTGACCATGTCGCCGGGCGCGCCCTTGTCGGTGACGATGACGTCTATTGCATCCAGATCGCAGAGCTTCGTGATGGACTGGCGGCCGAACTTGGTCGAGTCGATGCAGAAGATCGCCTTCCGCGAGGCGTCGAGCATGGCCCGCTGGATGTCAATCAGCAGCCCGTGGGAGTTGCTGATGCCGTCCAGTGTGATCCCGCCGCAGCTCAGGATGGCGGCGTCGGCCCGGATTTTGGAAAAACCTTCGACGGCCAGCGGCCCGACCAGCACGCCCAGCCGCGGGTAAATCACCCCGCCGGAAACCACTACTTCGAGTTTGTTCGCGCCGGCGAGGAGGTTCGCCACAGGCAGCGAATTGGTCACCACCTGCGGGGCCTTGGCTTCGAGATGGCGCGCGACATGATAGCAGGTCGTGCCGGCATCCACGATCACGGTCTGGTTGGGCTGGATGAGTTCGGCGCACGCCCGGCCGATGGCCTCCTTCTCCGACAACTGGTGCGTGTCCCGCGTCGAAAAGGTGAACTCGTCGGATTTCGGATTCGCCAGCCGCGCGCCGCCGTGCGTCCGGCGCACGCCGCCCTTGCCGGTCATCATGTCCAGGTCGCGCCGCACGGTCGAAACCGAGGCGTCCACCAGCTCGGAAAGCTCGTCCAGCGAAGCGAACTCCACCCGCGACAGGTGTTCCTCGATCCGCTTTTGACGTTCTTCTGCTTGCATGGCCTTGCCGCGACGTTGGTAGATTTTGGTAGATATTGCAAGAAATAGTTGACAGCCTCTCAAAATCTGGCGATACATGCGCCGCAATGTCAGCCGCAACTCAATCGCCGCCGCAACGGGCAGTCATCGAGCATCTGGTCCGGCAGTCGGTCTACGCCAGGCTCGGCCGTCCCCTGCCGCGCGTGGCCACCGCCCCCAGCCCGCTCATCGTCAATGTGAGCGCCCGCCATTGCCACCTCACCCCGGAGGCGGTCGAGGCCCTCTTCGGCAAGGGCCACAAGCTTCAGGTTCACAAGTGGCTTTATCAGGACGGGCAGTTTGCCGCGAAGGAGACGGTGACGCTCGTCGGCCCGCGCAGCCGCGTGATCTCGAATCTCCGCATTCTCGGCCCGTGCCGGAATCTGAACCAGGTTGAGCTGGCCTACACCGACGGCATCGCGCTGGGCTTCGACCTGCCGCTGCGGAGTTCCGGTGACATCAAGGGCACGCTCGGCGGCATGTTGATGGGGCCGGCGGGCTTCTTTGAAATGGAGTCGGGCATCATCCGCGCGCTGCGCCACGTCCACATGGGCCCGAAGGATGCGGAATTCTACGGCGTGAAGCCGGGCGACTGGATGAAGCTCAAGATCGGCGGCGACTGTGGCATCACCCTTGACCGGATGCTCTGCCGTGTGGATCCCAGCTTCAAACTGGAAGTCCACATCGACACCGACGAAGGCAACGCCTGCAACCTCCAGCCCGACACCGCGTGCGAGCTGACCAAGTGACCAAGTAATTTGACCCTAAACCAAAAAAGACAGGAGAACACATGAGCGAAGCAATTGGCATGATCGAAACCAAGGGATACACCGGCAACGTCGAAGCCACCGACGCGATGGCGAAGGCCGCAAACGTCACCATCTCGAAGACCATCGCCATCGGCGGCGGTCTCATCACGGTGATCTGCCGCGGCGATGTCGCCAGCGTCAAGGCCGCCGTCGACGCCGGCTCCAAGGCCGCCGGGAAAGTTGGCGAACTCGTCGCCGCCCACGTCCTGGCCCGCCCGCACGAAGACCTCGTCAAGGGGTTCCTCGGGGAGCCCGCCGCAGCCGTCAAGAAGTAACCCTCTCAACCAGTAATTCTCAACTCCTCACCCACTATGGCTCAACAAGCGATTGGAATGATTGAATGCAAGGGGCTGTGCGCGCTGTTCGAAGCAACGGACGCCGCGCTCAAGGCCGCCAACGTCACCTTCACCGGCTGGGAAAAGGTCGGCTCCGGCTACGTGACCGGGTTCTTCCGCGGCGACGTCGCCAGCGTGAAGGCCGCCACCGACGCCGGTGCCGCCGCCGCCGCGCAGGTCGGCTCGGTTGTCAGCGTCCAGGTCATCCCCCGTCCGCACGACGGCCTCAGCGTCCTCGGCAAGTGGCTCCAATGAACGGGGAGCGCGGAACTCGGAACGCGGAACCATTTCGCGTCCTGAGACTGATTCCGCGTTCCGAGTTCTGCGATCCGCGCTAATGAAGATCCTCGTCGCCAACATCGGCTCGACCTCGCTCAAGTGGCGCCTGTTCGACTTCTCGAACGGCGCCGAGAAGCTGCTCCACAAGGGCGGCTTTGAGCGGGTGACCGACTACCCGAAGGCGATTGAGGATTGCCTGGCGCAGCTTCGCAGTGCGGGCGTCATTGCCAGTGAGCAGGAGCTTGCGGCGGTCGGTTTCAAGACCGTCATCGCCAAGGATGTCACCGGCTGCGTGCGGCTCGACGAGCGCGTGCTCGCCGCGATGGAGGCCTACAACGGCCTCGCTCCCGCCCACAACCCGCCCTACATCACCGGCATCCGCCTCTTCGCCAAACGCATGCCCGGCGTGCCGCTGATCGGCCTGTTCGAGACGGCGTTCTACCAGTTCGCGCCGCCGGCGATGATGCGTTACGCCGTGCCGCAGGCGTGGCACGACATCGGCATCCGCCGGTGGGGTTTCCACGGGGCCAGCCACAAGTTCATCGCCGAACGCAGCGCCGAGCTGCTCGGTCGCAAGGATGTGGCCCGCCGCGCGGCGAACCTTTACGTGGACGGCGGCAAGACGCCCGTCGAGAAGCCCGACCTGCGCGTCATCTCCTGTCACCTCGGCGGCAGCTCGAGCATCACCGCCACGCTGAACGGTGTGGCGATCGGCAACAGCCTCGGCATGAGCCCGCAGTCCGGCCTGCCACACAACAACCGCGTCGGCGATCTCGATTCCGAGGCGCTGCCCTACGCGATGAAGACCCTCGGCATCTCCGTCGAGGAGGCGCAACGCCAGCTCACGAAGGAAGGCGGCCTCAAGGGCCTCAGCGGCGTGTCGAACGACATCCGTGACATTGAGACGGCGGCGGCCAAGGGCAACGCGAAGGCCGGTCTTGCGATCGACGTGTTCGTCAGCGAGGCGCGCCGCTGGATCGGCGGCTACTTTTTCCAGATGAACGGGGCCGACGCGCTCGTGTTCACCGCCGGCATCGGCGAGAACGGGCCCGAAGCCCGCGAAGCCATCTGCGCGAACCTCGACCAGCTCGGTATCGTGCTCGACCCGGCGAAGAACGGCGCGCTCCGCGCGACCGAAGGCGTCATCAGCGCGGATCACTCGCGCGTGAAGGTGCTCGTGATCCCGACGAACGAGGAACTCGTCGTCGCCCGCGAGTCCAAGCGGCTGCTCGAAGGCAAACACTGATTTTCACCCGATTCTCAACCATCAACACAAACAAAACTATGGCACAACAGGCAATTGGCATGATTGAAACCCGCGGGCTCGTCGCGCTGGTCGAAGCGACCGACGCGATGCTCAAGGCGGCGAACGTCGAACTCGCCGGTCCGATGACCCAGGTCGGCAACGCCCTCGTCACCGCCGTCATCGTCGGTGATGTCGCCGCCGTGAAGGCCGCCACCGACGCCGGCGCGCAGGCCGTCAAGGCCATCAAGGGCGAGCTCGTCAGCGTCCACGTCATCGCGCGTCCGCACAGCGACGTCGAGACCGTGCTGCCGAAGAAGCGCTAAAACTGGTGCCGGACGCCGGCCAGATGCCGGAGGGGCCGCCACAGGCGAAACCTCCGGCCTCCGGGTCAGGCCCCGGGCATCTCCCATTTTATGTTCCTCGCCAAAGTCGAAGGCGCGGTGGTTTCCACCAAGAAGGACGCCAACATGAACGGCCGCAAGCTGCTCCTGTTGCGTCCGCAGCTGGTGGACGAAAAGGACCCGACCAAATTCCGCGCGGGGTCCAACACCATCATCGCCGTCGACAGCGTCGGCGCGGGCATTGGCGAAATGGTGCTCTTCTGCCAGGGCAGCAGCGCCCGCCTCGCCGGCGGACTGCGGGAAGCGCCCGTGGACGCCGTGATCATCGGCATCGTGGATGTCGTGGATGTGCTGGGGAAACAGATTTACAACGGGAAGAATTAGCCACCCATGAAGCGCGGATCAAACGCGGATGAAGCCATGCCGGCTCCGCGTTTCATGCCGGTTCAAGAGGTGGCCTGAAAGAAACCATGAGTGCCGTGAACGAAACTTTGATCCGTGACGTGGTGTCCGACGTGTTGTCCCGCCTCGGTGGCGCGCCCGCTGCGGCGAAGGCCGCGCCTGCGCCAGCGCCGAAGACTGACTGCGGTTGCGGCGGCAAGGGCGCGTCCAACGCCAGCCCCTCGCCGCGCGGCAAGTTCGGTGTCTTCACCGACGCGAACGAGGCCTGCGCCGCCGCCCACGAAGCCTATCTTTTGCTCCAGAAGAAGGGCGTCGCCGCCCGTGTGAAGATCGTCGAGATCGTGAAGGCCATGGCAGAGGCCAACGCCGAGCCCTGGGGCAGGCTGGAGCTGGAGGAGACGAAGATCGGCCGGCTCGACCACAAGATCGAGAAGCTCAAGATCATCAAGCTCGTTCCCGGCGTCGAGTGGCTCCGACCGGACGCGCGCAGCGGCGACCACGGCATCACGCTCGAAGAATACACGCCCTTCGGCGTGGTCGGCGCGGTCACGCCCAGCACCCATTCCATCCCGACGCTCAGCGGCAACATCGTGAACATCTGCGCGGCGGGGAACGCCGTCGTGTTCAACCCGCATCCCAGCGCCGCCAAGTGCGCCGCCGTGGCCGTGCGCGCCTACAACGAGGCCATCTTCCGCGAGACCGGCATCGAGAACATCGCCACCATCATCGCGAGCCCCTCGATGGAGAGCTTCGCGGCAATGTGCAAGCACGAGGCCGTGCGCATCCTGCTCGTCACCGGCGGCCCCGGCGTGGTGAAGGCGGCGATGCAGACCGGCAAGCGCGCCATCTGCGCCGGCCCCGGCAATCCGCCCGTTTACGTCGATGACACCGCCTGCATGAAGCGCGCGGCCAGGGCGATCATCCAGGGCGCCAGCTACGACAACAACCTGCTCTGCATCGGCGAGAAGGAAGTCTTCGCGCTGGAGGGCATCGCGGACAAGTTGATGTCGCACATGGAGCAGAACGGCGCGGTGAAGCTCACCAACGCCCAGCTCGATGCGCTGACCAAGGCCGCGTTCACCATCACGCCCGGCCAGGGTGGCGGCTGCGGCCACGCGTCCGTGAACAAGGATTTCATCGGCAAGGATCCCGCCGTGCTTGCGAAGGCGGCCGGCTTGAACCTTCCCGCTGGCACCCAGCTTCTCTTCGCCGAAACCGGCGCGGACCATCCCTTCGTCGTCGAGGAGCAGATGATGCCGTTCATACCGATCACCCGGGTGAAGAGCCTGGAGGAAGGCGTCGCCCGCTCGCTCACCGCCGAGCACGGCTACAAGCACACGAGCATCATCCACTCGCACGATCTGGAGGCGCTGACGGCCATGGGCCGCGCGCTCGACACGACGCTGTTCATCAAGAACGGCCCGTGCATGGCCGGCCTCGGCCTCGGTGGCGAGGGCTACCTGAGCTTCAGCATCGCCACGCCGACCGGCGAAGGCGTGAGCAACCCCCGCACGTTCACGCGCGTCCGCCGCTGCGTGATGGTGGACAACCTCCGGATTTATTGAGCCATGCTGCTCGCCCGCGTTGAAGGCAATGTGGTCGCCACCCGGAAGCATCCGAGCTTCGAGGGCTGGCGGTTCGTCATCTGCCAGCCCATCAACAACGCGGGCGAACCCGAAGGCGCACCGCAGGTGGCCATTGACGCGCACGGTGCCGGCATGCACCAGCGCGTGATCATTTCCTCCGACGGCGCGGCCGCGCGCAAGCTGGTGGGCGACGACAAGAGCCCAGCCCGCTGGCTCATCGCAGGCATCGTGGACGAGATCGAGCCGGGGGTGCCGGTGTGAGACTCGGCACCGTCATCGGCCGCGTGACCTTGAACAAGGTCGTGCCCGAACTCGAGGGCGCGCGCTGGCTCATTGTCTCCCCGTTCACGCGCGAGCATTTCCAGCGCGGCCCCGAAGCGCTCCCGGGTCTGAGCAAGGACCCGAGCCCCGTGGTTTACGACAGCCTGGGCGGCGGCGTGGGCCAGACCATCGGGTTTGTGGAGGGCCGTGAAGCGGCACAGCCATTTGAAGTTTCGCCGCCCATCGACGCGATCAACGTCGCCCTGGTGGATGACATTTTTTACAATCCCTTCAACCCATGAGCAACGTTCTCACCGCCAAAGACATTGAAGCCATCATCGCCAGGGGCGGTGATCCGAATGCCGCCGCCAAGGACGCCGTCCTCACGCCTTCCGCGCGCGATGCCCTGCGCGATTACGCCACCGCCCGCAGCCGTGCCGCCGCGGTCAGTTCTTCCACAGCCGTCGCCGCCGCCACGACCGCGCCGGCCAAGCCTCTCAACTCCAAGTCACCCAAGGCCGAGCTGGAGGCGTTTTTCAATTCGCCCTACGCCCACGGCCTGAAGGAGCAGATTTGCGAGATGGGCCATCGCCTCTGGAAGCGCGCCTACGTGGACGGCAACGGTGGCAACATGGCAATCCGCGTCGGCGACGACATCGCCATCTGCACGCCCACGCTCGTCAGCAAGGGTTCGTTGAAACCGTCGGACATGTGCCTCGTGGATTTCGAAGGCAAACAACTTTGCGGCACAAAACCGCGCACGAGCGAAATCCTCATGCACTTGCAGATGATGAAGCGCCAGCCCAAGGCCGTCGCCACCTGCCATTGCCACCCGCCCTACGCCACGGCGTTCGCGGTGGCCAACGTCGCCCCGCCCACGTGCATGTTGCCGGAGTATGAAGTGTTCTGCTCCGTCGGCGTCGCGCCGTATCGCACGCCCGGCTCGGCGGACATGGGCAAGCTCGTCGCCGAGCTGACCGACCAATACAACACCATCCTCATGGCCAACCACGGCGTCGTGACGTGGAGCCACAACAACATCGAGGAAGCCTACTGGCGCATGGAGATCATCGAGGCCTACTGCCGCACGATTGTCGTAGCCGGGCAGCTCGGCAAGCCGATTAACACCTTCTCCGGCCCGCAGATGAAAGAGCTGCTCAACATCAAGCAGAGCCTCGGCTTCGTGGACCCGCGTTTCGGCATGAAGGAGTGCGAACTCTGCGACAGCGGCGAATGGCGGCCCGGTGCCAGCTGCGCCGTCCCGGCCACGCCGGACGCCGCCGGCCTTGACCCGGAGGTCGAGAAGACCGTGCAGGCCATCACCGATCAGATTCTTGCGCAGATGAAGTAACCGCCGGCAGCCGCTTGCGACATGAAGTCCCTCGACGCCAAACTTGCCGAGATCAAGGCCAACCGCGCCTCCCGTGCGTTCGTCATCGCCGATGCGAAGGACGCGGACATGGCCTTTGGCGTGCGCGCACCCGGTCCGCGCGGCTTCCTCGCCAGGCGCGGCGCGCAGCCCGCGAAGTTCTCCCCCGAGGTCTGGAGCCGCGAAGAGTTCGGTTACCGCAACCTGCCGGAGTTCCTCGACATCATCCGCGAGGTCACGCACCAGGGGCTGGTCGACATCATGCTGATGTCCGCCTATGTGACCGAGCAGCTCGCGATCAAGGAAGGGCTGTTCAAGAACTCCCACGTCACGCCCGCCGCCCGCGCCAACGACACCACCGATGTCTGGGCCGTGCGCCATGGCGCCTACACGCGCGAGCCAAGCCAGCCGTTCCGCAGCGCGGCGATCGATCATATCCAGTGCGGTGAGATCGAGTGCGAGCGCGACAGCAGCGGGGAATTCCCCGGCGCGAACCTCGGCCTCTACTCGATCACGTTTGTGAACGAGCTGGATCAGGACCGCGAGGCGCTGCTCTGGTATAAGGAGTTTCGCGAGGAGGCCGAGCGGAAGGGCTTCCGGCACTTCCTGGAGATTTTCGACCCGAACGTCAGCAGCGGCATCGCGCCCGAGAAGCTCGGCGAGTTCATCAACGACAACATCCTCCGCACGCTGGCCGGCGTGCCCGAGGCCGGCAGGCCGGACTTCCTGAAGATCGTCTATCACGGCCCGAAGGCGATGGAGGAGCTCGCGCAATACGACCCCAATCTCGTCGTCGGCATCCTCGGCGGCGGCGCGGGCACGACTTACGACGCCTTCCGGCTCATCCACGACGCGCAGAAATACGGCGCCCGCGTGGCGCTGTTCGGCCGCAAGATCAACAACGCCGAGCATCAACTGGCCTTCATCGAAATGCTACGCCTGATCACCGATGGCCGCATCGCGCCAGAAGAAGCCGTGCGGGCCTACCACGGGATTTTGCAGGCCAAGGGCATCAAGCCCAGCCGCCCGTTGGAACAGGATCTTCAATTGACCGACCAGTCGATGAGCTACGACGGCTCCGGCGCGCGGCGCGCGACT
>Ga0172379_10007422_pt1 | contig 14247 bp, 15 predicted proteins | sample GrowelOW334metaG_FD_119756 | JGI IMG/M metagenome (GOLD analysis project Ga0172379, IMG submission 119756) | Groundwater microbial communities from an aquifer near a municipal landfill in Southern Ontario, Canada - Groundwater well OW334 metaG | ecosystem: Environmental > Aquatic > Deep... | reverse complement strand
TAAATGAAGATACTGAATTTGAGCACACCATAATTGAAGATGGAAATCGTGTTAAGTACACTTTACCCGAGAACCTACAATCAGATGGAACCATGCGTTATTATGGATTATCGGGGCCATATTACAAAATGCTTCAAAATGAGGCGTTTCTAACCATAGACGAAATTGAATCATCGATGCATGCTTTGCTGGTAAATCATTTTATTAAGGAATTTTTAATGAATCGAATAGAATCCAAAAGAGCACAATTATTGGTTACAACACATAATTTATCCTTGCTTAACGAAAAAGACATTTTACGTAAGGATGCCATATGGTTTACGAGTAAGCAAGAAAATGGCTCTACCTCGCTCTATTCTATGGCCGATTTTGATATTCGAAAAGAGTTGTCGTTTTACAATGCTTACAAGCTTGGGAAATTCGGTGCGATACCAAATCTTGATTGAAATGGGACGGAAAACCAGACATAGAGTTCTCAGAACAAAATTTGTAGTATTAGGCGACGGACTAACGGAACAGTATTATCTGAAGCATCTGAAAGAGATCAGAGGTTATGGTTATTCTATACGGCCCTAGTTTTTCTCAAGTATCACCATTGAAACGGCAGAGCTGATCATTGATGAATTACTCTCGGGCGGTTGTGATTATATAGTATATATGACAGATTATGACACCATTGTTGGACAGAAGCAAGTCAGCAAATACAAACGGTTTGCATCTAAATAAAGAAAGATGCAGGAAGTTCTGATTTGCGAAAGCATGCCAAGCATCGAATTCTGGTTTCTTTTGCATTATCGTAAAACGACCCGTAATTTTCAGAATGCCGATGAAGCTACGAAAGAGCTAAAAAAGCATTTGTCAAATTTTTCAAAAGGAAAGGCTTTTCTCGAAAACTCAAAGTGGGTTGAAGATTTGTGTTGGGATGAGAAACTATCTATTGCCGTAAAAAATGCATCCGAAATTCTGGCAGAAAAGGACCAAGGAAATGTTGGAGTCTACTTCCCGTTTAGCAGGGTAGGTTTAGGAATCGAATTATTTGAAAATAAAATAAGAAAGGGAGGATTAATTTGATTTAGAAGAAAATAAAGAATCTGATTCTTTTCAGGAATCACTTTGAGATCAAATTTTCCGTGCTAAAATCCTTTAGCCTGGCGGAAATTATTTGGGCGGATTGTGTAAGTAAGATGGAAGACACCTTACTATCAGTGGATTGAATCAATATGCTGTTTTGTGCATTTGCTTTATTTGTAAAGCTCGGTTCTAAAATACCGAAAACAAAAATTGCAATGAATAAATACAATATGGCTCTCATTTTTGTAAAATTTTAAGTTAAATAACTGCTCACTTGTAACATACAAGGAGTAAAATGAATGATCAAATTAAAAAATGTGGGATCTAACTTAAAATCCTCGGTTCTTGGGTATCTGGGGGAAGTAGTAGGAAGCATAACCACTGTGGGGATAGCGGTTTTATCAACAGCTCAGTTTCTTTGAGTACTATAAAATTTTGGGTTATTTTACTGTTGTCCGCTAATATTTTGCAGGTCTCATTAAAAAGGTTGATGTTAAAATTGCGAAGCAGTGGCAGGCAACTGTTTTGAACAGAAGGCAATTGAATAGCATCTGCAACAACCGCCTTTGTAATACTTAAATTTGATTCACTTTTCGGTTGATATTGAGATGACAAGGTAATTGGGCCAGCTGATCTGTTTGAGAATGAAGCAAACAAAATGAAGATGAGAACCATAAAAAACAGGGTTCCAAAATAATTGGCAGTATCTTCTTTTTGATTTATCATGATGTAAATGTAGAAAAATTACTTGTCATCGTATCCACCCGGCGGTCTTGATATTTCTGCGCCCTTTATCCTTTTAACTTTATCCTTTATCCTTTATCAATGCATCTCGTCCCCAAACAGCTTCTCCGAGATAAAACGAACCGGATACCAAGCCGCTAAAAATCCGATCAGGGAGACTGAGATGACGACCAGGATCACGTCCGTAGCTATGATTTTCATCGGATAGGCGTCGATGATAAAGGAGGAGGCATTGCCGGAAAGCTTGACCAGACCATAGGAGATCTGAGCCTGACAGACGGCTAATCCGGCTAAGGTTCCGAGGATCGCGCCAATAAAAGAGATGAGCCACCCTTCAAAGAGGAAAATGTTTCGGATAGTCCGCCTGTCCGCGCCCATGCTTTGCAGGATGGCGATGTCCTCCTTTTTGTCGAGGAGCAGCATGGTGAGTGAGCCAACAATATTGAAAGAAGCAATTACCAGAATCAGGATCAGGATCAGATAGATGGCATATTTTTCGCTCAGCATAGTTTTGTAGAGATAGTCGTGTTGCTGGTAGCGGTTTTTTATCTCGAAGCTGTTTCCAAGGAGCGCAGTTATTGCAGCTTTTGTCTCCTTCTCAGAGATGCCCTCTTTGAGCTTCAGTTCTATGGCATTCACCTTCTCAGGCTGTTCAAAGATCTCCCGGGCAAAACCAATGGGTACTATCACGTATTTGCTGTCGAGTTCCTGCTGGATGGAGAAGATTCCCGATGGGTAGATCAGTTTCTGGTTGAAATTCCCGGTAGGTAAAAGAGATGATTCCCTTCCCTTTTTGGGTACATAAACGCTGACCGGTTCCATTTGTTGGACTCCGACTCTTAAATTGCCAGCGATGATTTCACCAAAAACTGCATAGTTGTTGGAGGCATCTTTTATTTTGAACTCACCCTCTACGATCATCGAATCTATACCCGAAAACTCCAGATAATCCTCGCTGACACCCTTGATGGTGGCGACAACCATCCGGTCGTTGAAACGCAACATGGCAATATTCTCTATGTTCTCAGAGTAATAGGCTACTCCCGGCATTTTGCGCAGTTCATCAAATTTTGCTCCGGTGGTGGAGAAGCTTTTGCCCTCTTTGACTGTGATTCTGAGTTCCGGATCGAAGGAGGAGAAAAGCGACTTGATCAATACATCAAACCCGTTGAAACCCGATAATCCGATGATCAGTCCCATTGTGCCAACAATCAAGCCTGTTACCGAAATGGCTGAGATCAGGTTGATCAGGTTGGTTTTCTTTCTGGAGAAGAGATACCGCCGGGCTATGTAAAACGAGAAGTTCAATGGGACTTATTTATATGCTTTTACCAGCAATCCGGTTCCCGATTTGTTGGTTTGATTTGCGTCAATATAATTCAGTATCGCACAGAAAGGGAAAACAACCAGGTAATAAAATGGAAGCAACAGGTAAAAGATTTTTGAAAATCCCAGCAGAAGGATGGGAACTTTCATCGACAACTTCCAGGCTACTGATCCGTATTTGCCATAGGTGTAGGAGGTTTCGACCCTCGTGAATCCGGCAGTCAGCAATTTCTTGCGGATATCTTCCTTGTTGTATCCATCCCTGACATGCTCCTCGATAAAACCATGAATGCCTTCTTCATCGTGATGATCCGTATCGGAACCTCCCTGATCGGAAGGGGTCGAAATCAGTAGCATACCACCGGGTTGCAGTGATTCACTAAAATTTTGGAAGACCAGTTCATCTTCCAGAATGTGCTCCATCACATCGACAGACAGGATCAGATTGTATTTGCCGGGAGCTTTGTATTGGGTCAGGTCGGCCACCTCAAACGAGACCTGATTCCCTTTTCCGATTTGTTGAAAGAATAGGTTACAATCGTCGATCTGTTCCTGTTTGACATCGACTCCCAGAATTTTTGCAGAAGGGAATAGACATGAAATGCCATAACAATACTGGCCAAATCCGGATCCTGCATCCAGGACGCTTTTCACTGAAACAGAGCTGTTTCGTTGCAATGATTTTAGTGCCTTGTTTACATGCCAGGCCCTGAGCAGCAACAGATCCAACAGTCGATAGAACAGTTTCCGCAACATTGGAGAGCTGTTGAAGAGGTTTCCCAGCTGGCGTTTGATCGGATCGTAATGCATGGGCGGGTTTTACTTCAACAGGTTATCAATCTTTTCGATATAGTCAAGACTGTCGTCGACAAAAAACTCCAGCTCCGGAACATGCCGCAATTGAAAGCGAACGGCATGACCCAACTCTCCGCGAAGATGTCCTTTGTGCAGCTTGATATCAGCCATCACTTCGGCAGCTCCTTCAGAAGGAAAGATGCTGAGATAGCATCTGGCAAGAGACATATCTTTGGTAACACGGACGGCTGTAACGGAAACCATTTTCCCTTTGGCCAGTGTGAGCGCTTCCCGCCGGAAGAATTCACTCAGCTCTTTTTGGATAAGCCGGCCGATCTTGTTCTGTCTCGTTGAAAATTGTTCCATGATGATCCACTTAATTTTAGACAAAAATAGGCAAAATCGGCGGGTTCTTCATTATTTTTCTAATTTGAACCAGTTAAAAAAGATTAACCAGCCATTTCAGAAAAAATAAAATTCTACTTTTGGTACAAATCAGAATGATCAGGGAAGCTACCGTAAATCAGCAAACTATGTTTTCACTGATTACTGTTCTGTATTTGAAAACCAAACAAATTTTTTTACGATGAAGGAAAATATTTTCAAATTGTCAACAGATCAGTTGAAGGAGATTGCACAGGATCTTCAGCAAAAAGTGGAAAACGGATTGAACAACCACAACACGGAAATTCAATGTATTCCAACCTATATCAAGCCAAAAACATTGGGCGTTGAAGGTCAGGCAACTGTGCTGGATTTGGGAGGTACCAATTACAGGGCTTCTGTTGTCAGTTTCAAAGATGGGGAAACAGATATTTACCCGCCTGATGGCTGGAGCAAAGATCTGAGTGTCATGAAAACCAAAGGTTATACTGCGAAAGATCTGTTTGCTGAGCAGGCTTCCTTCCTCAAAGACCTTAAAATGCCGGAGAGATCCCCCATCGGTTATTGTTTCTCTTATCCTGCAGAGTGTCTGCCGGATGGCGATGCAAAACTTCTTCGCTGGACCAAAGGAGTCGACATTCCGGAGATGATCGATCAGCCGATAGGCAAGCCGCTGAAAGAGTTTCTGAATACACAAAGCAGTGCAGAATTTACCGCAGTAAAGGTGATCAACGATACGGTAGCCAGTCTTTTTGCGGGGCTTTCAGACAGCTCATACGATGCCTACATTGGCCTGATCGTTGGAACTGGTACCAACATGGCAACATTTATCCATTCCGACAACATTGGAAAACTCGACATAGAGTTGAATTGGCAGGGACTTACACCTATCAACCTTGAATCTGGTAACTATCGTCCATTGCACCTGACAGCCATCGACGACCAGGTTGACATTGCTTCAGGTACACAAAATGCACAGAGATTTGAGAAAGCCGTATCCGGAATGTACCTTGGCAAAATTTTCACCACACTCTTTCCCCTGGATGGTTTCGATGATAAATTTGATGCCAAATCCCTCACCGATCTGATCAACAAGCCGGAAAAGAACAAAAAGGAACATGTTCGCGCGGCCCGTCGCATTTACAAACGCTCTGCCAAATTGGTGGCAGCTTCCCTGGCCGGACTGGTTGCTGTGATGGTTGCCCACGATCCCGAGATTAAAAAAGTTTGCCTGACGGCGGAAGGCAGTCTGTTCTGGAGCAAGGTTAAGAGCTGCAAAGCTTATAACAAGCAGGTTTCCAAATATCTCAAAAGAGTTCTTGAAGAACTCGGACACGAGGATGTCAAGGTAAAAGTCAATGAGATCCACAATGCCAATTTGATTGGATCAGCGGTAGCGGCTTTATCTTAAAAAGAAAGTGCCTAAAGTAGGAAAATAAAGTTATGAATTATGAATTATGAGTTATAACGCACGATATCAATATTATAGGTAGAATGCCATCACTCATAACTCATCACTCATAACTCAATCCCTTCCTATGGTCGAATTTCTCCAACAATACGGGCTTACAGGTCTCTTCTTCGCCGGTTTCCTTTCGGGATCTATCCTGCCTTTTAACTCGGAGGCTGTTATGTCTGTGCTCATACTGGCCGGGGTAAACATCACTTCTTGTATTGTGGTTGCTACCGCTGGGAATACCCTTGGAGGGATCTCCATCTTCTACCTTGGCTACCTCGGAAACATGAATTGGATCGAGAAATATGGAAAGGTGAAAATGGAGAAGATTCATGCCATCAACCCCAGGCTTCAAAAGTACGGACCCTTATCGGCCCTTCTTTCATTTGTCCCGATCATTGGAGATGTACTGATTCTGGGTCTCGGTTTTTTTCGGATCTCTCCCAAACTCACCATGCTTTATATGTTTATCGGGAAAGCCCTACGCTATTGGTTGTTGGCAGAAACGCTAAAACTGGTGGTATAAAATATAAATCACTAATTTTGATTTTCAAATATCCAAAATTTTTATGAGGGTTGTTGTTCAAAGAGTTTCCAGTACTTCTGTTTCTGTTGATGGAGAGAAGGTCTCTTCCATTGAAAACGGGATATTGGTTTTGGTGGGGTTTGAGCATGCAGACACTACAGAGGATCTTGATTGGATGAGCGCCAAAATCGTCCAACTCCGTATTTTTGCAGATCAGGAGGGTGTCATGAACCTATCGGTGAAGGAGACGAATGGAGAAATTCTGCTGATCAGTCAGTTTACCCTCCATGCCGCCACCAAAAAGGGGAACCGCCCATCTTATATCAGGGCTGCTCCTCCGGTAATTTCCGTTCCTTTGTACCAGAAGTTTGTTGATAAGGTGTCTGAGCAGTTGGGGAAGCCTGTCAAAACCGGAGTTTTTGGGGCCGATATGAAAGTTGAACTGCTCAACGATGGACCGGTCACAATTATCATTGATTCGAAAAACAAAGAGTTCTGATGTTTGTTAACTGATTATAATAGAAATAAGCTATGAGTCTGATATTCGAGAATTACGAGCGTACATTCCATGTTGCCGAAGTAAAGAACGGACTGGAGGCCATCCGGTCCAATATGGGAGGGACACTTTCCAAGGAGGATATGAAGCTGGCTTTCTCCTGCATCGATTTAACCACGCTTGGCGCAGAAGATACTCAGGAGAAAGGAAGGTTAATGGCCGAAAAGGTCTCCCTCTTTCCCCGCCATTTTATTGAATTGCACAATGTGGCTGCCATCTGCGTCTATCCGACCTTGGTAAAGGTTGTAAGAAAAAACCTGAAGGACCACAATGTTTCTGTGGCCGCTGTCTCTGCAGGGTTTCCATCCTCGATGACTTTTCTAGAAGTGAAGAAGCTGGAGACTGCCATGGCCGTTGCAGCCGGAGCCAACGAGATTGATATAGTGATCTCCATCGGCACATTTTTGGAAGGGAACAGCACGGAAGTGATGAAGGAGATCTCGCAGATCAAAAGCAGTTGCAAAGATGCTCATCTGAAAGTCATTCTCGAAACCGGAGCGCTTAAGACTTCTGAAAATATCTGGAAAGCCTCCCTGATGGCCATGGTTGCTGGCGCCGATTTTATCAAAACCTCCACCGGAAAGATGGAACCTGCTGCGACTCCCGAAGCAGCCTGGGTGATGTGCAACGCCATCCGGGAATTTTACCGGATGACCGGGAAAAAAGTTGGATTTAAAGCGGCAGGAGGAATCGTTGAGAGTGCAGATGCACTCTTTTATACCGCAATTGCAAGGAGTATCCTGGGAGAGGAGTGGCTCCATCCTCATCTTTTCAGAATTGGCGCCAGCCGACTGGCAAACAATCTTTTGACTTCGATAACGGAAGAAAAAATTTCGTATTTTTAGGGTACCAAAGCAAAAGGAAGTGACTAAAGTGACTAGAGTGAACTAAAGTGCCTAAAGTACTTTCTCTATATGCCAGATTTGTATGGAGTCCATAACTCTAGTCACTTTAGTCACTCAAGTTCACTTTAGTCACTTTTAATTCAATTACCATGGAAGCAACAACTGATCCGATTTGTTGTCCCAAATTCGATCCCATCCCCTGGGACAACGTCAATTTTGAGTGGAACGATAAACTATTTGTCAAGAGTTCTGTTTGCACCTTCTTCTACATGCCATTGAACTTTGGCAGCGTCATGAAAAAGCTGAACAAAATAATTTCAGCTGCCGGAGCCGACTGGTCGTCAGGACTTTGCCTCTCCGACATCACCTCCAAATGGAACATGGATTTGTACATCAATGTTGACAAGCCAGTTCCAGCCCTTGAAACCAGAATTTTTACCGGTAAGTTCTACAGCAAAGTTTATGAAGGTCCGTTCAAGGATACCGGCAAATGGTGCAATGATTTTGATCGGGTACTTGTTGAAAAAGGATACCAAAAACAAAAAGTTTACCATTGGTACACTACCTGTCCGAAGTGCGCCAAAAAGTATGGTAAGAATTACGTGGTGATGATCGCGCAGATTGGGTAAAAGAGGGCAAAGTTGCTTCACCCATAGCAGAAAATCAGGAAGTCAATAAATATCCCTCCCTTAAATGGGGATTGGTTGCTTTCTTTCCCCGACTGGGATATATTTTAATTCACCAAACGGGCCCTGGAATGGGCAATGAGGATGCTTACCGGAATTATATGCATCAAAGTCTCCTGCCATTTGGGATTGAATTGGTCTCTATCTCCATGGGCTTTATTGTCTATTTCCTTATCGTCAATTTCAGCAAGAAGAAGTAAAACCAGTTTTTACTTTAGTCACTTTAGTCACTTACCCCCTTAACTTTCCCTTGTGGTAATATACTCCACAAATGCAATCAGTGCCCGCTTGTATTCCGAATCCGGGTAGATGCTTAATTGGCCCAGGGCTTTTTGATGATACTCCTGCATTACTTTTTCGGCGTAGATAAATCCGCCTTTGGCTTCTATGAATTTGGAGACGGCCGTCAGATCTGCCGCTGTTTTACTTTTCTTGCGAACGATGTCGAGCATGGTCCGCTTTTCGGACGAACTTCCCCGGTTGAGTGCATAAATCAATGGCAGGGTGATCTTCCTTTCATGGAGATCATTCCCGGTAGGCTTGCCCAGTAAATTTGATTTCTGGAAATCGAAAAGGTCATCCTTTATCTGAAAGGCAATGCCTGCATATTCACCAAACAGGCGCATACGCTCAATGATTTCTGCATCTTCCGTGACAGAACAGGTTCCAACAGCTGCGCTGGTGGCCATCAGGGATGCAGTCTTTTTGCGGATGATCTCGAAGTAAACAGCTTCAGTAATGTCCAGCTTCCTGGCTTTCTGGATCTGGAGAATCTCACCTTCACTCATCTCCCTGACTGCCTGTGAGATGAATTGTAAGATATCGTAATCCTTGTGTTCGATCGACCAAAGTAACCCCTTGGCCAAAATGAAATCGCCGACCAGTACCGCAATTTTGTTTTTCCATATGGCATTAACCGAGAAAAACCCTCTTCGTTGATACGATTCATCGACAACATCATCGTGAACGAGCGTTGCCGTGTGAAGCAATTCGATGGTCAATGCAGCATGATAGCAGCGTTCGTTGAATTGACCATTCAGTTTAGCAGAAAGGAATACTAGGATGGGTCGCATCTGTTTTCCTTTGCGACGCAGGATGTAATGCATGATGGTATCCAGCAGAGGGATAGTAGTCCTGGTCGATTTTTTGAAATAGGGTTCAAAATGACTCAACTCGGCTTCAACCGGTGCAATAATATCGTTTTTGGATGCCATGTAGTGTGAGCTGTTGCTATTGCCAAAAGTAACAAATTTTCGTCCACCCCGAAATTGTTTGTATCTGTTCTAAATTAAACATTTTAACGATTTGTTCCATTGATTAACTGCATAGTATCTATATATTTGTATTTCTAAATTACACATTTTTCTATCAATCATACCCCATGCACACAAACGAACATTCATTAGAAAAGTTGACGGTCGCGGCAGAAATGCTGAAGGCGATAGCCCATCCGATGCGTATCACCATCGTAAGTTTTCTGGAAGGTGAACAGAAATTGACTGTGACCGAAATCTATGAGCGATTAGGCATAGAGCAATCAGCCACATCACACCATTTGGGAATTCTGAAATCAAAAGGCGTTCTGGCTTCTACACGTGACGGTAAAAACACCTATTACTTTCTGAAACACGCCGGTCTTAGCGGCATCCTTAAGTGTGTTGAAGATTGTACATGCACCAATTAGGAGATTATCCCATAAAAGCGAAGAGCCGGCGAATTATTTCGCCGGCTCTTCGCTTTTTAGTAGTTTTGGTTCAAATAAATTTTGTTCGATGAAGAAGTTATTTTTGATTGATGCCTACGCAATTATATACCGTTCCTATTTTGCCTTTATCAACAATCCAAGGGTAAATTCCAAAGGAATGAACACGTCGGCCGTTTTTGGCTTTGTCAATACGCTCGAACAGATTCTGAGACTGGAGCAGCCTACCCACCTGGCAGTTGCTTTCGACCTGCACGGGCCAACCTTCCGTCATGAACTTTTTGATGCCTACAAGGCAACCCGCGAAGCCATGCCTGAGGCCATCAGAATAGCCATCCCTTACATCCGCAGAATGGTTGATGCCTACAGAATTCCGACACTTGAATGTATTGGATATGAGGCTGATGATGTAATTGGCACCATGGCCAAGACGGCCGAAAAGGAGGATTTCAAAGTCTTTATGGTCACACCTGATAAAGATTATGCCCAGTTGGTATCGCCCAATATTTTTATGTACAAGCCTAAGCGTATGGGCAATGAAATGGAGGTTTGGGGTGTGGAACAGGTTTGCGAAAATTTCCAGATTTCCAAACCCGAACAGGTAATCGACCTCCTTGGATTAATGGGCGATTCGTCCGACAATATTCCGGGTTGCCCTGGAATTGGTCCCAAGGGAGCCACCCAACTGATTGCACAATTTGGCGATATTGACGGTGTTTATGCTGCAATCGGTCAGTTAAAGGGCAAGCAGCAGGAGAGCCTGATCAACTTCGAAGAGCAGGTTCGGCTCTCGCGAAAACTAGCCGAAATTATCCTTGATGTCCCGTTGAACCACCAGCCCGAAGAGCTGGTCAGGCAGGAGCCGGACCATCAATTGCTGAATGAGCTGTTTTCTGAACTCGAATTCCGCAACATGCTTTCAAAATTGCCCAAAGTGGAGGTGGTCGTTCAAAAACCGGTCAATCCACAGGGCTCACTTTTTGATTTTGCCGAAGAGAGCATCACTGCTCCTGTTTCCAATCTCGAACAGATTCACTCCTATCCGCATACTTACCACCTGGTAGAAGGGGAAGAGGCCCGGGCAAGTTTGATCCGGGAGCTTCTCAAGCAGAAAGAGTTCTGTTTTGATACCGAGACTACAGGTTTGGACCCGCTGATGGACCAGCTGGTAGGCATCTCGGTCAGCTTCAAAAAGGGCGAGGCTTATTATATTCCCGTTTCTGCCAATCAGAAGGAGGCCAGGCAGATTGTAACTGAATTTAAGCCGCTTTTCGACAGCGAAGCCATCACCAAGGTTGGCCAGAACATCAAATTTGACGCGCTGGTGCTTTCAGGGTACGGAATTAAGCTGCATGGCCCGATCTTCGATACCATGGTGGCACACTACCTGATTCAGCCAGAATTGCGCCACAACCTCGACTTCCTGAGTGAGATCTATCTCGGTTACAAAAAAATCGCGACAAGCGAATTGATAGGAAGCGGGAAGAATCAAACTTCCATGCGCTCTGTCGATTTGCAAACGATCAAGGAGTACGCTTGCGAGGATGCTGACTTTACCTTTCAGCTTAAACCGCTGCTGGAGAAAGAATTGATCGACGGAAATGTCACTAAACTATTCCAGGAGGTGGAGATGCCGCTTTTGAAAGTACTCATTGAGATGGAACTTTCAGGTATGAAAATAGATGTACAGGCGCTCGACCAGTATGCTGTGATCCTGAGGGAGCAGATCATTCAGCTGGAGATTGAAATCACTGAAATGGCGGGTGAGTCGTTCAATATCTCTTCTCCAAAACAGCTTGGCCATATACTTTTTGACAAGCTGTTGCTCGATCCCAAGGCCAAAAAGACCAAGACCAAACAATATTCGACCAACGAGGAGGTGCTGACCACCCTGTTGGATCGTCATCCGATCGTGGCGAAAATCCTGGATCACCGTGGTTTGAAAAAACTGCTTTCGACTTATGTCGAGTCTTTGCCCAAATTGATCAATCCCAAAACAGGCAGAATTCATACTTCTTACAACCAGACTGTTGCCGTAACCGGAAGGTTGAGTTCCAACAATCCCAATCTTCAGAATATTCCGATTCGGGATGAAAATGGCAGGGAGATCCGCAAGGCTTTTGTTCCGCGCGATTCGGACCACCTGTTTCTATCTGCCGACTACTCGCAGATTGAACTGCGCATCATGGCTGCCTTGTCGGGGGATAAGGTGATGATCGAAGCCTTTGCCAATGGTGAGGACATTCATGCCGCCACTGCGGCCAAAATCTACAACATCCCGCTAGGGGAGGTGACTTCCGATATGAGAAGGAAAGCCAAGACGGCCAATTTCGGAATCATCTATGGCATCTCTCCTTTTGGACTCGCCCAGCGGCTCAATATTCCAAGGAGTGAAGCGAAACAGCTGATCGACGATTACTTTATCAACTTTCCGCAAGTAAAACAGTACATGGATGAACAGATTTTGCTGGCCCGCAAGAGAGGGTATGTCGAGACTATCATGGGCAGAAGGCGTTACCTCAAGGATATTACTTCTGAAAATGCGGCCGTAAGAGGTTTTGCCGATCGCAATGCCATCAATGCACCCATTCAGGGTTCGGCTGCCGACATCATCAAAGTGGCGATGGTCAGGATTCAAAAGAGATTTGAAGAAGAGAAGATTGCTTCTAAGATGATGCTTCAGGTGCACGACGAATTGAACTTCGACCTCTTGAAATCAGAAACTGACGTTGTGAAAAAAATCGTAAAGGAGGAGATGGAACATGCCGTCGAAATGGTTGTACCCCTCGAAGTTGAGATGGATGCCGCTGAGAACTGGCTGCTGGCGCACTGAGGAAGAAAGAGGGGGAGACAGGGAGAGACTGGGAGACAGGGAGACAGGGAGACGACTAGGATGAAGGGGACGAGTGGACGACGGGGAAGACTAGGACGAAGGTGTCAAGTCAACTGAGCGTCCTAATTGTCCTTTCTGTCCTGCGTGTCCTGATCAAGATTTATCGCAGAAGTTAGAGAAACAACTCTATTCCTCATTCCTTAACTGACTAAAATTTTCCCTTACAGCAATCTCGTATTTAGACATATTGACCGACTTCTTTACCCTTTTAAATGCTTTGTGCGGGTTGGGGAATTGGAAACAAAAATATTCCCAAAATTTGGTCATGCGAGTAATCAGATGGCCCTGGCCACTCAGCATTGCCGCGTAATTACCTAAAATTTCGCCATGAAATCGTTCAAACACCTCAATTTTTTCAATCCTGGCGGGAAGCTGAATTCCTTTTATTTCCAAGGCCAGAAATGGATTTTTTAGCATTCCCCTGCCGATCATCCAATTGGTGACTGATTCGAATATCTTACCAACCTCCTGAAATCCCTCCATGGTACCTATATCACCGTTGTACACAAGGGGATGAGAGATCAAAGCTGCAACCTTTTCGAATAACTCCCTGTCAGGGGTTCCGGTAAAAAGCTGTTTGGCGATTCTAGGATGCAATATAACCTCCGACAGTGGGTATTGGTTCAACACAGGAATTACCTGAAAGATCTCCTCCGGGGAGTTCAAACCGGACCGAAGTTTAACAGAGATCCTGCAGGTGAGTTGAGGCAATGATTGATCGAGTATTTCGCTGATTTTTTCGGGGAATGGCAGCAGACCTGAGCCCATCCCTTTACCGGTAACCATAGGGTAGGGACAACCCAGGTTCCAGTTGATCTCCTGGTAGCCAAGATCGATCAGGAATTTGGCCTGAAAGAGAAAATCGTTGCTGTTCCCGGCCATGATCTGCGGTACCAGATGATACCCTGTGCAGTTTTCAGGGGCGGTATCACGCAAGTGGGATTTCTTCAGTGTACCATCCTTCTGAACCAGCAAATAGGGCGAAAAATATTTGTCAATGCCTCCAAAATGGAAGGCATGAGCCTTCCGGTAAACAAAATCTGTCGATTCCTGTAAAGGTGCAAAATAGATCTCTGGTTGATTTATTCTTTCCATGGCGCAAAGATATTGATTAGAAGGATCAATTGTAACATCAGAAGGATGGTTGTTGGTATCTACCGATGAAACTCTTTTTGTTATCTTGCGGCACAATATTTATCCGAGCGATGCTGCTTCTATCCACTTCACTTTTGTCGGCTGCAAAAACCAAAACCATGCAAGTTC
>Ga0172379_10007421_pt1 | contig 14247 bp, 15 predicted proteins | sample GrowelOW334metaG_FD_119756 | JGI IMG/M metagenome (GOLD analysis project Ga0172379, IMG submission 119756) | Groundwater microbial communities from an aquifer near a municipal landfill in Southern Ontario, Canada - Groundwater well OW334 metaG | ecosystem: Environmental > Aquatic > Deep... | reverse complement strand
TTCCCCGCCACTATCTTCCCCTTATCTCTCACAAGTCTTGCCACTTCTCGCTCTGAGAGAACATAATCCAAATATTGATTCTTTTGGGCTTTTTTGTATATTTTGGAAGAAACAAAAAATGTTCTGATGTTTTTGGCATCAATTTTTTCTTTTCGGGCATAATCAGTTTTAATGTTTTTGATAATTTCATCTTCTTGTGTCTGTTCTTTTTCTGCTAATTTTATGATTTTTTCAAAACCCAGCTCAAAAAATATTTTTTCTAAATCTTTTTCTGGTACGATATTTTTCAGTTGTGCTATTATCTTCTCTTCTATTCCAAAATCTACTACCGCCACGGAAAATATTTTAAGATTATCCAGATCTTCAATAATCTTCACATAATCATTTTGGTCTGTTAATGCCGCTACCGGGCACACCTCAACACATTTTCCGCAAAAACTGCAATCTAACACTTTTTCATACGGCGTTCCAACAACAACATCTCCCGCTCGGTGATTGAAACCAAATTTATTCTCCGGACAAATATTTATGCACCGGCGACATTCAATGCAAAACTCGCTGTTACGAGAAATACATGGGTTTTCATTTTCCACGACTACCCGAGACCAGTTGTCACGCAAAAGCCTTTGTTCTTCTGGATTGGTCAATTCACCCTTTCTCGGAACAAAATGGAAATTTTCAATTTTATACACTTCGGCCAACTTTTGCAATTCGCACATTTTGTTTTTCTTGCAAGTAGCGCATTTTCCGGCATGATCCGCCCACAATAACTCAAGGTTGATCCGGCGCGCCTTTTGGACTTTTTCACTCTCCGTTTCAATTTCCATTCCGGCGCAAACTAGTGTGTCACATGATGTCACTAATTTTCCACCAATTTCAACTACGCAAACTCGGCACAGGCCCTCTTGAAACTTTTTAGTTGAACACAATGTCGGAATTTTTATTCCGTTTCTTTTGCAAACATCAAATACAGCTTCCCCCGATTTAGCTTTGTATTTTTTATTGTTGATTTTGATCTGCATAAAACAAAATGTTATTCGTACATTCGTATATTCGTATTAGATTCGTAATTCGTAGAGAGCACCCCTAGTTTATCCACTGCATCTCTCACCGCCACAGCCGCAAATTTTCCCAATGGACAAAAAGTGGTATTTTCCAATGTCCACAAAATATCATCAACAGCTATCTTGTCCCGCTCGGCTATTTTACCGTCAGCCAAGCGCTCGACGATTTCATTCAGTCGAAAAGTACCTTCACGACAAGGCACACACTTTCCACACGACTCCCGCCGGAAAAATCCCGTCCAAGACGATAGCAAATCATAAATATCCGCGGTTTTATCCACAACGAGAATCGCTCCTGATCCCGCCACGGGTGAATTTAATTCTTTTCCTAAGAATAAATGCCCTGAAGCTCCGCCCACTTGCGCAAGCCAAAATTCTTTGCCTTTTTGCATTCCTCCCCCTAATTCTTCAATTGCTTTCTTTATCGTTGTTCCAATTGGCGCTTCAAACACTCCGCGATTTTTTATCGCCCCACCCAGCACAAATAATTTTGTCGCTGATTTTAGATATTTTTTTCCACCATTATTAATAATCCAGGGAATATTAGCGATTGTTTCGGCATTATTCACTACCGTTGGTTTTCCAAATAACCCATTTTCTATTGGATAAGGCGGACGCTTTCTCGGTTCGCCACGCTTGCCCTCAATGGAATTAATAAGTGCCGTTTCCTCTCCGCAAATATAGGCTCCTGCGCCAGAAAAAATTTCAATTTCCAGCGAATATTTTGAGTCGAATATTTTTGTCCCTAAAAACTTATACTCTTGGGCTTGTGAAATTGCTCGCTCTAAAGTTTCTCTCGCTTTTCCATAATTCCCATTAAGATAAATATAACCTTTTCTTGCGCCAATGACGAGTGCGGAAATAATAATACCCTCCAAGAGTAAGTGCGGATTATTTTCCGCGATTTTCCGATCCTTATACACCCCCGGCTCTGATTCATCCAAGTTACAAATAAAATACTTCTCTTTACTTTTTTGCGCTATCGCCATTTCCCATTTCGCAGAAGTGGAAAATCCCGCTCCGCCCCTACCTGAAAGTCCTGCTAATTTTATTTCTTCAAGCGCTTTTTTAGGATCTAATCTGTCAATAAATTTTCTAAGCGCGTCATAGCCACCGACATTCAAATAATCCTCAATTTTAAGTGGATTAATTTTGCCCCAGTGTTCGGTGATTATTTTTATATTTTTTTGCATAAATACAAATTTTTTATTAACATTCTCTTCTCCCTCCAGGAGAGGATGTCCGAAGGACAGGTGAGGGTTTTCACTAAATCAGGAGCACTATCAATTAAACTAAAGCATTGGTATTTCTGTGAACTCCCTCATCCGGCTTTCAGCCACCTTCTCCCAAAGGGAGAAGGGGATATTTCTTAGGCCCATTCCTCAAAAATTTTATGCACACTACTCACCGTCACTTGCTCATAGACTTTCCCATTCACAACGACAATTGGCCCTTCAGCGCATCTTCCAAGACAGCTAATTTTTTCGAGGTGAACTCTTGAATTAAATTCATCACCAACTTTGATGTGAAAATAATTTTCAATCTCCTGGATAATCTCAACCGATCCTCCAAGTACGCAATCCCCGCCCGAACAAACTTTAATTTCCAAAATCGCCGGTTTTTTTGTTAAAAGTAAATCATAAAAACTCGCCGTTTCATAAACTTGAGAAAGGGGCATTTCAAAATAATCCGCCACTTTTCCGGCATCTACCTCTGAAATATACCCAAAATCGGCACTTACTTTTTTAAGCGCCGGGAGTAAATTTTTTACTTCTGGGTCAAATCCCAAAAGTATTTTTTCAATTGTACCACTTTTTTGCATAGCCTTATTATACCACGTAAAAAACAAAAACTGAAGCTCATCAGCTCCAGTTCTTCGCCCCTTCTGATAAAAACCCCGTTTCATGCTTTCCCATCACTGCCAAACATTTTTATTTTATATTTTACTGTTTCCTTAACAGCATCCCTCGCACCTCCGAGCAATTTTCGCAAGTCGAATCCCAATTCGCCCTGACTATTCACCGAATTAATCAGATTATTCACAAAAGCGATCCGGATAGCCGTGTCTACATTAAAACAACTTACTCCATTTTTAATCGCCTCCGCTACTCGTCCATTTTCCCAATCTGATGCGCCATGTAGCACAAAAGGCAAAGCGCAATTTTTGTTAATCATCGCCATCCGATCAAAATCCGGCTGAGTTCTTTCTTTCAAAAATCCATGCGCGTTACCAATCGCCACCGCCAACGCGTCAATTCCCGTCTCTTCCACGAAAGCCTTTGCCTGAGTCGGATCGGTCATATATTTATCCCAGTCGATATCACCCATCTGCGCCTCTCCAAGATAGGGCACACTCCCCAATTCCCCTTGAACATCAACTCCTTTTTCATGACAAAAGTCCACCACCTTCTTGGTAATTTCCAAGTTATCCGCGAAAACTTTCCGCGATCCATCATACATGATTGAAGTGAAGCCAATCGCCACAGCCCGCTGAATTATTTCAAAACTATGCCCGTGATCAAGATGGATTCCAATGGGAATTTCTGGCGCATAAAACTCGGCATCATTTTTGATTAGATGAAAAATCCCTCGACCGCCGGCATACTCCATCGTTTTTTCCGTCACCTGAATTATAACCGGTGAGCGCAAATCTTTGGCTGCCGCAACAATCGCTCGCGTCGTTTCCAGGTTCACTGTATTAAACGCTCCCACCGCATATCCACCCTCCTTGGCTTTGGTTAAAATTTCTTTGACTGAAGTAATCATATGTTATTCTTTACTAATTACTAATCTCTACGAATATACGAATTAATCAAAGCGTTAAAATTTCTTCAAGCTTGTTGCTTCGAATTAGTATATTCGTACGCGATTCGTAATTCGTAAAGCAAGCAATCTTAATTAGCAATCAATAATCTTCACAATTTTCATAAACTCTCTCGGTGTCAAACTCTCCCTCCCAATGAGCGCTCCATCCATTCCGCTGTCAAGACAAGCCTGTTTCGCGGTTTTGGCACTAACCGATCCGCCATAAATTATTCGCATCTGCTCAACATATTTTTTGGAGAAACTTTGCGAAAGAATTTTTTGGATAAGCACGCGCGCTTCCATAATTTCATTTGCCGTCGGAATGCTATCAGATCCAACTGACCAAACCGGCTCATAGGCCACGACTATTTTTTCCAACTTCCCTGCAGTGACACCCAAAAGGGCCGCTTTGACTTGCCGCATTATCACGCTCATCGTTTCGCCAGATTGCCTCTGATCCTTTGTCTCTCCCACACAAATTATCGGATTAAGTCCATTTTTGAGGCTCGCCAACACTTTTTGGTTGATCGCTTCGTCATTTTCACCAAAATTTTTGCGCCGTTCACTATGTCCAATAATCACGTACTCTGAGCCAAAATTTTTGAGCATAGGTGGTGAAATTTCTCCCGTATAAGAACCCTTATTCTCCCAAAAACAATTCTGCCCACCCAATGCGACTCTTTTGCCCAAGACTTTGTTGAAATTTTCCAGATGGATCATCGGTGGACAAAGCACTATTTCCACATCAGTTAGTTTTTTTCCAAGTAGTTCCTTTTTAAATGATTTCAAATATTGCTCTCGCTCTGCAAGAGAAAGCAAATTCATTTTTAAATTTCCGATAATCAACTTATGCATAGTTTTAGTATTATATGTTTTTCAAATATTCCGCCGCGTCTTCCGGACTGATTGTGATAATCTCGATTCCGGTTGAAACTTCAAACCCCGCCCAAATATTCAACTTGGGCAAAATTTCAATATGCCAATGATAGTGCGGATAATCTTTTCCGTCGCATGGTGATGTGTGGATATAAAAATTGAAATCGGGATTATTCAGCGCCTTGTCTAATTTGGCAATTGCTGTTTGCAGCGCTTCCCCACCAGACAACTTCTCCGCCTCGGTTATTCTTTCAAAATAAGGTTTGTGTTTTTTGGGAATCACCCACATCTCAAAATTGGCCCGAGAGGCAAAAGGACAAAAAACCACAAACTCCTCATTTTCAAAAACAATTCTCTTTTGCTCTTCCTTTTCCCATTCCAACATCGCGCAATAGACACAATGCTTATTTGACTGATAATACTGCTCCGCTCCGTCCAGTTCTGATTTGACATAGGGCGAAATAACCGGGATTGCCATCAACTGTGAGTGCGGATGGATGATGTGCGCTCCGGCACTTTTGCCATGATTATGAAAAATATCGATATAATTCACCGACTTTTTATTCATTAGATCTATATAGCGCGATTGATAGGCATCCAAGAGCTCCGCCACCAAAATTGGCGCCAATCGACCAATGTGTTTTTCGTGATCTCTCGTCACAATCACTTCATGGTAACCGATACTATCCATCCAAAAATAGGGACCCTCTTCTTTGTGATTAATTTGTCCGCCAGTCGGTCGAGAAAAGGCCGGATATTTATTGGGAAAAACCCGCAAACTCCAATCATCATTGCCAGTGCCATAAATAAGGACGTCTTTTTCTTGACCAGAAGCGATCGGATCACAAAATAGACAATCATGAACACCGATCTGATGCTCTTCGTCAGCTTCCTTTTTAGCAAACTCGTCCGGTCGCTTCGCGCGAACGGTCGAGATTACCACCCAATCTCCTGTCACCAAATCTTGGCGCAACTCTGTCGGTTTTGTTTTAGTTTTTTCGTTTTCCAATTTTTTTATCTAGGCTTATGTGTTATCTTTTGATTTTATATTTTCCTGTCATCATTTTCCACTTAACTTGAAAAAGTTCTTTGAGCGTCGAAGAATAGCCACCGAGTCCGACAGCACCAACCAAACTCAAACCAGCATCTTCCCAAACCACTGGAACTTGCACAATTTCATACTTCATTTTTCTCGCTAACATCAACATTTCAAAATCCCCGCCCCAGCGATCAACTTGCATCATCGGTATAATTTCCTTGGTCGCTTTCGCGGAAAGAACCTTGAACCCGCATTGAGTATCCAAAATTCCTCCCAGACCAAGCATAAATTGAATCAGATAGTTACCAGCGTCACCCATTAATTCCTTCCACCTTGGCTGATGTTTTTTTATTTTTGATTCACCCAAATCTCTTGAGCCGATAATTATATCCGCACCTTTTTCCATTGCTGATAAAAATCCATCCATATTGGAAATTGCTGTTGCGCCATCTGCATCAGTGAGGAGTCGATATTCTCCCATTGCCTTCAAAAAACCCTCTCTAACTGAATACCACTTCCCTCGATTTTCTTTGCGATCAATAACCTCCAGTTTGGAAACTAGCGGAGTAAGATTTTTGGAAAACTCTACGGTATTATCCTTCGAACCATCACTTACAATAATAACTTCATAGGTCCATTTTTTTTCCCGAGCATACTTACCAATCTGCTCAATATTTTTCTTCAACTCATCGCCTTTTCTTCCTCCTTCATTGTAGGCTGGAATAATTACGGAAAGATAAATACCTTCACTCATAATTTTAATCGCTAATCTTTATTATGCACCCTCAACTATTATTGTAGCATAAAATGGCTAAAAGATGAAATATGCTTTCTCTCTAGCCCCAAAAATTATTTTCTTAAATATCTCGCCCGCTCTTCTAGAGAAAATCTCTCAATCGCATAACGCAAAGCGGTCCGGGGCATTTTCTTGGCAAATTTATCAAGAAAGCTCGTCTCGACTTCCTTATCCCGCTTGCCAACTTCTCGGAGCATCCAACCCACGGCTTTATGAATCAAATCATGAGAATCCAAAAGCATTATTTCGGCAATTTTTAGCGTATCGGCGTATTTTTCTTTTTTTATAAAACCGAAAGTGGCCACAATCGCAATTCGCCGTTCCCAAAGATTTTTCGATTTGGCCAATTTATATAAAACAGTTTTATCTTTTTCCAAAAAGTAATCCCCCAAAATCTGCGGAGCAGAAAGATCAACCAGATCCCAATTATTGATTCCTTTCAGATTTTTGAGATAAAATTTCGCCACGCGCTCTTTTTCCTTCGTGCTCCCTTTTTGATATTTTAAAACTAATGTAGCCACTCCTGAAAAACGTAGCTCGTGAACTTTTTGCTCAAGAAGATATTTTAAATCGAAAAAACTGATTTCTTGAAAATATTTTTGCACAATAATTCTCCGCCTCGGCACTGTAATGCCCCAAAAAATATCCCCCTCACCGTATTCGCCTTTGCCCGTTTTGAAAAATCCCGCCAAAATTTTCGCCTTGGCAGGATTTTTTAGTTTTTCTAAATCAGCTAGCAGATTCTCCAAGATTGACATAAAAAATGTGTCTTTGTGTAAAATTTTTCTTAATCTGGGCTAAATTTGTGTCTGTCACATTTGCTCCGGCGCGCTGATTCCAATTAGGCGCAAAGTCTCTTCCAAAATAACCTTGGCCGCACTGACCAATTCTCTTCGCGCTGCTGCCAAGGATTTTTCCTCATCCAATATTCGACAATCATGATAGAAGCTATGGAATTTGTCCGCCAGCTTGATTGCATAATGCGTCAGACGATGCACTTCGTAATTCTCAGCGATTTCCAAAACCAGGTCCGGAAAACGCATCAAATGGCGCGTGAGCTCGATCTCTTTTTCGTTCGTAAGCAAGGAAAAATCCACTTCCACGTCCGTTTCTTTTTCCGTTTTTCGCAAAATTCCCGCCATACGAGCGTGAGCATACTGCACATAAAAAACTGGGTTCTTGTTGTTCTTTTCCTTTGCTAGATCAATATCAAAAATCATCGGGGAATTAGCGCTATAAGCCAAGAAAATAAAACGCACAGCGTCGCGCCCCACTTCGGAGATTAAATCTTCAAGACAAATATACTGTCCTTTGCGTTTAGACATCTTAAATTCCTCGCCATTTTTCAGTACTGTCAAATTTTGCGTGAGAAGCACTTTAACTTTTCCGCCATAACCCAACGCTTCCATCGCCCCAACCACTCGCACAACATCTCCGTGATGATCAGCGCCCCAAATATCGATTGCCAAATCAAATTTTCGCGTTTGCAACTTGTTCAGATGATAAGCAATGTCTCCGCCGAAATAGGTGATTTCTCCGCTTGATTTTTTGATTACGCGATCTTTTTCATCACCAAACTTCTGTGCGCGAAACCACAGTGCGGAATCTTTTTCATAGAGCAAATCTTTCTTTTTTAATTCTGCAAAGGCTTTTTCCACTTCCCCATTTTTATGCAGTGAACTTTCACGAAAATATTCATTGAAAAATATTCCCAAAGATTCCATCGCTGGTTTAATCATCTGCTCTAAAATAGTTTCTGTTGCCATTTGCCCGACCAAAAAGGGATCCGGCTCTGTATTTTTTTTCGCCAAATCATCGATATATCCTCCCCGATACTGCGCTTCATCATCTTTCAAAATTGAGTGCCCTAAAATCCTAATTTGATTGCCAAAATCATTAACATAAAATTCCCGCCAAACCGAGAAACCATTTTTTATGAGCACATTGGCCAGTGCGTCTCCTAGCGGCCCACCCCGACCATTGCCAAGATGAATCGGCCCGGTTGGATTGGCACTGACAAAATCCAAATGAATCTTTTTCCCCTTTCCCAGATTACTATCGCCGTATTTCACACCAAGAGAATTTATTCTTCCAATTTCCGCTCCCCGTGCTCCAGGAGAAAGGTTAAAATTCAAAAACCCCGCCCCCGCCACTTCAATATGGGAAAATATTTTATCGCTAAAATCATCTTCTTCTAATTCACTTTTCAGTGCCACCGCGATTTCCCGCGGATTTTTTTTGAGCTTTTTAGCTACTTTGAGGGCCAAATTAGTCGAATAGTCGCCAAACTCTTCCGGAGGATAGTTAATCTCAAAGTCTGCGTCAGTCAACAAAATATCCGGATTTATCCGGCCAAAAGCTGCTTGCAATTTTTTGATAATCAATTCTCGCATATGGTGATAGTATAGTTTGGAAAACAAATAAAATCAATAGTCCAACCAAAATTAAAACATCGGTGTTGTCCGATGTTTTTGTCATCATTTTGATAACTTGCGCTGAATAAATACCAAAATTTAAGCTATCTGTTGAGATAAACCATTACCGCATTTCGAGTAACTTTATCATAGGTCACTTTGATAACATCACCCACTTTCAAATCAGCTATTTGACCAACAACCGCTTTGTTATCCGCACCAGTAACCATTACTGGCGTAACTCCGCTTATATTGACCAAGATTGCTTCATTTTGTGTCTTGACTGTCAAATCTTTCTCGCCGATAACATCAACAGTTCCCGAGATATCAATCATGTTTTTGCCATTGTCCTCTCCCGATCCCTGCCTGAACATATTGACCGGTTCTTCCTTGGTCGCTACGACCGGATTGGGAGCGGTCACTCCTTGTTTTTTATCCTTGATACTGCTTGAGATCAAAAAGATTCCGCCCACGAGCACGACTAACACCAAGATAAGAAGAAGAATTTTTTTTCGGTCCATATTTTTTCTTCGTCACGCCATAGCTTTAGTAGAAGCGAAGGCGGATTGTTTATTTTAAATTATTCTTTTTAACTAACCTTCTTGCCAAACTCTTTTCTAACGAAGCTAGCAAGTTCGATTATTTATTACAAATTTATCTTACCACAAAAATCGCCAATCTCATAATTTTTTCTTTTCCAGCCAGCTCGCCAAAATTATCCGTGCCGCTTCGGAGTCATCAAAACGGTTGATGTCTCGCAAACCCTTTTCTTTCAAGTTTTCCCTGGCAATTTTGGTCGAATATATTTCGTCTTGATAAAAGACCTCTATTTTTTCTTTTCGAAGATTCTCTCCCAACTTTTCTCCCAGATAAACTGTTTTTCTATCCCCCGTTCTTTTTGGCACGCCAATCACCACTGCTTTGATTTTTTCTTTTTTTATGATCTTAGAAATATTTCGCAACATCTCCTTATCATTTTTTAGCGTACCATAGGCAAAAGCGATTCGCGTTTCACTATCCGCAATCGCGAGGCCGGCTTTTGCTTCCCCATAATCAACGCCGAGATAATATTCTGTTTTAGTTTTGCTTTCTGGCATATAAAAATTAAACTCTGGTTAAAATCTCCGCTCCATTTTTTGTGACCACGATTGTATCCTCAAATTGCGCGCTCAATTTTCCGTCTTTCGTGACATATGTCCAATTATCCGCTGAAACTTTAACATAGTGCGTTCCCGCATTAATCATTGGTTCGAGTGCTAACGTCATCCCTTCTTTCAAAATAATCTCGCGCATCCCGCGATAATAATAATTAGGAATTTGTGGATCCTCGTGGAGCTCTTTTCCCACCCCATGCCCAACTAAATCACGCACGACAGAAAAGCCATTCGCCTTCGCATAACCCTCCACCGTCCGACCATATTCACTCAATCTTGCTCCAGCTTTAATTTTTCCAATACCCTTGTCCAATGCTTCTCGCGTGACATCCACTATCTTTTGCGCTTCCGGACTAATTTTTCCCGCGGAAAATGTCCGCGTCATATCGGTAATCATTCCAAGATATCTCATCCCGATATCAATTTTCAATATATCCCCTTCTTTTAGAATCTTATCTTTACTGGGGATACTGTGCACAACTTCGTTGTTAATTGAAGCACAAATGGCTGCCGGATAAGGCCGTTTTGGATCACCATATCCCTCAAAAATCGGAAAGCCTCCCATATCAAAAACAAGCTTTCTCGCCAGCTTGTTAATCTCAAAAGTATTTTGTCCGGGAACAACCGCCTCGCCCAAACGTTCCATAATTTTAGCCAGCAGTTTTCCTCCCTGACGCATCAACTCTATTTCTTTTTTTGATTTGATTATTATCATAAAACTTTTAAAATATCCTCAAAAACATTTTCCATACTCTGCGCTCCATTAATTTTTGAAACCAAATTCTTCTTTTCAAAATATTCAATCACCGGCATTGTTTCTTCTCTGAAAATTCCCAGTCTTTTTTCGATTCCTTCTTTTGTGTCATCCGTTCTTTGAACTAATTTTCCTCCGCATTTAGCACAAACTTCTGTGTCGCCCTCTTTTAAGATTACCGCTTCTTTGCAATCTTCACAAGAAAATCTTTTTCCAATTCTTTTCAAAGATTCCTCCTGCGGAATATCCACAAAAATCACTCGATCAATTTTTCGACCAAATTCTTGCAGTGCTTCCTCGAAATAGACCGCTTGCTCAACGTTTCGCGGCAAACCATCGAAAATAATTCCTTGCTCTCGCCCAAGATCATTCAGGCGAATATGCAAAACTTCTCGAAGCAATCGACTAGTAACCAACTCTTTTTTCACCATAATAATCTCGTGTACTTCACGCCCGAGAGGCGTATCTAATAGCGCCACCTGGCGCAAAGCTTTCCCCGTATCAAAATGATCAAGGCTAAATTTTTGAGCGATTAATTTTGCCTGCGTTCCCTTGCCTGATCCTTGAGGACCTAGAATTACGATGTTCATATTTCGTAAATATTATTTGTTTCCTCTTCTCCCTCCGGGAGAAGGTGGCCGAAGGCCGGATGAGGGAGCTCATGATAACAACCAGCTCTCTTTTTAATAGCTAGTTTTTCTATACTGCCAAGAACCCTCACCTGTCCTACGGACATCCTCTCCCGAAGGGAGAAGAGGCTTTTTTTATGCATTCGTACATTCGTACAAATTCGCCTGCCTGCCGGCAGGCAGGTAATTCGTAGAGAAAACCTAGAATCCTTCATAATCCCGCATCGCCAACTGCCCTTGCACTTGTTTGATTGTTTCAATCACGACAGAAACAACGATGAGCAGTCCCGTTCCACCGATGGAAACCGAACCGATATTAGTAAAGCTTTCCACAAAAAATGGCAAAATGGCAATGAGCCCCAAAAAAACCGCGCCGGAAAGCGTGATGCGATTCATGATCCGATAAAGATAATCGGCCGTATTTTTTCCGGGACGAATACCGAGAATATAGCCACCCTGTTTTTGCAAGCTATCGGCAATCTTGTTTGGATCAAAGACTACTGCGGTATAAAAATAAGTAAACGCCACGACAAGAATAAAATAGAAAAGCCAATAAAACCAATTGCTCGGAGAAAAAAGTCCACTGGCTTTGACCGCGATACTTGCGATCGTCGCGTTGGAACTTTTCGTGAGAAAACCAGCAATCATTCCCGGGAAAAGCATAATGGAAAGGGCAAAGATAATTGGAATCACGCCCGCTTGATTGATGCGCAGTGGCAAATGCGTTGAAGTTCCGCCATACATCTTATTGCCCTTGATTCTCTTGGCATAAGAAACCGGCATATTACGTTGACCTTCCGTCATAAACACGACCGCGGAAATTGCCAAAACCAAAATCACACCCAAAATCAGATAAGTAAATATCTGTGACGAATCCGCCGTCGCGTAAGTCTGCGCTATTGTTGAAGGAATAACAGAAACAATTCCAGCAAAGATAATCAGCGATACTCCATTACCAATCCCCTTTTCCGTCATCAATTCTCCCAGCCACATCAAAAAGATTGTTCCGGCCGTCGCAATTATCATCATTGAAACAACACTCATAAGACCTCCGTCGGCAATAATCCCCTGCGAACGAAAAAGGGCAATCATCCCAAAAGTCTGCATTGCCGCCAATGGCACCGTCGCAAAGCGTGTCCACTGATTGAATTTCTGTCGCCCGGCCTCCCCTTCTTCTTTGTATATTTTCTCCAGTGATGGCACAATCATTGTGAGGAGTTGCATAATAATCGAAGCGGTGATATATGGCCCTACTCCAAGCATCACGAGCGAGATACTCGACAGTCCCTGCCCGGAAAAAAGATTCAAAAGTCCGAAAAGTTCGTTGCTCTCAAAAAATGCCTTTAGTCGATCTTGGTCCACACCCGGAATCGGAATATTAGCCGCCAAGCGAAACACAACCAAAAGCGCCAAGATAAAAAATATCTTGTTTCGCAATTCTTTAATTTTGAATATTTGAGTGATTTTTGCTAGCATAATTTTTTGCTATTTGACTTTGCAGGAATGGGTTTGCCTGCCTCAGGACAAAGTTCTTATGCCTTTTCCTCAACTTTCTCCTCAACCTTCACCTCGCCACCCGCAGCCACAATCGCTTTTTTGACCGTTTCGCTCACAAAGATTTCTTTTTCAAAAACAAACTTTTTCGTCAGTTTTGCGTTACCAAGTACTTTGATTCCCAAGGGAATATTTTTTCGTGCCACCAATTTCATATTGACCAAAGACTCTACGCTGATTATAGCACCATTTTCGAAATTTTTCTCGATGTCGGCAATTTGCACGATACTTCTCTTTTTTGTCCCCGCAGTAAAGCCGCGCTTTTTTTTCATGTGATCAATCAGAGTCGAGCGTCCGCCTTCAAACAAAGGATCGACATGCGCGCCAGAGCGTGCTTTTTGTCCCTTATTTCCTTTGCCGGAATAAGTCCCTTTTTTTCCACCGCGACCGATGGTTTTTTTCTTCTTCCTCGGCTGGCTCATTTGTAAATCTTGTCTTAACATAAAATTGTAATAATATTCTAATTCTCTTAGGCCTTGAGCATTTTAGCTCCTCCCTTTGGAAAAGGGAGGTTGGGAGGGATTCGAAAAACTAGCAATAATCGGCAACCTTTCAAATCCCCCTCATGAATCCTCACCCTTTCGAATTCATCACTTTTCTAAAGGGGGAAGAAATACACTGCTCCTAATTCTTAATTAACTTTTGCGATTCTCTCTTTTCTCGTCTTTGACTCGCTGAGCATTCCCAAAGCTTCCACTGTTGCTCTCGCCACGTTTAGCTTGTTCGCTGTTCCTAAAGATTTTGAAACGATATCGCGAATTCCAGCAAAATCTACCACGGCGCGCACCGCTCCACCAGCCACAATACTCCTTCCTTCTTTCGCTGGTTTCAAAATTACTTTTGCACTGCCTTTTTTGTGTTCCACGGCATGAGCGATTGTATTATTTTTAATGGCAACCGTAATCATATTTTTCTTCGCGTCATCAAAGGCTTTGCCGATCGCATCTGTCACATCAGATCCTTTGCCAACTCCCACTCCGACTTTACCCTTGCGATTTCCAATCACCAGTGTCGCACGAAAACGAAAACGTCTTCCGCCTTTCACCACGCGAGTAACCCGAGCCAAGTCTAGCAGTTTTTGTTCAAACTCCGGCTTTTCTTTTTTTCCCTTAAATCTTCGGTCGTTCTTTGCCATATAGTTTAATTACTAAAAGAGTTTTAA
>Ga0172379_10007420_pt1 | contig 14249 bp, 10 predicted proteins | sample GrowelOW334metaG_FD_119756 | JGI IMG/M metagenome (GOLD analysis project Ga0172379, IMG submission 119756) | Groundwater microbial communities from an aquifer near a municipal landfill in Southern Ontario, Canada - Groundwater well OW334 metaG | ecosystem: Environmental > Aquatic > Deep... | reverse complement strand
TTTGTAGTCGCAGCTGAGCGGCACGAACTGGGGCGGGGTGTCCTTGGGCTTGTTGGCCTGCACCGCGGTGGAGAGCACCATGGTGTCGCCGATGCGGATGATCACGGCGCCGCCGGACTGCTTGGCGATGGCTCCGGTCTCGAATGAAATAGTCTTATCCCCTACCTGTTCTTCCAGGCGGAGCGGTTTCGGGTAATTTGTCATTTGTTATTTCCTTAAGCCTAATGCTTTGATTACCTTCTTGTATTCTTCCCTGTTGTTGGTTTCCAGGTACCTGAGAAGGCGTTTGCGCTGTGATACAAGCGTAGTAAGGCCGCGCTGCGAGGCGTGGTCTTTGAGGTTGGTGGTATGATGCTTGGAAAGATACTGGATCCTTTCAGTAATCAGGGCTACCTGCACTGAAGTGGACCCGCTATCGTTCGGTTTCGCGGAGAATTTCTCCACAGTTTCTCTGATTTTGTTCTTGGTTAATGCCATGTTTTTTTCTCTCTTTGTGTAGTTTTATCCTTTCGCTTATTATATTAATTACATTCCCATATAGTCAATAAAAAGCCCTCCGTTGCCGGAGGGCTTTTTGTAATAAGGGCCTGTTCTATAAGGCTTTATTTAACATACCAGTATTTCCCGGACAGAGTCCGGGCTATCTTCAGTTTCCCGTTTTCGGTCTTAAGCTCATCGCAGACCGCGGCCTTTTCCTCGTGCTTCAGGTTCCTTTTAAAAATGCGGCTGGTGATGACCGTGTCGTAGCAAGCCTGCAGCGCGCCGCCCGCGGCCGTCACCCTGAGGCCTGAGAAGGAGAAGCGTATCTCGTCATAAAGGCGGAAGTTGGTGCGCAGGTTCTCCTCCAGGTCGGCGACCGCGGTATCGTCGTCACCGGAGCTCCAGTCGGGAGAAATCAGCGCCATCACCTGCGGGGCGTTGCGGCCCTCGTAAGCGGTGCGGAACCGGTCGTAGAAGGCCTGTATTTCGGCCGTCCTGTTCTCCTGCGCTATCCTCACCGTCATATGCCCGCTGGCCGGCAAGGCCTGCGAGGCCATCCCCCCGGGGCCGCCTATGGCCTGCACGCCCACGTAATAGGTTTCGCCCGGCATGGGCTCGAAGGAGTATTCGAAAGCTCCGCCGCTCAGCGCTATGGTCTGCCCGGGTTCCCTGTGGGAGTAATCGCTGTTAAGCGAAACATAAACCTGGGTGTAGGCGGGCGCGTCGGGATGCAGGGTGCCGCGCACCGTCGCCTTTCCCCCGGCCAGGTCCGTCCGCCTGAGCTCCAGGCTGCCCGGCGCCAGCGGCCTGCCCGCTATCGTCGCCTCCCTGAAAGGCGTATATTTGCGGAACTCTTTTTCCGACGCTTCGCTGCGGACCTTGTCCACGGCGCCGCAGGCCGCCGTAAGCTGGGAGGAGGGCTTCCATTTGCTGGCGCTGAATATCAGCGAGGTATCGTTCCAGGAATCATACTTCGGGTCCGCCAGCGCCTTGCGGCAGGCTTCCACCCCTTTCCTCTCGTATTCCTCGGCTTTGCGTATCCTGCTTTCGTACGCCCTATAGGCGCCCTCGAGCATGGGATAGGAAAGGCAGCGGTCCCCGATATAGACGGTGTAATCGCTGCAGCTGCCGTTAAGCCCCCCGGCCTTGACGGCTTCTTTCCCGAAAGCCGCGAGGATGGCTTCGGTTTCCGCGGAGGCTACGGTGAGCTTCCCCCGCGCCGAGGACATTTTTCCGGCGAGCTCCGCCGCTTTTGCCGACCGGCCTTCCAGGTCCATCTGTTTCAGCTCGGCCAGCTTTTTCGCGAACTCGTCCAGCTTTTTATTATGCTCGGCCAGTGTCGTGTAAGAAGGCGTGCCCGCTATTTCCATCACTGTTTTGGAGCCGTTGCCGAAAGGTTTGGTTTCTTGTTGCTGCCCGGTCATGAACTGGGCGCGTGTCTTCTCATCCAGCAGGATCAGCGCGCCCTGCAGGAAATTCATCATGAAGTCCTTGAAGTTCGCGTCGAAGTACGCCTCGAGGTTTTTCTGGCTCAGCTCCATCCCTCCTTTGGCGCCGGCCCATTTCGTAAGGCTCAGCATCTGGTCGGGCGCGGCGGTGAAATCCGCGATGAACTGCTCGTTGAGCGTTATAGCGTTGTCCCAGGCCGCCTGTTCCCGGCGCATAACCCTGGTCCCGTCGCTGAGCGCGGCCATGAAGCTGGAGTTGGCGAAGCTTTTCGGGTTGGCGAGTTCGGCCCTCGCGGCCTCCAGGTCTTTGCGCTGGACGGCGAAATTATAAGGCTCAATGTCGAAGCGTTCGGCCAGGAATGAATTGCGCTGGTACAGGTCGGAGTATTTTCCTGAGGCCTGGTTGTAGGCGGTTTCAAATTCCTGTATCTTCGCCTGAAGCTGGCTGGACATCGTGGCCGCTATCGGCGTGAGCAGCTCAAAAACAGCGGCCGCGCCTGAGAACCGGCCGCTGTACTGCTTAAGTTTCTGAAGCGGCGGCGGTTCCTTCCCGGCCCAGCTGACGCCGGCCCACTGGGAGTGGGCTTCGTAAGCGTTGTTTATCCCGAGCTGGTACGCCAGCCAGTCTGCGTCTTCGAGTTTCTTTCCCTGGGGGCTGCCGTAGAACTCGGCTTTCAGCTTGGCGGTAAAATCGGCCAGGGGAGTATTCGGCTTATTGTAGCCGCCGGGACCGCCCATGGTGAACGCGTCCAGTTCCTTTCGCAATGCTCCTGCCTGCTCTCCAAGCCGTGCGTTAACCTTGTCGGTTCCCTCTTTGTAGGCCTGGTTGGCCGCCATGCAGGCGTCGTAGAGGTTGCGGTAGTGCTGTTTCATGTCCGGGGAACAGTTGCTCAACCTCTGCAGGATGGGTTTTACACAGGCGCTGTGCATGTTCTCCGCTGCGGTCCATAGGGCGGAATTCACCTGGGAATATTCCGAGGGCGAGGCGGCGCCGGCGGCCAGCCTGTCGGCGTTTTGGCCATACTCGGTCAACACCGGGCCGTAATCGGGCACGGAATTTTCAGGGACGGTTTTTTTTGAGACGGTGACGATGGCCGCGGCTTTGTCCAGTTCCGGGTCCCCGGTAATTACAGGCGGGCGGGCCGGAGCTCCGTCCTTGACCTCTGCTGCTTTCTCCACCTCTTTGAGCCATTTCGCATTCAGTTCCTGGTAAGCTTTTGGGTCTTTGAGCGCCTTCTTCACGTTCTCGCTCGTAACCGGCTGGCCGGTGATCTTGAGCATGGATACCACGCCCTCCGCTTTTACCCGGGCTTCCATGCGCAGCCAGCGGAAATATTTATACGCCCGCTGTTTGGCCTCTATCTTGGCCTTGATAGCGTTCTTTTTTTCCTCCTCTATCATCAGCTCCTTGCGGCGCACGGCGTAGGCAACCTTCATGTCGCGCAGCAGGTCCGGGCGCTCCGCATAGGGAACGCCGGTGTCCGAGAGGCCGGTCTGTATGAATTCGTCATTGAAATTATTCCAGGCAGCTTCCAGTTCCGCCAGGGTCTTGCCTTTCTCTATGACCTGGGTGTTGAACTCTTCCATGCGGTTAGCTTTGGCCCAGTCTATCCAGTCACGCACGCCATCCGTGGCTATCTGATTGGCCTTCAAAATAAGGGTTATCGGCCCGGCCGCCGCCGGGACCAGTTTTTCCAGGAGTTTCATCCCTATTTCAGAAGCGACGGAGGCGGGGTCGTAATTGTCCACTATTTCCTGCACCATCTGGTCCGAGGTGCCATCGGCGACGGCGTTTACAAGCTTCTCCAGGTATTCCGGGTCCTTCAGATTGCCAGCGTCGCCTTTGATCTTTTCGGAAAGCACGTCGTAAATGGACTCCGTAATGATGTCCATGCCTGCGAAAATCCGCGGGCAGAGAGCGAGGATAACAACTGCGGCTAATATCTTTGTTTTCATGGGCGGCCTCCGGAAATAGAAAGGGACCGGGCAGCCGGTCCCTTTTCGCGACAGGTAATTAGAATGTCTTTGTCTTCAGGGCAATGCTATTCCCATTCAGGGACACTATTTCAATGGCGTAGTATTGCGCATTATATTGTAGGCCGTAAGTCATACCTGATACGGGAGTTTCCATCGCTTGTGTCGCCGCCGCCTGTACATCGGCCAAAGTAACGGAGGTAATGTTCTTCCCGGGAATTTGGCCAATAAGTGCGGAAGCGGGACTGTCGTCAGGCCGCATGTAGGGGACGCCCGTCATGAAAACCAGGTGTCCGCTGCAATTGCCTGCGGTGCCGTCGCAATCCTCAAAAGCACTGTCATCGATATTGAAGCCAAAACTGCCGTCCGCGCTGGTATAGCTGAGCTGGCCGCCCAGGTTCCCGCTGTCGTTCAGCACCAAAGGATTGTCCGCCCCGCCCAGCACTACGCCGCTGGCCACATTGTCCGCGTCGGACAGGCCGAACATCAGGGGCTGCTTCATGCTGAAGAGCGAAAGCTTCCCTTCCGCAGAATCGAATACAAATTCCGTGGTCCCGGTGTCGGTGTTGGAAGCGCCGGTTTTATTTACGAACACAAGCCGGTTGTAGGTTACGGAAACGAAAACGCGGCCCTGCGCGCCGGCGGCCACATTGTTTATGCTGTAGCGCATCACTATGTTGCTCAGGGCGTCGAAGTCGCGCTTTACCGCCCTTTCCAGCATGGCTTTGTCTCCGGCGAAGTTCTCTCCCACCCCGGCCATGAATTTCTGCAGGTTCTCGCGGTTATAGGCGTCGAACAGCGTATCGAGCGCAACCCGGATCTTTGTCTGTATGTTTTCCGCGGAAAGTTCTATAACCTTGCGGGTCCCTTCGATGTTGTTGGTTTTACCCGCTGTGTCAGTTACCTCAATGAAAAAGGTATAGACTTTGCCGGCTTCGGGGCTGAAGGTATATTCAAAAGTGCCGTTCTCCGCGAACTTTACGTCGGTCCAGGTGTCCTTGTTGTCCAGCGTAAGGCGCACGCTGCCAACGGCACCTTTGCCGAGGGCGGCCTTTCCGTTTATTTTAACGGCGCCGCCGGAGGGCAGGGTTTCTTTGAAGAGCTTTATGCTCGCGCCGGTCTCGTCGGCGGCGATGCCGTTGATGTAGAGGTATTTAACGCCCACATCCGTATTGGCTTTGCCGAAGATCCACCACTTGGCGTCGGCGGTAAGAGCTATTGAAAGTAGCGCGGTTATGAGCAGCAGTATTTTTTTCATAATATTCTCCCCCGTCCTTTTAGAAAGAAGTGTTTAACCCGACCGTCACGCTCTTTTCGCGGAAGTCGCGGGCGGCGGTGGTAAAGGCGTAGCTGTTATAGCCGGCGCGTAGGAAAATGGTGGAGTCGTTGAGTTTTGCCATCAGTTTCGGGCGCCAGTAGGCGGACAGCGAGGCGAAGAACTTGTCGGAATCGTCAGCGGCGGCGTCGGACTTGCGCAGAGTGTTAGCCCCCAGGCGCAGGTCGCTGGTAAGGTTGGCGTCGGGCGCCTCGAACCCCAGTCCCAGCGAGTATTCATAAAGTTTGTCCGTGGTGTCAGCCAGTTCGTCTTTTGAATACCAGGTGCCCAGGTTGACGGACGGCTTCAGCACTATGGCTTTCACCTGGTAACGTGAATTAAGTGAAGTGTTGAAAGTCATTTCTTTCGCGTTGCGCACGGCGGTCTTGGTTTTGTAAAGCGTATAGCCCAGGTTGGTGTCGGAGTCCAACTCGCCGAAGCGGTCGCGGTAGTTAAGGTTGGTGTAATGGTCCGCGCCGCTTATTCCGCCGCCGTATTTGCGGTCGAATTTATAAGAGAGGTCCGCGAAAGAATATGGCCGGGAGGCAAAAGGCTTCTTGATCGCGGCGGAGATTTCCGGCTTCCAGTTGCGGGTGGTGCCGGACGTTTTCCTTCCGTCGAGGTTGTTGCGGTACCAGAGCAGGCCGGAATTGATAGTGATCCGCTTTGAATATTTATAGCGCCACTTTGTTTTCATTTTGCGGCGGTCGGGAGAGGCGGAGCCAAGCGCGGAAAAAAAATCCGGTTCCACATTCTCGTATTCCAGTGAAACCCGGCTGGGGTCGGCGTCGCCCACCAGCTCCATGCGGGTGGCGTTGCCTTTTGCGGAAGTCGCGCCGGTCGCCTCTTCGTAGTCCGACGTGGAATGCTCGCCGGCCATGGTAAGGCCTGGCATGGGGTTGTAGCCGAAATCAAAAGTATAGTTCTTCGCGTCGTACAGCGCGTCCGTATCGGTCAGCCTGCCGGTGTCTTTAGCCGCCACATAGCTGCCCGCCGCCCAGAGATCGGGGTTGATGGTCTGCTTCAGGCGCAGGCCGGAGGCCTGGCGGGTTATGGAGCGGGTAGCGGGATCTTTCCAGACGCTGTCCCAGCGCGGATACGCCCAGCCGAAGACGCCGCTGACTTCCGGCAGCTTTGTCCCCTCTTTAAGAAAGCGGTAAGAGCCACCTTTCAGCGAGGTAGCCAGAGAGTACTGCGAAAATGATTCGAACACATCACCCACGGAAACAGTATGCGTGTTGTTGGTGGCGCGGCCCTGTATGTTGGTCAGGGAGACGCGGTTGGCGTCCGCACGGTCGTCGTCGGTGGCTTTGGCGCCGACGGTGTAGTTGTAGTTCCACGCGCCTTTTGTGCCGTTGCCGTAAAGGTTCAGCACTTCCAGGAAGTTCAGCCCCTTGCTTAAAGACGAGGAAGCTTTCCCCGGGCCGAGGATATCGTTCTGTGTTACCGATAATTCGCTGGAGGCGTGGAATTCGGACGCGGGGGCCAGCGGAGCTTGCTCCTGCGCGTAAGCCGCGGCGGTAAACGTCAATACCACGGTATGGAAAAGCTTGCCTGATATGCGCATTCAATCTCCTTTTTGCACGGCAGTATAATTATAATATTTTTCCAGGCAATATCTACTCTTAAATGTGCAAGTCAAATTTGTTATCATTTTAGGACGCAAAGCACAGCTGGCAAGGAGCCGCCGCGTTATGAAGCCCATTAAAATTCACGCCAATAAAATAGCCGCCTTCCTTAATAAGGAGCCGCGCGACTTCACCCGTCCGGACCTTGCTAGGTATATAAAGGTGCACGGTATAAAGATGGTGAATTTCCGCTACGCCGCAGGTGACGGCCGGCTTAAGACCCTTAATTTCGTAATTAATGACGAAAAATACCTGGACCGTATACTTTCCGCCGGAGAGCGCGTGGACGGCTCCAGCCTGTTCAAAAGCATAGACGCGGGCTCCAGCGACCTCTATGTGATGCCGCGCTACCGCACGGCTTTCGTGAACCCGTTCTCCCAGGTGCCGGCCATCGATATCCTTTGTTCCTTCTATACCCCCGATGGCAAGCCTTTCGCCAGCGCCCCGGCCGAGGTGCTGCGCCGTTCCGAAGCGGAATTTAAAAAAGTCTCCGGCTTCGATTTTCACGCGATGGGCGAGCTTGAGTATTATGTGATTTCTCCCAAGAATCTGCTTTACCCTACAGCCACGCAGAAGGGCTATCACGAGTCCTACCCCTTCTCCAAATGGGAGGGTCTGCGCGCCGAGGCTATGGCTGCCATCGCCGAAGCCGGGGGCCGCATAAAATACGGCCACTCCGAAGTGGGCTTCATCCGCACCGAAGAGTCCGAGATGGCGCAGCAGGAAATAGAGTTCCTGCCGGTGCCCGCCACCGAGGCGGCCGACCAGCTGGCGGTGGCTAAGTGGATGCTTTCCGGCATAGGCCACAAGTACGGCGTGGTAATTTCCTTCGCCCCCAAGATCTCCATCGGGCACGCGGGGTCCGGCCTGCATGTGCACACCTGCCTGTTCAAGAACGGGAAGAACGCCATGATTGACAAGAGCGGTCTTTCGGCGCCTGCCCGCAAGCTGGTAGCCGGTTTCCTGGAAATGGCCGGCCCGCTGACCGCTTTCGGCAATACCGTGCCCACCTCGTATTTTCGCCTGGTACCGCACCAGGAAGCGCCCATCAATGTCTGCTGGGCTTACCGCAACCGCTCGGCTCTGGTGCGCATCCCGCTGGGGTGGCTTAACGCCGCCGGCATGGTAAAAGACGCCAACCCCGGCTCCTCCGCCGCTGCTGTTGAGCATAATCAGACGGTAGAGTTCCGCAGCGCCGACGGTTCTGCCAATCTGCACTTCCTGCTGGCCGGCCTCTGCGTGGCGGCGCGCCGCGGCTTTGAGCGCAAGGACGCGCTGTCCTTCGCGGATAAGTATTTCGTGGATAAGAATATTTACCACAAGGAACACGTCGAGCTTACCGAAAAACTGCCCAGGCTTCCCTCTTCCTGCTGGGCCTCGGCCGAGGCGCTGGAGAAAACCCGGGGTATTTTCGAAGCCAGGAGGGTTTTTACCCCCCAGGTTATCGACGGCGTGATAAAGCGCCTGAAAGCCTACGATGACCGCAGCCTGAGCGAGCGGCTTTACGGCAAAGAAGAAGAAATCAAGCAGTTGGTGGAAGAGTACCTTTACTGCTGATGCCCCTCCCCCGTGACTACGGTGCCGAAAGGCCGCGCTGGTTGCTGCTGGGCGGTATTGCCGCTTCGGCCGTCCTGCTCGTAGTAATTCTCAGCCTGCTTGCCGGCCGGGACGCGGAAGCGCCCCGCCCCAATGCAAAAATATTCCGTATTTCGACCGGTACCTTTACCGGCCCGCTTGACGTGGTTTTTAAGGCGGAGGGTATCGGAGACGCGGCAAGAAGCGGTATTTCCGGCTCCCTTGCGAAAAAAATCAACCTGCGCCGGCTGCGCCCGGAGGATTCCTACAGCATAATCTTTTCCACCTCTGGCGCGCTGAAGTACCTGCTGGTAACCAAGGACCTTAGCAGCTATGCTGTTTTTCCGTCCGCCGGCGGGAAGTACTCCCTTTCGGTGCGGCCCGTGGAGATGAAAGCCGGCTTTTCCTCCGTGAAAGGTGTTATAAAATCCTCACTATGGGAGTCCATGACGGCCGGCGGGGTGCCGCCCGCAGTGATCCTTGACTATACGGACGTGTTTTCCTGGTCGGTGGACTTTTTGACTGAGGTCCGTGACGGCGACCGCTGGGCGCTGGCCTGGGCTTATAAAACCGATCCTGCCGGCAAGGTGGTTTCCCCTAAAATAGCAGCGGCCCTTTATGACGGCGCGGAGAGCGGCCGTAAAACCGCCGCACCGTACCAGAACGTTTATTACGACGAAAAGGGCGAGTCGCTGCGCAACATGTTCCTGCGGGCGCCGCTGCATTACCGCCGCATCTCGTCTTACTTCACGAGGCGCCGTTTCCACCCGGTGCTGAAATATTTTCGGCCGCACCTCGGCATCGATTACGCCGCCCAGTCCGGCACCCCGGTTTCCGCGGTGGCCGACGGCACGGTGACTTTCGCCGGCTGGAGGGGAGGCAACGGGAAATTGGTGATACTGCGCCACACCGCCGGGTATGAGAGCACTTACGGGCATCTATCACGCTATGGGAAGGGCGTCGCGAGCGGGCGCCGGGTAAGCCAGGGGGATATTGTGGGTTTCGTTGGTTCAACAGGGCTTTCCAGCGGGCCGCACTTGGACTTCCGCCTGAAGCAGGGCGGCAAGCCCCTGAATTTCCTGAAAATTAAATACCGCTCAAGCGGGAGCGTGAGTGGCAAAGCTAAAGAAGCCGTAGTGGCGGCAATTAAAGCGCTGTCAGATTAGCCCGGCCAGGAACTTCCACAGGTCCGCGGCCATCGGGATCATTTCCACCGCGATAAGCACGATAATTATTATTTCCAGCCAGTGGCTGCGGCGGGCGTTAACCTCGCCGTGCATTATCTGGCTGATCTGCGCCAGGGTTTCCATCTTGCGGGAAATGCTTTTGCGCCAGTCATCGAAGTGGAACTCCATGGCGGAGGCCCTGAACACGATGGCGAGGTAGGGGTCGCCCACGGTCTTGAGCGAGTTCTCCACCCTCCCCAGGAACTCCGAGAATTCCATGTACTTGTGGCTTGAGTCTTCGGCGATGTCGGAATAGGAATTGCGGAAAATATTCGCCACGCTTTCCCGTTTCTGGTCCATGGCGTCGTAAAGATCGTCGAGCTTGCGCCCCAGCATCTCGTCGTAATAGCGGAACTCTAGCAGGTGCGTCAGCGAAAACTCTATCACATCGGCGACGTCCCGCTGGCCCTCGGGCTCTATAAGCAGGGCCGAGTTCCAGTCTATTATGGCCAGGTCGGTGCTGGAATATTGTATGGAACTTTCCAATATGAAGTTCCGGGACTCCTCACCGAGCATTTCTTTATCCTCGGCCATGATGAGCGCCGCCACATCCACCCTATTTATGAACTCACGCGGGTTGCCGAGGCCGGCGGCCTTTTCCACTATATAGGTTATGTAGTCTTCGAAAATATCCCAATCGGCCGGGTTGGCGATGGCCGGCATTATCTGCTTCTTAAGCGTGTCCTTATGCCCGAGGGCTATCAGGTCCACTTCTTCGGAGGCTTCCAGTTCCGCCGCCAGCTTCACCAGGCCCCCCCACGGCGTGCCCGGCGGGATACCCAGCTCGAGCGTGATGGAGATCACACCGTAGTTCCACAGGCGCGCGAAGATCTTGACGGGAAAAGCACCCGAGGGTACCTTAAGGTTTTCTCCCCCGAGTTCCGTCTTAAGCGGAGCGTCTTTTATAATGATGGCTTTGCGGGTGTTGGTGGAGAACTTAAGGCGCGGGCCCATGCCGGTGTCGCTGAGCAGGCGCTCGGCCCGGCTAAGCGAGATTTCGCCGCCGACGTCAAAAACGCGGTGGATGAGTATGCTGCCTTTTTCGATAGCTGCGGACACGAGGTTCTCCCTTTCTCCCGGCGGGCTATTTCTTCGCCAGTTCAGCCTCTATGTTCTGAGCCATTTCCCGGTCGAAAGCCTTGTCGTAGCCGGGCCAGACGGTGACCACCTCGTGGGCCGTGTTCAAGAGGTAGATATAAGGCACGCCCTGCGCCTTATATTGCCTGTAGACCTGCCGGCCGGCGTAAGCCAGTGGAAAAGTGATGTTGAGGTCGGCCGCGAAATTGGCCGCGGCTTCGGGATTATCCTGTATGCACACACCGAAGACGGCTAGGCCCTTGGGCCCGTAGGTCTTGTGCAGGTTTTCCAGGGCGGGGGCGGCCCGGCGGCAGAAGGGGCAGGTTTCTGTAAACAGCATAAACATTATGGGTTGGCCGGCGTAAGAGGCTAGGTCTATTTCCCCGCCTTTAACGGCGGGCAGTGCAAAGTAGGTGTCCTTCTTTGTATAAGGGGTTTTGGCGGAGGTTTTAACGGCAGCGGCTTTCTCCGCTTTTACTACGGCGGTAACCGCCTGGGCGGCCGCTTCGGTGGAAGCTTCGGCGGGCTCTTCTTTTCCCTTGCAGGCAAAACACGCGGCCAGGGCCGCTATAAGGGTAATTCTAACCGCGGATTTGATGTGCATTCTCGTGCCTCCCTTAAATATCTCAGTCCTATTCTATTACTTTTGCGGGCGCCGCCCAAATACTATTTGCCCGGGAGCCCGGCTGCGGCTGCATGCGTGACGGTGCAAGGCTGCAAAACAACGCCTTCTTCCTGTCGGATTCTTTGGCGTGCTGAGGGTTGACAATCTTGACCTCTTTTAATTATTCTATAACCATAATGACACAAACAGAATTCGTGGGTTTACTGGGGCTGGCCTGTATTTTTCTCGGTATGGGGGCCGTCAGGGCGGTTGAGCCGCCGAGGGCGAAAAAAACACCTTATAAGCTTGAAAAACACGGGGTCACCCGGGTGGACGACTACTTCTGGCTGAAAGACCGGAAATCCCCCGAGGTGCTGGCTTATCTTAACGCCGAGAACGCCTATACGGACGCGATGCTGAAGCCCGGGGAAAAACTCAGGGAAAAACTTTTTACCGAGATGAAGGGCCGCATCAAGCAGGACGATTCTACCGTGCCTTTTAAATACGGGGAATACTATTATTATATGACCTATACTGCGGGCAAAGAGTACCCGGTTTACGTGCGCAGGAAAGGAAGCGTCTCCGCTCAGGAAGAAGTGCTGTTGGATGTGAATGAGGTGGCCAAAGAACAGGCTTTCTGCCAGGTGAAATTCCCCGCCATACGGCCCGACCACAAGATGATAGCTTACGCCGTCGACACCAAGGGGCGGCGGTTCTTTACCGTATATTTCAAGGACCTCGTGACCGGGCAGGTGGCGGAGGAAAAAATAGAGAACACCGCCGGCAATATGGCCTGGGCCAATGACAACCGCACGCTGGTGTATGTGAAGCAGAACCCGGAAACCCTGCGTTGGGAACGGGTGTTCGCCCACGAACTGGGTGTCAAAGAGGACAGGGAACTTTATTTCGAGTCTGACGAGACTTTTGAGCTTGGGATCACGAAATCCGCCACGGAGAAATATATTTTTATCCGCACTGGCGCCACGCTTTCCACGGAGTACCGCGTCATAGACGCCGACAACCCCGTGGCCCCCGTAAAGACCTTCCAGCCGCGCCAGGCGAAACTCGAATATGATGTAGCCGACGGCGGGGACAGGTTCTACGTGCGGAACAACGAAGGGGCCAGGAATTTCAAGGTTTCTACCTGCGGCCTGGATAAGACCGACATGGCCGCCTGGAAAGAGCTGGTGCCGCACCGCGAAGACACGCTGGTGGAATACCTGGACGTTTTTGAGAACTGGCTGGTGCTTAAAGAGCGCTCCAGAGCCATAGGGCGGCTGCGCGTGTTCAACCGGGCCGCCGGCACCGATTCCTATGTGGATTTCGACGAGCCGGCCTATCTGGCCGACCTGGGCGACAACTACGAATACCGCACCGACACGCTGCGCGTGACCTATGAATCCCTGACCACTCCGGAGTCGGTTTACGACGTCAGCCTGAAAGACGGGTTCCGCGCGCTGATGAAGCGCCAGGAAGTGCTGGGCGGGTTCAAACCGGAGAATTACAAGGCGGAGCGCCTATGGTTCACCGCGCGCGACGGGGAGAAGGTGCCGGTTTCCGTGGTTTATAAAAAAGGCCTGGACCTCAAGAGCGGGAAAAACCCGGTCCATATCTATTCCTACGGCTCCTACGGCTACAACACGGACCCGTCCTTCAGCTCTATACGCCTGTCGCTGCTGGACAGAGGCTTTATCTGCGCCCTCCCTCATATACGCGGCGGCTCGGAAATGGGTCGGCGCTGGTACGAGGAAGGGCGGCAACTGAAGAAGAAGAACACCTTTTACGACTTTATCGACGCCACGCGCTACCTTATCGGCCGCGGCTACACTTCCCCCGCGCATATCTACGCGGAGGGCGGCTCGGCCGGCGGCCTGCTTATGGGGGCCGTGGCCAATATGGCCCCTGAGCTTTATAAAGGCATGCTTGCCGAAGTGCCTTTCGTGGATGTCGTTACCACCATGCTTGACCCCGACATCCCGCTTACCACCAGCGAATATGACGAGTGGGGAAATCCCAACGTGAAGGAATATTTCGATTACATACTTTCCTATTCCCCGTATGATAATGTCGAGAAAAAGGCCTACCCCAGCCTGATCATAACGACCGGGCTAAACGACTCCCAGGTGCAGTACTGGGAACCCGCCAAGTGGGCGGCCAGGCTGCGGGATATGAAAACGGACACGAATCTGGTGCTGCTGAAGACGGATATGGACACCGGCCACGGCGGCAAGTCCGGGCGCTTCGAGTCCCTGAAACTTACCGCCCTGGAGTACGCGTTCCTTCTGGACCTGGAAGGGATAAAAGAATGAAGCTTTCGGCGGTAAAGCGCCGCAACCGCCTTATAGGCATAGCGGCTGCGGCGGTCCTGTTCCAGACCGCCGGCCTGGACCCCCTGCTGCGCGGCATAGGCGGGATGGCTTTTTCCTTTATAATACTCGTAGCCCTGTTTTTCCTGTTTCCGCTGGTTATCGAATACCTGGAGCGTAAATTCGTCAAATAGAATCTTGCCCTTAATTATTGCCGCGAAGGCCCGGCATTTGGTATTATATAAGGAATGCACCCCGCAAGGGGTTTTTTAAACCCCGCACCCGCGGGCCGGATAGCAAAATAGTCAACAGGAGCCAAAATATTATGTCCAGGACGGCTGTTAAATCAAAACCTAAAACCTCTTCCGTTAAAATTTCCAAGAAAGTGACCTATTTCTTCGGCGGCGGCAAAGCCGAGGGCAAAGCGTCCATGAAGAACCTGCTGGGCGGCAAAGGCGCGAACCTGGCCGAGATGGCCGGCCACCCCGACCTGCGCCTGCCCGTTCCCCCGGGCTTCACGCTCACCACGGAAATTTGTACCTATTACTGGGACAACAAGCGCTCCTACCCCAAGGGCCTCACCCAGGATGTCGAGAAGAACCTTCGCAAGGTGGAA
>Ga0172379_10007419_pt1 | contig 14251 bp, 8 predicted proteins | sample GrowelOW334metaG_FD_119756 | JGI IMG/M metagenome (GOLD analysis project Ga0172379, IMG submission 119756) | Groundwater microbial communities from an aquifer near a municipal landfill in Southern Ontario, Canada - Groundwater well OW334 metaG | ecosystem: Environmental > Aquatic > Deep... | reverse complement strand
TCCACTCATGCTTGCGGGGTGGTGATTACCAAGGAACCTTTGGTTGAGTATATGCCGGTGCAATACGCTTCGTCTTCGGATCGAACAATTGTATCGCAATACTCTTTGCATCCGATTGAAGATTTGGGTCTTCTCAAAATGGACTTTTTGGGTTTGAAAAATCTAACCATCATTGAATCGGCGATTAAAATTATCAAAAATACTTGCAACCTGGATATTGATATTGAAAAAATTCCCCTGGATGACAAAGCGACTTATGAAGTTTTTCAACGAGGTGAAACTACCGGTGTTTTTCAATTTGAATCTTCCGGCATGAAAAGATATCTCAAAGAATTAAAGCCGAATGACTTGGAAGATATTATCGCGATGGTGGCCTTGTATCGTCCTGGTCCGATGGAATGGATTCCTGATTATATCGCCGGTAAGCATGGCCGAAAAAAAGTTAAATATTTGCATCCAAAATTGGCACCGATTTTATCCAAGACTTACGGCGTGGCGATTTATCAAGAACAGGTGATGCAGATCGCTCGCGCTTTGGCCGGTTTTAGCATGGGAGAAGCGGATGTTTTGCGTAAAGCCATGGGTAAAAAAATTGCCAAGGTTATGGCCGAGCAGAAAGAAAAGTTTGTTGATGGTTGCGTCAAAAATGGTGTTTCCAAAGAATTGGCCGAACAGATTTTTTCGTTTATTGAACCTTTCGCCGGGTATGGTTTTAATCGCAGTCATGCTGCTTGCTATGCCTTGATCGCTTATCAGACCGCTTATCTCAAAGCGCATTGGCCGGCGGAATTTATGGCCGCTCTTTTGACCAGTGACCAGCAAGATACGGATCGGGTGGCGATTGAAATTGATGAATGCCGTAAAATGGGAATTGAAGTGATGCAACCGGACATCAATGAATCTTTTGGTTCTTTTACGGTTGTCCTGGCCGGCGAAGGTGGTGATACCAAAACCGAAAAAAATCGGATTAGGTTCGGACTTAAAGCGATCAAAAATATGGGCGAGCATATTGCCGAGGTAATTATCGCCGAAAGAAAAGAGAATGGTCCTTATGTTGATATTTTTGATTTACTCAAACGAGTGGCTGATAAAGATTTGAACAAAAAATCTTTGGAAAGTTTAATCAAGTGCGGAGCAATGGACAGCTTTGGCGAGCGGGGAATGTTTCTGTCCAATATGGAAACTTTGCTGAATTTTAATCGGGAATTAACCAAGTCTAAAGAAAACGGCCAGACCAGTTTGTTCGGTGATTCGCCAACAGCCTTAGCGCCAATGATGCCAACTCTAACTCAAACTCCACCAATCGGACAGCGGGAAAAATTAGATTGGGAAAAGGCTTTGCTGGGGCTCTATATTACTGAGCATCCTTTTCGGGAATTCAAAAATATTTTAAATGATCAAGTCGCGCCTTTGGTAGATTTAATTTCTTTGATGAATGAAGACGCGGTTAATGTCGCCGGTGTTGTTTCAACAATCAAAAAAATTATTACTCGTTCCAATGAACCAATGCTGTTTGTAAAAATTGAAGATGCTTTGAGTAATGTTGAAGTTTTGGTTTTCCCTCGTTTGTTAAAAGAAACTCCGGCTATTTGGCAGGAAGGCCGAACTGTCTTAATCCAGGGTAAGGTTTCTAATAAAGACCAAGAAATAAAATTATTAGCTAATAAGGCGGTGGAATTAACATTAGATAATGCTTTGGAAGTTTTAAAAACTTTCAAAAAAGGCGCTTCAGCCAGTTATTCACCAAGAGTAAGTGCTCCGCTCAAGCCTTTAGTCGGAACTAATCAACCTGAACCGCTCAAATTAATTTTTCTAGAAAATTTAAGCGCTGAAAAAAGCGAGGAGCTGAAAAATCTTCTAGCCAAGCACTCCGGTGCCAGCAAAGTTTATGTCAAGATTGACGGCAAAATAATAGAAACCGGCTTTCGTGTCAGCAATTCCATTGGGCTAAAAGACGAAATTAAAAATTTATTTTTAAATTTAATAAAAGTAGTTGAAGAATAATTGGAGAAGTGTTATAATAAAATAGAAGATATTTTATTATTAAATTTTTATATTATTTTATTTTTAAATTTCTATGCCGATTAAAAACAAGGAGGCCGTTTTGTCGGTCGGCGATAAAGTGGCGACAGTTAAGCCAAAAAAAGCTACTCGTTCAAAAACTGTGACGAAAAAAATAGCGACCCCGAAGAAGCCGACAGCTAAAAAGAAAGTAGTTAAGAAGAAAGCGCTTATTCCGGTGCGCAATTTAAGTGTTCCTAAAAAAGCCGAGGTTAAACCACCGGTTGACCCTTTTTATTTACCGATTGAAGCTGAGCCTGAAGTGGAAGAGCGTTTGGCTGAAATTAAAACGGAGCTAACCAAAGAGCCTGAAATTAAAAAAATTGAATTAAAGTCGGCAAAATACAATATTCCAGAATCTTTACCCGAATTAGAGCCGGTCGGTGTCATAAAGAAACCTCGTCTTTATAAGAGAATTTCCGTTTTCTTTTTGCTTTTAACTTTAGTGCTGGTCGCTGTAGTTTTTTATGTGGCTTATGCCAAAGTAGAAATAGTTTTAACTCCGCGTGAAGAGCGGTTGAGTGACAATTTAACTTTTGATGTTTTGGATCAGAATTGGGAGGGTCAGGCTTCCGAAGACGGTGGACAAGTAGCCGGATTGGTTGAAAAATTAAGTTTTAGCCAAACTAAGAATTATCCCGCCAGCGGAGCGGAGGCGATTGGCGAAGAAGTCTTGGGTCAAGTGACTTTGTATAATAATTCCGTTAAAAATCAGCCATTAGTGGCGACAACCAGATTGATGAGTGCCGATGGAAAATTATTTCGTTTGAAAAATACAGTCAATATTCCGGCTGGTGGAAAAATAGAGGCGGAAGTTTACGCCGATGAGCCAAGCGCTGAAATGGCAATTGCGCCAACTCGTTTCACTATTCCCGGTCTTTGGTCCGGACTGCAGGACAAAATTTACGCCGAAAGTTCAATCCAATTTGTCTATGCGGCAAAAAACAAACATTATATCAAGCAAGAAGATGTAGATTTGGCTTTGGCTGATTTGAAGAAAATATTACTAGAACAAGCCGAAAAAGAATACGGCGAAAATTACAAAGGGTATAACGGTGTAGTTTATAATCTAGACGAAACTTCTATAGACATCAATATGACCGGCAAGGTAGGCGAAGAAAAAAGTAGTTTTGACGCAACTATCAAAGCGGATATTGTTGTAGTCGGTTTTCCAAAAGAAAAAATCGCTCAAGCCTCGGCTGACAAGTTGAATACGGTCATCCCCGACAACAAAGAGCTTTTGGATTTTGATAAACAAGCGATTACTTACATGCTAAATAGCTTTGATTTAGAGAAAGGTCAGGCCAACGTGACCGCGACTTTTGAAGGAAAAATGTCTCTAAAAAAGAGTGGCGAAGTTTTGGATCGTGGAAAAATTCTTGGTTTAAACGAGCAACAATTAAATACCTATCTTCAAGGTTTTAAAGAATTTTCCGGCTACGAAATTCATTTTACCCCAAGTTTTATTCATTCTGTGCCTAAGTTGGTTGATCGGGTGGAGGTGAGAGTGAAGTAGCTTTGAGCTTGAAGCTTAAAGCTTTTAGACGACGCAACGTTGTATTTTCCCCTATGCGAGAGGGGTGGAACACCGCAGTGTGACGGGGTGTGTTCGTCGAAATATTGACAGAATTTTTTTATTGTCATAGAATTAAATCAAATAAAATAGTATTCGCCGGAAGAACGATTGTCTTGGCTACCAACCAAGATTTCAAGTTCGCTTGAAATTTCTACGGAAACTAAGTTTAGAAGGCGGAAATTAAGCGTAAATTGTTTATAACAATTTGAATTTGGGTGGAACCGCGGAGCAAAGCTTCGTCCTAAAATTCCGATTTTTCGGAATTTTAGGACGAAGCTTTTTTACGTTATTCGCTTTGCGAACCCGCCCCTATCCCGAGTACTCGGGACGGGACATGCGAATTAACTCTTAAAATAGATATTAATTTTTAAATAAAAAATATGGAAAACAATAATCAGGAAAAGTCCTCCTTCGCTAAAGCTTCGGAGGATAAATTAGAAAAAATTCGCCATTCACTATCTCATTTAATGACGATGGCCGTTTTAGAAGTTTATCCCGGTGCCGGTTTGGGTGTGGGGCCGGTGATTGAAAATGGTTTTTATCAGGATTATGATTTGTCTGATAAAATATCCGAAGACGATTTACCAAAACTAGAAGCGAGAATGCGCGAGCTAATCAAAGAGAAAATTGATTTTGTTCAAAGCAGTGTCAGTTTTGCCGAGGCTTTGGAGTATTACAAAAATGACCCTTATAAATCGGAAATGATTAAAGAGCTGGAGGCTAAAGGCGAAAAAGAAGTAAATTTTTATACTTCTGGCAGTTTGCGTAATCTATGCGCCGGCCCTCATGTTAATAATACTTCCGAGATTAATCCTGACGCTTTCAAACTGACTAAACTCGCCGGTGCTTATTGGCGCGGTGATGAAAAAAATAAAATGTTAACTCGGATTTACGGCGTGGCTTTTGAATCTAAAGAAGAGCTGGAAAATTATTTACATCTACTGGAAGAAGCGGAAAAGCGAGATCATCGGAAATTGGGGAAGGAGTTGGATTTATTTTCTATGCACGAAGAAGCGCCAGGCATGCCGTTTTTTCATCCTAAGGGCGCGATTATTTACAGCGAATTAAAAAAGTTTTGGCTGGAAGCGCAAGAAGAATTTGATTATGACACGGTGCTATGTCCATCAATGCTTGATATTTCCATGTGGAAAAGATCCGGGCATTGGGATCATTATAAAGATGATATGTATTTTATTAATGCCGATGAAGATGGTCGTCAATTTGCTTTACGACCGATGGACTGTCCGGGCGCGATCTTGATTTATAATAATTCCTTGAAATCATATCGTGATTTGCCTTTGCGTTTTGCTGAGCCAGGCTTGATTACTCGTAAAGAAAAATCAGGTCAACTTGGCGGTTTATTGCGTGTCCAACAGTTTACTCAGGATGATGCCCATATGTTTATTACCGAAGATCAAGTCAAGGATGAGATTATGGGAGTGATAAAATTAGTTGATAAAATGTATAAGCCTTTTGGTTTGGAATACAAAGCATTTTTATCAACTAGGCCGGACGACTATATGGGTGATATAAAAGTTTGGGATAAAGCCGAAGCTGAGTTAAAAGAAATTTTAACCGAAGTATACGGCGATAGCTACGGCCTGAAGGACAAAGATGGCGCTTTTTATGGACCAAAAATTGATTATCAATTGAAAGATTGTCTAGGGCGAACATGGCAATGCGCGACAATTCAATTGGATTTTCAAATGCCTTTAAAGTTTGACTGTAAATATATTGATAGAGATGGCAAGGAAAAACCTCCAGTTATGATTCATCGCACAATCATGGGATCATTTGAAAGATTTATGGGGATTTTGATTGAACATTACGCCGGTGCATTTCCGGTTTGGTTGTCGCCGGTTCAAGTAAAAATTCTTTCCGTGGGCGAAGCGCATATTGATTTTTGCCAAAAATTAAAGCAAGAATTCAAGGATAATAATATTAGAGCGGAAGTGGACGAAAGCTCCGAAACTGTTGGCAATAAAATCCGCAAAGCCACTGGCGAAAAAGCGCCTTATGTTTTGGTGGTTGGCGACAAAGAAATTGAATCAGGACAGTTGGCTGTGCGTGATCGCGGAGCGAAAGATACGCGATTATTAGGGAAAGAAGAATTTATCGCGGAAGTGATAGAGAAGATTGCGAGTAGAAGTTGATTAGAATATTAGGAATTAGGTTGTGTGGTTGGATTGATTTAAATTTTTTCATTGTCATTGCGAGCGAAGCGAAGCAATCTATAATACTACGTAATCTCAAACAACTTAAAGTTATTGCATGCCTAGTATTAAAGATTGCTTCGTCCCGAGGCGTCGGGACTCGCAATGACAAAAATATTAATATTTTCATGTTTTAGTGATCGCCCCCTTGCTTTTCTTTAAAATTTCTGCTAATATTAAATTATTAATAATCTTTTTGTGGATAAAAGGAATGTTTAAATTGTTTTTCTATATCCGGTTTTTTTGCTCCGGTTTAAATTTATCAATTTAGCGCTCATAAAAGACCGTCATTTTTGGCGGTTTTTTTAATCATATTTTTATGACAATCTATCAAAAATTTAAAACAGTTGCCGGCAAATATGAAAAAAGCCGTATTGTTAAATGGAAGAAGAACGGCCGATGGCTGGAAAAAAAGTATGGTGATTTTTTGAAGTTGGTTGATCAAACAGCTGACGGTTTGGAAAGATTGGGCTTGGAGATGGGGGATCGTACTGCCATTCTTTCAGAAAATCGTTGGGAGTGGTTGGCCGTTGATTTGGCGTTAAACAAAATTGGCGCGATAAGCGTGCCGATTCACGCTGCTTCCAATCGCGACACAATTGAATATATTCTTAAAGATTCAGAAGCGGGAGTTTTGGTGATTAGCGAAAGTTTATTGGCAAAGCACGAAGATTTTTTTAAGTCTTATAAGGATTTAGATGAGGTAATAGTCTTGGCCGACAATTCTTCAGAATTGACTGCTGACTATACTTTGTTTTCCGATTTATTAAATAGCGATAGCGTTTCAAGCGAGAGTAAAGGTAATGATGACAGTTTGGCAAGTATTATTTATACTTCAGGCACCACCGGTGAGCCAAAAGGCGTGATGCTTAGTAATAATAATTTTCTATTTAATGTTCAGGCGGTTGGCGAGAGAGTGCCGATTTTCGCCGATGATATTTTTCTTTCTTTTTTACCACTCTCTCATGTTTTGGAACGAACGGCTGGTAGCTACACTCCTATTTTGAATGGCGCTTGCGTGGCTTATGCCGAAAATATCAAAAAAGTAGTAGATAATTTGGGAGAAATAAGGCCGACGGTTTTGATTAGTATTCCCAAAATTTTTGAAAAAATGTATGAAAAAATTTTTTCTGCAGTTAGACTAAAGGGTCGTTTGGCGAGAAAGATTTTTTATTGGTCTCTTCAACAAAGACCGGGAAGTAGAAGAAAAAAAATAGCCGAGTTTTTAGTGTTAAAAAAATTGCGTCATGCGGTTTTTGGTGGACGCTTGCGTCTGAGTGTTTCCGGCGGAGCTAGCATTAATGAAAAAATTATTAAATTTTTTATCAATATCGGGATTCAAGTTATTGAAGGTTACGGTATGACTGAAACTTCGCCGATTATCGCGGTGAATAGCTTGGCGAAAAATAAGATTGGTTCAGTCGGAGCGCCTTTGTCCGGCGTGGAAGTAAAAATCGCTTTTGACAAAGAAATTTTAGTCAAAGGTGAAAACGTAATGCTTGGTTACTGGAACAAGCCTGAAGCGACTCAAGAAACTTTTACTGAAGATAGCTGGTTTAAAACCGGTGATTTGGGATTTTTAGATCAGGAAGACTTTTTGACAATTATCGGGCGCAAGAAAGATTTAATTGTCACTTCTAATGGTAAAAACATAGCACCGGAAAAATTGGAGGGAATTATCAATCTAAGTCCTCTAATTGAGCAGTCAGTGGTGGTCGGGCACCGTCGGAGTTTCTTGGCGGTTTTAATCGTCCCGGACAAAGAGTCAATCAAACAAAGCGCGGGCGAGATTAGCCCCGCGGAAATAGAGAAATTGATTACCGAAGAAATAACCAAAATTAACGCCAAACTGGAAAGTCATGAACAGATTAGAAAAATTAAAATTCTAGCCAATTCTTTTAGTGTTGAAGAAGGAGAGCTGACCCCGACGCTAAAAGTGCGCCGTAAGATTATTGAAAATAAATATAGTCGTTTAATTGACGAGTTCTATAATTGACATTTTATATTTATTTTGTCAATATTGACTTAAAGAGCTAAATATTATATGGTAATGATACAAACTCGTATTGAGTTTTTTTATTTATCAATCTCTCATACCCTTATTTTTTCCTTCCCTGAATTATCAGGGCAAGTAGGGTAGAGGAAAGCCTTTTTTGTAGTGTCAGACAATTGGGACTGCGAAGGGCAAAAAGGAAATTTATGACAAAGATCCCAACAATTGAGGAGATGCTTAAGGCGGGAACGCACTTCGGGCATCGCACATCACGCTGGCACCCCAAAATGGAGCCTTTTATTTTTGGCGAAAGAAATGGCGTGCACGTAATTGATTTAGTGAAGAGCCAAAAAATGCTGGTTTCGGCTGTTGAATTTTTGAAGAAATTGGCTAGCGAGAGCAAGGTGGTACTTTTAGTCGGTACTAAGCCACAAGTAAAAAATAATATTAAAGAATTAGGTGAAGCTACCGGTATGCCTTATGTTTGTAACAAGTGGCTGGGTGGCGGTTTGACCAATTTCGCGGTAATCAAAAAAACCATCCGTCGCTATCAGGATTTGACCAAGAAAAAAGAAACCGGCGAATTAAAAAAATATACTAAAAAAGAACAATTGGAGTTTGATCGGGAAATTGAGAAATTGGAATTAAAAGTCGGTGGTTTGGTTAATTTGATGAAGATTCCGGACGCAATGTTTGTCTGGGATATCAAAACTGAAGCAACGGCCGTTAATGAAGCTAACAAAAAAAATATTCCAGTAGTCGCAATTTGTGATACCAATACTAATCCGGAGAAAATAAATTACGTAATTCCAGCCAATGATGACGCGACTAAAACTATTAAATTGCTTTTGAAAGTAGTAGAAGACGCGATTTTGGAAGGTAAGACTGAGGCGTCAAATAAGAAAGCTTAGAGCTTTTAGCTTGAAGCTTTTAGGATTAAAAGATATACTTCTTAAAATAAAAAATCATGGATATTAGGACATTAGGATATTAGGAAAATAATTCTTAATTCTTAATTCGTAATTCTAAATTTACCTTATGAGTTTAGAAACTATAAAAGAGCTTCGTGAAAAAACCGGAGCTGGCATGGTTGATTGTCAAAAAGCTTTGAAAGAGTCAGGTGATGACTTGGAAAAAGCGATTGAATTTTTGCGCAAAAAAGGAATTGCCAAAGCGGCTAAACGCGGTGATCGTGAAGCTAATGAAGGCATTATTAAAATCAGTGTTAATACTGAAGGAACTGAGGCGTACATGTTGGAAGTTAATTCCGAGACTGATTTTGTGGCGCGCAATGAACAATTCCAAAAATTAGTTGATCAAATTTTGGAGTTAATTAAATCTGAAAAACCGAGTGATTTAGATGCTCTTAATGCTTTGTCTTTGGACGGTTCCAACGTAAAAGATGTTGTGGATAGTTTGAGTGGTGTTATCGGCGAAAAGCTTGGTATTAAACAATTTGCTATTTTGACCGGCGGTACTGTTTCGGCTTATTCTCATTTAGGCGGTCGCATCGGCGTTTTGGTAGCTTTAGACAAGTCTGATCAAAAAGAGTTGGCTATGGATATTGCCATGCAAATTGCCGCGGCCAACCCGAAATGTATTCGCGCTGAAGAGTTAAACACAGAAGAGGTAGAAAAAGAGAAAGAAATCTATCGTGAACAACTGGTTAGAGAAGGCAAGCTGGAGAATATGGTTGAAAAAATCCTAGAAGGCAAAATAGCAAAATATTACGAAGAAGTTTGTCTCTTAAACCAAGAATTCATCAAGGATGACAAGAAAAAAGTAAAAGATATTTTGGGCGATGTTAAGATTGAAAAGTTTGTTCGGTATTCTTTATAATGCGAATCTACAAATTATTATGCGAATGCCTCAAATACGAATTGTGTTTGTTTAATTTGTGTAGTTTAATTTGAAGCATTTGCATTAATTTGAGGATTCGCATTTTTTATGAAAGTAGCGCAAATACAATTTACTCCTTGGGACAAGGCCTATCATTTTTCTCTCAACGGCCTGGATTTAAAAATCGGCGATCATGTAATCGTGGAGACTGATTTGGGTATGGAAATGGGAAAGATCACTGGGTTTGTCTCAATAAAAGAAGGGGAAAATCAGGCTGAAGAAGATCGTGAATTGAAGCCGGTTTTACGGCGCGCTTTGCCGAGCGATTTGGAAAAATTGCCAGATTTTCGCGCGAAAAAACAGGCAGTGGAAGAATGTAAAAAAGTTGTAGAAAAATATAATTTGCCAATGAAGATTATTGATGTGCATTTTTCTTTTGACGATTCACGCATTACTTTTGCTTTTATCGCTGACGGCCGGATTGATTTTCGGGAGATGGTCAAAGATTTAAATCGTCATTTCAATCGCACAATCCGTCTGCATCAAATCGGAATTCGCGATGAAGCCAAACTAGCCGGCGATTACGGTCATTGCGGTCGTGAGTTATGTTGTCGGAAGTTTCTCAAAGATTTATCTTCAATTACTTCAGAAATGGCTGAAGTTCAACAATGCACTCACCGGGGCAGTGATCGTCTGTCCGGAATCTGTGGACGTTTGATGTGTTGTTTGGCCTACGAAGAATCAGGCTACAAGGATATGTCGGAAAAAATGCCACCCTTAGGTGCGCGCGTCAACGTGGACGGCAAACGTGGCGTGGTAGTCGGCCATCATCTATTAAAACAATCAGTAGACGTGGAATTTGAAGCGGAAAAGGGTGAGGGAAGGGTGAGAGTGGAAGTGGATTTGAATCGGAATAAGAAGTAGTTGATTAGTTAATTGGGAGTAATAAAAATTGTTAAAATTTTATAAAAAATCGCTTATTTTAGCGGTTTTTTATTTTTGGTCGTTTTGCTTTAAATTTATTTGTGATATAATAATAATGCGAATCTACAAATTATATGCAAATACTACAAATAACAACACATGCGAATTCGCATTAAAAGTATTCGCGGCATTCGCATATAATTTGTAGATTCGCATTATATTAATTTATATTTTTAAACCTATGAACATCGCAATCAACGGCTTCGGTCGGATTGGCCGAGCTACTTTCAAAGCAGCTTTAGAGAAAGGCAATTTTAATATTGTCGCAATTAACGATTTAACCGACACTGAGACATTAGCCCATCTTTTGAAGTATGATACAGCCTATGGCGTGTACCAAAAATCCGTTAAACACACCAAGGACAGTCTAATTGTTGACGGTAAAAAATTCCAAGTTTTAGCGATCAAAGATCCTAGCGAGTTGCCCTGGAAAGAATTGAAAGTAGATATTGTTATTGAATGCACTGGTATTTTTAGAACAAAAGAGTCGTGCGATTTACACCTTCAGGCTGGCGCGAAGAAAGTAATTATTTCCGCGCCGGCGAAAGATAAGGTTGGCGTGCCGACAGTTGTTCTTGGCGTTAACGAGCAGGAACTCAAAAAGAGCGATAAGGTTTTGTCTATGGCTTCCTGCACTACTAATTGCTTGGCGCCTTTAACGCAGGTAATGAAAGAAGTCTTTGGTATTGAAAAGGCGATTATGACCACAATTCATGCTTATACCGCTGATCAAAATTTAGTGGACGGTCCGCATAAAGATTTACGTAGAGCGCGCGCTGCCGGGCAGAATATGGTGCCAACTACAACCGGAGCTGCCAAAGCCGTGACGATCACCATCCCCAGTTTGGCCGGAAAGTTTGACGGCATGGCGGTGCGGGTACCGACAATTGTTGGTTCACTTTGTGATGTAGTTTTCATCAGCAAGAAAAAAGTGACCGAAGAAGAAATCAACAACGCTTTCAAAAAAGCAGTCAAAACTCCGAGGTTAAAAGGAATTCTAGAAGTGACCGAGGAGCCAATCGTTTCCTCTGATATCATCGGCAACCCCGCCAGCTCAATCGTCGATTTGTCTTTGACGAAAGTAGTGGACGGCAACCTAGTAAAAATAATTTCTTGGTATGATAATGAGTGGGGATACTCATCACGATTAGTTGATTTGGTGGGGTATATTGGGAAGAAGAAGTTGGTTTAAGCCTTAATTTTAAATTAAAACATACTTTTTTGTCATTCCCGCGAAAGCGGGAATCCAGGAGAGAGCCATAGAAACTGGTTTTAGTAATAAGGGTGTTTTGGTGATTTAAAATTTTAAATATATAATTTTATTGCACGTAGCTTTTTTATTTGGATAACATTGCATCCTTGCTTCGCCTTCCTGGATCCCGGGTCTCCGTCCCGAAGCGTCGGGACTCCGCCCGGGATGACAAAGATAAGGATTAAAAAACAGAATGAACATCTTAGATAAAATAAAAAAATCCAATCTGGTTGGCCGTGGGGGTGCTTGTTTTCCGGTTTCCGTTAAGTGGGAAGCGGTTTTAAACGCGCCAGGCACTCGTAAGTTTGTGGTTTGCAATGCCAGCGAGGGAGAGCCGGGCGTCAAGAAAGACGGTTATTTGTTGGAAAAATATCCGGATCGGGTAATTGACGGAATGCGTTTGGCTATGGAGTTTTTGCAAGCTGAGAAAGCTTATTTATACCTTAATCCGCGATATTACAAAGCTATTGGAGAAAATTTAAAAAAAGAAATTGGCGATTTAGCGATTGAAGTTTTCCCTAAACCGGAAGGAGCCGGCTATATTGGCGGTGAAGAGTCGGCAGTTTTAAACGGAATAGAAGGCAAGAGAATAGAACCGCGTTTACGCCCACCTTTTCCAACAACGCAAGGTTTGTTCGGTTGCCCGACCTTAATTAATAACGTAGAAACTTTTTTTAATATTAGTTTACTAGACACCAATGAATATAAAAATGAAAGATATTACACGATAGGCGGTGATTGTGTTTGGGCTGGAGTCTATCGCTTACCTGATGATTATACAATTGAAAAAATATTAAAAGAAACCAACAATTACCCCTTCGGTGAGACTCAGGGCAGGCCGGGTTTTTCTTTTTTTGTTCAAGTCGGCGGTGATGCCTCGGGTGAAGTTTTAAATTCCAAGCAACTGCGTCGTCCAGCCACCGGAGCCGGTTTGATTACGATTCACAGTATTACGAAACATAATCCTCGGCAGTTAATTAATTATTGGCTGGATTTTTTTGTCAATCAGTCTTGTGGTAAGTGCACGCCTTGTCGAGAGGGGATTTATCGTCTGCAAGAAATTTTTTCCGCCAAAGAACCGGACTGGCAATTATTTTCTTCTGTTTTAAACAATTTAACCGAAACCGCTTTCTGCGGTTTGGGTTGCGCTTTACCCATCCCGATCAAATCTTACTTCCAAAACGTCATGCCGGATTTGCCAGAACAAGTTCTAAATCTAAAAGGCGTGGATAAGAGTGTGATTTGTGAGTGTTTTTAGTAGCGAGAAACTATATGAAATATGTAAAATTAGGTTATTCTTTAGTAGGTATTTTAGCTATAATCATAGTTTTTTTGGCGTGGAATAAAATAAATCAAGCTAAAAACAGTAAAAAAATAAATGATTTAACTAATCAAATCGTTTCAGAAAAAAAAGAAAATTTAAAACACTATACTAATAAGATGTGGGGAATTGCGTTTTATTATGAAGATAAAAATAATATTGTTGTTCAAGACGAAGAAGATGGTGTTGTAATAAAAGTGCCTGGTGATAATCATTCTAATTATCTAGCTATTACTCCTGGTTCGATTAATGACAGGTCATTGATTGATCAAGATAGTTTAGTGGATATAATTAAAAATAAAAAAATAACTGATGTAAACAAAGAGAGAATTTTAAAAAATCAAAACGGCATTCTACTGTACGAGGTGGAAACCGGAGAGTATAATCGATACATTTCCGATTTTGTTTATTACCCAGGAGAAAAACCTTTTAATTATATTGAAATACACTACAGTATCGACGACTTAAATTCTGGAAATGAAAAAATTTTTCGTCAGATTATAGACACTTTTAGATATATTGAAATTGATAAAAATTTAGCAAAAAAGTATTTCTTAGAAAGAAAAATTAATCCAAATTGTTATGGTTGGTACGCTAGTGATCGTTATGTGGCACTTAACGAACTGAAACCAATTATTTACCAAGGAAAGAAGGACGGCTATTTAGAATTTAATGATAAACAATACTCTTTTGTTTATCCTCAGGAATGGACGATCAAAAAAGAAGACAGTAAACCATGTTTTTATTATAGTGATGTTCGTTTATTTTGTTTGAATAGCAGCGATTATAGCGATTATGAAAAGAAATATAGGAACTGCTTTTCTCGTTGCTTTGAAGATGCTACGCCTGGCAGTCATTTTTCTTTTGATTCCCTAGAATGTTCTGAAACTTATAGTGAAAATAATTTAAGCAGATTTTTATCAGGTAAGTATATTGATTATCTTGAAACTGGATCTTTGCCACCTAATGGCGGTTCAAATATGGTATTTAGCAGAACATTAGGAAAAAAGAT